>Ga0196964_10000339_pt1 | contig 32119 bp, 17 predicted proteins | sample S1_10metaG_FD_148615 | JGI IMG/M metagenome (GOLD analysis project Ga0196964, IMG submission 148615) | Soil microbial communities from Anza Borrego desert, Southern California, United States - S1_10 | ecosystem: Environmental > Terrestrial > Soil > Desert | place: USA: California | collected... | reverse complement strand
AGTGAAAGTGGCCTGATCCTGGACCCGGTTACACTTACACCGAATGCAACGATCGGGGACGCGCTTCGGATCATGCGTGAAAACAAGATCGGGGGTATTCCCATCATCGATAAGAATAGAAAACTGGTAGGTATCCTCACCAACCGGGACCTGCGATTTGAAGAAAATATGAAACGCAAGGTCAGCGAAGTGATGACAAAGGAAAACCTGTATACAGCTCCCGAGGGTACAGACCTGAAAAAAGCAGAACAATTGTTCAAGAAGACAAAAGTTGAAAAGCTCCCCATCATTGATAAACAGGGAAAGCTGACCGGTTTATTTACTTACAGTGATATTTTAAAATTAAAAAGTCATCCAAACGCAGTCAAGGACAGTTTTGGACGGTTACTCGTGGGAGCTGGCGTTGGAATTACACGCGATCTGCTGGACCGGGTGGCTGCGCTCAAAACGGTTGGAGTCGATCTTATTGCACTTGATAGTGCGCATGGTCACAGCAAGGGAGTGATCAATGCATTGAAAAGTGTAAAAAAGAATTTCAAAAATCTGGATGTCCTGGCTGGAAATATTGGCACTTCTGTCGGTGCAAAAGATCTGATCGATGCTGGTGCAGATGCCGTAAAGATTGGAATTGGCCCGGGCTCGATTTGTACCACGCGTATTGTAGCCGGCGCAGGTGTGCCCCAGTTAACAGCCATCATGGAAGCGGCTTCAGTAACTAAAGAAAAGAATATTCCGCTAATAGCTGATGGAGGTATTCGTTATACTGGTGACATGGTAAAGGCACTTGCTGCCGGCGCTAACGCGGTGATGATGGGCAGCATTTTCGCGGGCACTGAAGAAAGCCCGGGTGAGACGATCATTTATGAGGGAAGAAAATTCAAGGAATATCGCGGGATGGGTTCATTAGGCGCTATGGCTGTAGGCAGCAGTGATCGTTATTTCCAGGATGTGGAAGATGATGTAAAGAAATTCGTTCCGGAGGGAATTGAAGGACGGGTTGCCTATAAAGGATATTTAAGAGAGGTCGTTTACCAGTTTGTCGGCGGATTGCGTGCCGGGATGGGATATTGCGGCGCGAAGGATATTGCAGAATTGCAAAAAGCAACTATTGTCAAGATAACCAATGCCGGCATGCGGGAGAGCCATGCGCATGATGTGGAGATCACGAAAGAGGCACCGAATTATAGCAGGAGTTAAGAAAGTCGTTAGTCCTTAAGTCGTGGTTCGTAGCTCGTGGCTCGAAGCTGGAAGCTTGTGGCTTTCTTATTTATACAACAAAGCCATTGATAGCAGCTAAAAACTCCTGCCGCTTCCTTCTGGAAACCTCAAGTTGCTTTCCATTCTCCATTGAAACATATCCCCCATCATGCCGCTGAAATTCCTTTATCCTGTTCAAATTAATCAGAGAAGAATGATGAATGCGGAAAAATTTATGGCTGGTTCATAATAATTGCTTTTTCTTTACCCAAATCAATTGGTAATTGTTCAACTGGTCAGTATATTAGAAGCTTAACCAACGCGGTATGCCACCATCCGCATATAAGTTAAGCCGACATTTAGTCGCCTCCATTGCTTTTTTATGCTTTGGCAACAATATTCATTCACAAAGCTCTACTGTTAAGCTCGAAAGATTAGGAACAGAAAACGGCCTGCCTTCAAATACAATTTATTCGATCGTGCAGGATAAGAGGGGGTATTTGTGGTTGGGAACAAATGATGGACTTAGCAGGTATGATGGATATGAATTCAAGAATTATAGGTATAACCCCCTGGATTCAAACTCCATTCCCGGCAAAGAGGTATTTTTCATTCACCAGGATAAGGCTGGTAACCTGTGGATCGGCGCAGGTTTGAATCTCTGTATATACAATCCTGAGAAAGATAATTTTTCAACAATTCGAAGTCCATATGTTGGTTTTCATCAATTGATAGAGCTTGTGGACGAGGATATGATGTTGCGCACTCATAACGGGATCTATTTGTTTAACCCGGTAACTAGAAAACTACGGGAGATTTTTAAAAAATCTGGAACTCGTGTCACTTATATGTTCACAGACAATAACGGCGTGTATTACGCGGCAGTAAGCCATGATAACGCGGATTTTCTATACAGATATGAAAGCGGAAGTAACAATTTCACGAGAATAACAAACTTAACTTCTGTGCACAACGATCGTCGCGATGACATAACCAGTTTATTTGTCGATCACCGAAATACCTGGTGGGTGGGGACAACAATAAATGGAGGAATTTACCGCTGGCACTGGCACAACGATCGTTTAGGGTCGCCCAAGTCCGAATTGATCAAACGGGGCCTGCGCGACGTAAAAAAAATTTTCCAGGATAAGACCGGCAAGATCTGGTTTACATGCGCAAATGGCGTTTTCTCATATGATTATTTTTCCGGGAAATTAATTACGATCACTGAACAGCCGGCCAATACAATTTTCCAGGATCATACAGGTGTCCTCTGGATCGGCGGCTACAACGGCCTTTTCAAAACGAATACAGTCAGCCAAAAGTTCAGCCACTTCTCCTCACAAATAACTGTTGGGCCCAAGCTGCTAAACAACTTCGTCCTGGGGATTCGCGAGCTACCTGATAAGAAAATTTTTGTTCGATATTACTGGGGAGAGCGACGCTTTTCAATATTAGATTCATCGCTCGAGAGCATTGCTCATTATGACAAAAAACGGCTTTCTTTTTACGATTACCTTAGAATGGCAAGCCTAAAGAATCCCGATTTAGCACACTCGGACACATTAAAAAAACTATTGCATGCTATTTACTACCTTGATCAGGATCCGGGGGAAAACAGTTGCCTGATCGCCGACCGGCAGAAGCAATTATGGCTCTCCTCCGGCAGTTTATTTCTGCTTGACTCCGTCAAATCCCACAGAAAGCAATTTGATGCAAACATTAGTGATATTAGGTTATGCGAAGACGAACTTTGGATAACATCACATGTTTTTGGACTTTGGTCAATTCATACATCCACACACCAGGTGAAAAAATACCAGGTGACGGACACCAGCCTAAATGAAATTGGTTCAAACTCACTCAATTGCCTCCTGATCGAAAAAAATGGCAACATCTGGATCGGAACCAAGGGCACCGGTCTTGATTATTTCGATCGAACAAGAAACCGGTTCTTTCATTACACAACCGTCAATGGTTTGCCGAATAACTCCGTATTCAGCCTGGTGATGGACGACAGAGGGAGATTATGGATCGGCACTGGCAATGGGCTTTCCTGTTTTGACACTACCTCAAAAAAATTTAAAAATTTCCATCGTTCAGATGGCCTGCTTAATTCGGAATTCAATCGTTACTCGGCCTGCAAACTATCGAATGGTTATTTAATGATGGGCGGCATGAATGGAATTGACTATTTCCACCCTGACAGCGTGTTGCATTCCGTGACAAAACCCCTGGTGCAAATCACTGATTTCCGGGTTTACGATAAGAGTATCTTACCGGCTGCAAATATTTCACTCGCTCATGCTGACAACTATGTGACTATCGATTTTGTTATTATGGACTTTCGGAACCCTGCATTGAATCAGTTTGCGTATATGCTCAAAGGCGTTGACAAAGACTGGATCCATGCGGGACACAAACGATCGATCAGCTATGCGAATCTTGCTCCCGGCCGCTATCATTTTCTCGTAAAAGGTGCCGGCAGCGATGGGATATGGAATGAAATACCAGCCGAAATTTATTTCAGCATTTCGACTCCATGGTGGCGTACCGGGTGGTTTTACACAACAGCCGCAATTGCCCTATTCGTGGTCTTCTACAGCATCTACCGCTTCCGTATTAATCAATTGAAAAAGTTGTTTGCCCTGCGATCCAAGATTTCGCAGGACCTGCATGATGAGGTAGGTGCCACGCTCACAAGTATTTCTTTCCTTAGCGAAGTAGCCAAGCAACAAAATAAATCAAACAGCGAAACCCTGGACAAGATCGGTGAATTCTCCAGGGACATGATCGGCGAAATGAACGACATCGTCTGGGCGATCAATCCCGAAAATGATAAATTCGGAAAGATTGAAGACCGTATGCACAATTTTGCTTCCACACTCCTTGCCAGTAAGAATATTGAAATAAACTTTCAGGCCGACCCGGAATTAAAGAGTGTTAACCTGGGAATGCAACAGCGAAAAAATCTTTATCTCATCTTCAAAGAAGCAGTGAATAATGCAGCAAAATATTCCAATTGCACCAGGATTGATATTTTAATATCGCGCTCCGACGGACATATCAGGATGCAAATAAAAGACAACGGCCGGGGCTTTACTCCAGGTGAAAATGTCAATGGATCCGGGGGAAATGGCCTCAGGAATATGTACGACAGGGCAACGGAAGTGCATGCGAAGTTTGAATTAAATTCTTATCCAGGCAAAGGCACCAGTATTGATCTGCAAATGCCCATCACCCAAAATGCCTATTAACAGGAATATGTTTCAAACTAATTTTGATAAAGGATGCCAGTACGAGTTGCGATATTTGAAGACAGGAAGTCGGTAAGAAATGCGATTTCTTTATTGGTAAAAGGCACATCCGGACTTGAATTGGCCGGCGCATTCCCGGATTGCAATAATTTATTGAATAATATTCGCAATGCAGAACCACATGTGGTGTTGATGGATATTGAAATGCCGGGCATGAGCGGAGTGGAAGCTGTAAAACTTCTGAAACAAAATTTTCCTGCCGTTACCGTTGTCATGCAAACGGTTTTTGAAGATGATGATAAAGTATTTACCGCCATCTGTAATGGCGCTTCAGGTTATTTATTGAAAGATACTCCGCCAGCCCGGTTAATGGAAGCCATAAAAGAAGCCAATGAGGGCGGTGCGCCGATGAGTCCATCCATTGCTAAAAAAACATTGAATCTTTTTCAGAAATATTTTTCTCCTATTTCAGGTGAAAAACATGAAGATTATCAATTAAGCCCCCGTGAAAAAGAAATTCTGAATTGGCTGGTGAAAGGTTACAGCTATAAAATGATCGCCGCTGAGTGTAAAATAAGTTTTGATACTGTCCGCTCACACATCCGGAATATTTACCAGAAGCTTCATGTGGCTTCTATGACCGAAGCCGTGGCCAAGGCCATCAAGGAAAGAATTGTCTAAGCCTGCACAACTCACGGGTCCTGACTACAGACACCTCACCTCACCATAATTGCCGATTGACTTGTGTAGCCACGATCAATAGCTTTATTTCATAATAGTTTTCATTCTCGAATCAAAAACAGAGCTTATGAGATCCGCTATTGCTGAAAAAATCATATACAAAGTATTGCTGGCATCAACACTTCATTTTATGATTATAATGAAGGGCAATTCACAAACTCCATTTTTCCCTTGTAATAATAGTAGCTTCAATATCATATTCACAAAACATATAACAGATACAAGCTGTATATATTTTGTCCAGGTATTTAATGGTGTTCCTCCTTATACCGTTACGGTCGGAACACAAACTTTTACTTTAAATACATCAGGCTCATCATTCTCATCACATTGTAATAGGCTCTCACGGGTTCAAGATGCAGCAGGCTGTACAGTTTGCATAAATTCAAATGGTCCCTTTATCTGTGAAAGTATTCAAACATCACCAATCAATGGACCATTTTGTGCCAATGGCGAACAGATTTCGGTCTCGTTTATTGCGAATGGAACGTTTCAACAAAACAACATATTCACAGCGCAACTTTCAAATAGCAGTGGAAGTTTCAGTTTCCCAGTTACAATAGGGAGTTTAGCTGGAACCTCCTCGGGAACTATTGTCGCCACGATACCCACAAATACTGCAAGCGGTACAGGATATCGCATCAGAATTGTTAGCGATAATCCAACAATTAATGGTTCCGACAATGGAACTGATATTACAATATCACCTGAATTTTGCAATCCAGAGAATGTCATAAAAGACATAAAAATCAATCCAATCATAGGCAAGCTTGACTCTATCCTTTTAGAGGGTGTAATTGTGGAGGCAAGACCAACGAATGATCCAAACACAATTACAGAAGTAGTGACCACAAATGAATCAGGCGAGTTTAAATTTAATAACCTTGATCCTAATATTTTTTATAACTTAAAATTCTTCTATCAAACCAATGAAGGTTTTATAAATAATATATATTCTGAAATTATTTATTCTGGCTACAAGCTTGGTGATAGCATTGGGATTATAAATATGCCATATTCAATGTTGTTACAGGTAAAACAAATTCTGAAAAGCATTCAAGAGCCTCAACCTATAAAATATGAGATTCAATATCCTCTTGATTCATTTTTATTAAGTGAAATAATAGAACGAAATCGAATAACATATAATTTAGAAAATATAAATTCTTTGATTAACCAATGGCGTAGTTTTGAACATTTTAATAATCAGACTTCAAGCGATATTATTGATAATCTTGGACGTATTTTTATTGCAATGTTTGCAAATGATGAACTATCCAAAGATTCTTATCAACTAGCCAAAGAGCCGCCCAAAGCTTTAGCAGAATTTGTCATGTTTTTAATGGAATTGGTCGAAATCGCTCAAGAAATAAAATCTTTTATTCTTCGAAATGATGAGTTAGAAGAGCTTTTAGAAGCTCCAACTAAAAACGACTTGATAAAGAGTCTTGTGAATAATTTGAAAAGCATAATAATTGAAAAATATTCTGAAATAACCAAAATGATTCTAGAAACTCAGGTAGAAGCAGGAATAAAAGAAAGTATGAACAAATGGATAGATAGAATAAAAAAGGGACTTATGGCTATAGTAGCAGAAAATATTATTAGTGGAGTAAAAAATCTAACTGGATCAGAGCTTAAAAGTATCGCGAAAGATTTACTTAATAATGAAGGATTCGTATTTCTATATGAAAAATATATTGAAGAGACCCAACATTTAATTGATAATACGTATACAAAAGCCAGCCTGCTTGTTCCCCCCGATGGTAGTTTTGAAGAGGCTGCGAATAAAGTAATAGTTGATAACGAGGTTTCTGTCGTATCAATCGCACACCAAAAAACAGAGGAGATACTTTTCGCCGACAGTTTATTATTTAACAATGCTGAAAAGGCTGATCTAGTTAAGTCAATGTCAGAATTATTGCAGAGCATCGGTATCCTTTCAGAAGCAAATGTAAGGGGAGTTAAACTTAAGGACTTCGCAAAAGCATTAAAACAATTTCTTAGAATCTTTGATATATTCAAACTTGTCAATTATGGAGGTGCATTATATCTTAGTACAAATAGAATTTTTGAAAGCAGCTTAGAACAAGCAAATGCAAATACGCTTGCCTTTAGTCCAAATGCAAGTGGCAACAAACCTTTAACTGAAAAAAATAAATACCAAAATGGCTATGTGCAAAATAACTCAATATCAGCCAGATCACAATCATCAGCAGATTTGTTTAATCAGGTAGAAATATATAATAATAGGTTAGATAGTATTTTACTACTTATTGAAAATCATCAAAACATTCGTGCCCTCAATAAAACAATTCAATTGGCAAAAACCGATTCTTTGTTAGATCAGGTATTGACAACCGCCAAAAAAAGAATTGAAGCATATTCCAGCATAGCTATAGATAGTATACCTGGGTTTGATTCTATTTATATTGACTTTTTACACAGTTATCATAATTGTAGTTTCCCAAGAAAAGGAATACCAACTTATATGGCTGCCTGGATAATGGATACCGCTGCTCTCGGTTTTCTAGATACATTGAGACAGGCTTTTGATTTAGTTAAAGATTATAACAATCAGATTGCCGAATCTGTGGGATTAATTGATAGTTTGATAGAAAATATCTATTTATCAAAAAGGATAATGATTACTAATATAAGTGGTCCGACGGAAGTACATCTTAACTCGACAAATACTATTACGATAACTTACAAAAATTTTGGAGAAGAACTCGTTGACTCGGCATATATAAAACTGCATACAAACAATGGCTTTTCTGTTTCTCCAGACAGCCTCTTCATTGGATCAATTCCACCAGGAGGAACAGGCACCTTACAATTTGATATTACCTCACCAATTGTTGATACATTTTGCTTCTATCCTATTACTTTAAAATCATCGAATGCTGAAGGTGATCATTCATCCAGTTATATTATCAGCCTTCATTGTTCAAAATTTCTACCTTTTTCATCCTTAACAGCTTGGTATAATAGGCCGGTGTGTGCGGGTCAAAATATAAATCTTTCCTCGTCAACAATTCTTGGAGCAAATTACACCTGGTCTGGACCAAATAATTTTTCTTCAAATAATCAAAACCCGATAATTAGGAATGCTCAGCTTTCTCATATTGGTCTTTATACTGTAACAGCTTCAACCAATACTTGTAGTTCTTCTGACACAGTTCAAGTAACTATTCCTTCCTCTGTAAATCCCGGAGCAATAGAGGGCCCATCACAGGCCGTGTGTAAAAATAGTATTCATAATTTCACTGTACCGCCACAACAAGGAGTACAATTCGTTTGGAGTCCTCCCGCAAATTCAACAATTCTGAGTGGCCAAAACACTAACTCTGTTACAATAAAATTCTCAGCCCAATTTACAAGCGGTATTTTATCCGTTATAGCAGTTAACAATTGTGGTCCGGGTTCTCCAAGCCAGATAACGATTATATCATCACCCGAAACACCTGGCAATATCCAGGGGCCTACATCAGTTTGTAAACAGTCTTTTTATTCTTACTCCATTTCGCCAGTAGCCGGAGCAACTTCCTATGATTGGAGAGGGCCAGGAGGTTCCCAGATTAGCGGAGATGGCACAACCTCAGTTTGTATAAGATTCGGTAACAATCCAGGGGGTATTGTAAAAGTGAGAGCATTCAATTCGTGCGGATATAGCGAATATCAGACACTTGGCGTAACGGCCAGTAATTGCTCCGGGCCTAATTCTTGCACTTCTGCCCCTGTTGCCAATAGGAAAGCAGAAGAGGAAAACAAGCCCGAATTTCAAGATGTTAATTCACTCGGTGTAATAGCAATTCCTAATCCAACCGAAAATTATTTCACTATAGTTGTAAACAGCAACAGCAATGAAATGATTGAAATACGGATCATAGATATTGCAGGAAGAGAAATAAGCAGATTTAGAAAAAATATTGGAGAAATGATCAGGTTTGGCGATAACCTCAAAGTAGGAGTATATGTTGCCGAAATTATCCAAGGTAACCGAAGAAAAATCATCAAACTCGTAAAACAATAAAATTGATAACTGGCGAAAATTCCATTCGCCGTTTTTTCTGTCATATCACCATAATTGCCGATTGACTTGTGTGAACATCCTGTTTACTTTTATCTCAAACTCATCGTTAACCAAACTCTCTGTTATGAAAAAGATTGCCATTTTTCTCTTATACCTAACTGCGTGCATCACGGTATCTGCTCAATATTCGCTGGTGCAACAGAACCATCCCGGTGCTGGCGGTGTAAATTTTCATCGGATTGTGACAGACCAACAGGATAATTCAATAGTCACCGGCACTATTTACAACACGTCATTAACCCTGGGAGGCACAACCCTTTCCGCTGACACGCGTCACAAATGGTTTTTCGCAAAAAAGGATGCCGCACATAACTGGCTATGGGCAAGAACTGTTGAAGGGGGCACCTGGGGTGGAATAAGCTGGATCCGCAATATCACTTTAGACAATGCGGGTAATATCTATATGACCGGGAGTTTTGAAGGCAACGTTATGTTCGATAATATTTCTCTTTCCACCACCGGAACCAACACCACTTCCTGGAGAGATATGTTTGTGGCAAAAATGAACAGCAGCGGCAGTTTTCTCTGGGCAAAAAAAGAAGGTACTAAAAACGGGAGCGACGAAGGCTATGGAATTGCCCTGGATGGAGGCGGGAATGTATATGTCACGGGACATCTGACCAGAAAAACCATTAATGATAATAATCCACTTACGTTGGGAGAAATCACCGATCTCTATCTTGTTAAATACAATAATGCAGGAACCAGGTTGTGGGAAAAAAAATATAGCAATGGTGTCAATAGTGCCAATGGATTAAGCAATCCTGATGGCCATGATCTGGCTGGGAGGAGTGTGATCGCTGATGCTTCTGGCAATATTTACTTTACGGGTAGTTTTTATGGCACGGTAAGTTTTGGAACTGGATCCGGACTAACAATCAGTGCCAACAAACGAAGTGCATTCCTTGCAAAGCTGAACAGCAGTGGCACGGCACAATGGGTAAGAACAGCCATTGGGAACGGAAATGGAAATGGTGGCGATAGCGGGGCCTCCATTTTTATTGACGAAACAAATAATGTGTACTGGGGTGGAAAATATTGGGGGACCAGCAGTGTAATAGGAAACATCATGGTATCCGGTCAACATAATTTTCTTGCCAGGCTTAGCAGCACTGGTGCTCTTGCATGGGCGGTTAATATTCCTAATAACGATTATTATATTAGCATTGGCGGTATAGATATTAATATATTCAAGGGTTCATCAGTTTCTCTTTCGGTTCTTTCAGAATCTTATGGCTTTATTGAATTTTCTTCAACAGACGGTTCTATCCTTGCAGAAGATAGATTCACAGGATGGAATACTACTGGTAATGCTGCTATTTCCAGTGTAGCGGTTACTTCTTACGGCCATATATTCACCGGCCGTGTCCTTGGAACGGTGCAGTTGGGTGATATGACACTTTCAACCGGCTGTGAACCCTATGATAGTTGTTTTAATGATTGGATCGAACATGCCTTCATTGCAACTTACACGGCAGGCCCGCCAAGCATGACTGGTCAGGTACAAAGGGAAGAGTTGTTGCAAAATAGTTTAAAAGCTTATCCAAATCCAGCCGCGAATCAAATTACAATCCTACAGGAAACAAAAGTTCTCGGCCTCGTTACTATGTATGATGCCTCCGGACGAATAGTCTACCAGGATTATGTTGGCAGTTCAACAACGGTCATCAACCTGGAGAAGTTTTTGCCGGGTGTGTATTATTTACGGGCTGAAGCACCGAAAGCGATCAAGATCATAAAACGCTAACAGGTTTTCATTTATTCAAACACCAGCGGGGCTTGTCCCCGCTTTTTTAATGGCTGCGTTGAAATACAGGTAGAACACAGCCTATGAAAAATGATCAGCATCAATTGCTATAAAATCTCCACAGTTTGTTTTTTATGTTTTCGTATCTTATAGTTCTAATTAGCCAGGATGCACCGTCCTGCAATGAAACGAACCGCCATCCTCTTCTGCTTAACAATCCTTTGCTTCAGCAGCAGGCATCTTTACGCGCAGCCTGAACAGCTGAAATTTGAACGTTATACTACTGCGGACGGACTTCCATCTAACATCATTTATTCCATCTTCCAGGATTCAAAAGGATTCTTATGGCTTGGCACTCATGAAGGCCTTTGCCGCTATGATGGTTATACGTTCAAAGGGTTCCGCAATGATCCTTCCGATACAACCAGCATTTCCTCCAACCAGGTGTTTAGCATTTGCGAAGATGCTGAGGGGAATATCTGGGCGGGCACTGCAAATGGCTTATGCCGTTATAATTATTCGAGAAACAATTTCACAACTGTAAACAAGAAGAGTCTTGGCCGTTCCCAAACAATAACACGGGTGATTTGCGTAAACAAAAATGAGTTGATGGTACTAGGCCCGTTTACGAATGAAATCGATGTAAGACTGGTGAACATATACAATTTTGCGGTAACGGGTGTTTCTCATGAAAACCGAGACTTTTTTGATTTTCATTTCATGCAATCGGAAGATGCGGCTATTAAAACAAGTGATGGCCGAATTTTTATTGCTGGCTATTTATCCACAGCGAATCATATTCAACGGCTGATCTGCGAATTTGATCCGGTCAGAAGGGTTTTCAAGGATGTTAAACCGCTTCCGCCAATAAGTAGAAACGATGCTGATTATCTAAACGCTTTCCTGTTTGATAAAGATAATTCGTTTTGGATCGGAACCATGCAGGGCCATTTATTCCATGCCACGGATTCATTCTTAAACGATGTCTCTAAAAACTTAATAGCCTCAAAAAAGCCCGGTCCCTCCTACGCAATGTATAAGGACAAGGCAGACAATCTTTGGATCGCTACAGGAAAAGGCCTTTTTATTTATAACACTCTTTCTCGTTCCCTGAATAATTCAGCGTACACCGATCTGATAAATTCGGTTGGCCAAACCGAGGTCACGTCTATTTTTCGCGACCAGACCGATAACCTCTGGATTGGATGCTTTAACGGACTATTCAAATTAGTACCAGTCGCTTCTTTTGGGCATATTACAGCAAATGCCCCCGGCAAATCAAGACTTGCTCTCAACCAGGTATTTGGCATCCGGCCTGCTGGTGTCAACAAAGCATGGGTTGGATTCCTGTTTGAAAAGGATAAGTTCAGCCTGCTCGACCCTGAAAAGGGAATATCTGAAACATTATACACTATTGATCACAGGGATCATAACCTGAGCCACCTCAGCAAGCATTCAGGCAAATCCATTAAGTTGGACAGCCTGGATTATTGGCTGGAACGATATAAATATGCAAAGGATGCAAAAACGTTCGTTGCCAGCCAAACGTATGAAAGTTCCCTGCCAAGTATAATCAACTTTTGTTTCAAAGAAAGGTACCCATCATTAAGGATAGGTCATATTGAAACTTTTGACTGGAACCATGAGGAATACTGGTTAGCTACCACAAGTGAAGGATTGATCCGGATAAACCGGAAAACATCCGAAACCACTACTTTCTTGGCAAATTCACACAAAAACTCTATTAATACCAACTTACTTACCAGCCTGCTGCCTGATAAGAATGGCAATATTTGGATTGGAACAAACGGCGGGGGTCTTAAATTATTTTGATCGTAAAAAAATCGCTTCAGGTATTACACTACACGGGAAGGGTTAGCACATAATGCAGTTTATAATATGGTGGAAGATGATAAAGGCAGGCTCTGGATCGGAACCGGGAATGGCTTATCATGTCTTGACCCTTCTACAAATCGATTCCGGAATTTCTATCGCTCTGATGGTTTGGTAAATTCCGAATACAATCGCTTTTCAGCCTGTAAACTTGATAACGGCTACCTGCTTATGGGCGGCATGGATGGTATAGATTATTTTCACCCGGATAGTGTTTTAAAGGAAGTAAAAAAGCCAATTGTACAGATTGCGGACCTTAAAGTATTTGATAAGAACATTCCGGTATCCGACAAATTGGAATTAGCTCATAATCAAAATTATATCACTATTTCATTTGCGGCAATGGATTTTCGAAACCCTTCGGCTAACAAATTTGCGTATCAGCTTAAGGGAATTGACAAAGACTGGATCATTACTTCGCAGAATTCTGTTAGCTATGCTACCCTTTCCCCGGGCGAGTATCATTTCCTGGTAAAAGCTGCCAATTCATCCGGAAATTGGAGCGAAGCACCCGCCGGGATTTTTTTCACCATACATCCCCCGTGGTGGAAAACCTGGTGGTTTATTTCGATCATTGTATTATTTGTGTTCGCTTTGCTGTTTAGCATTTACCGGTTCCGGATATATCAACTTAAAAAGGTTTTTGCGGTACGGGCCAAAATATCCCGCGACCTCCATGATGAAGTGGGATCCACCTTGAGCGGCATTACTATGTACACCCACCTTCTGAATCAGCAGCTAAAAGAAAAACAATTGAAAACAGCCGAGCATTCTCTTCATGTAATTCAGAATTCTGCATCAGAAATGGTGGACAAGCTTAGCGATATTGTATGGGTGGTAAATCCGCAACATGATTCACTGGGCATGCTCTTGCGTAAGCTGGAGGAGTATGCTTATGAGATTGCCCGAACAAGAAATATGGCAGTTAATGTTACTCTGCATAAAGATATCGCTCACCTTAAACTGCCTATGGAAAGCCGACGTAATATTTACCTGGTATGCAAAGAAGCCATAAACAATGCAGTAAAATACAGTGAAGCTTCATCACTTGAGTTAAGGGCCGAAACCACCGATCACATTGTTGAGCTGATCGTGAAAGACAATGGGAAAGGATTTAACCCGGAGCAGGTGAAAAAGGGCAATGGCCTGAATAACATGAAACAAAGAATGGAAGAAGTCGGTGCGGAGATAATGTTGGAATCGGATGCCGGGAATGGGACCACGTGGAAAATTATTTATCATTTGTAAATACCCCAATGAGGTATTGTTTTAAATTTTTATTTTTTGTTCACTTTGTATAAATAATATGGAAATAAGGGTAGCGATATTTGAAGACAATAAATTGATCAGGGATGCACTGGAAACAATATTAAATGGCACACCTGGTTTTCGGTGCACCGGGATTTTTCCGGATGCCAATAACCTGGAAAGGGATATTAGAAAAAGCGAACCTGACGTGGTGCTAATGGATATAGAAATGCCTGGAAGGGATGGGATCGAAGCAACTAAAATCATCCAACAAATATTCCCGGAAATCCGGATCCTTATCCAAACTGTCTTTAAGGACAGCGACAAGATATTTCACGCCATTTGCGCCGGAGCTTCAGGTTACATATTAAAGAATGATCCTCCTTACAAACAGCTCCAGGCAATCCAGGAAGTGTTTAACGGGGGGGCGCCTATGTCTTCCATGATCGCAAAACAAGTGTTGTCTTTCTTCGCTAATAAAAATGTGATCCTCACGCCGCCAGAACCTTTCGATTTCCGGCTGAGCGACCGGGAAAAAGAAATTCTTCAGCTCATGATGGCTGGCGAAAATTTACACAGCATCGCTGAACGGTTTTTTATCAGCTATGAAACTGTTCGAACTCATGTGAAAAAGATCTACAAAAAATTACACGTTGCGTCCCGCAGCGAAGCGGTCTTGAAAGCACGACAGCAGGGGCTGGTCTGAAAGATTTACCGGACTTGAGCTGTGAACTACGAGCTGACCGCTTTTTAACTCTCCCTGTCGACCATTCAATAAAATTCACCCAATGAGGTATTCTTGTGTGTAACCCCACACATCATTTTTGTCGAACCTTTTTTTGCAACCAACTAATCTATTTGTTATGAAAAAGATTTTCTTTTCAATCTTCGTGATGCTTTTTGCCAATTTAGTTTCTGCCCAATCCACCATCAGCACCATTCAAACACAGCTCTCGTTAACGCAGGTAAAATCGCTGGGTAATGATGAATATATTATGACCGGAAACCCAGGAAGCCCTTCTATAACACTTAGTTTACCACTGTGCTCTTCCGGAAGTTTCGAAGTAAATAGTACCATAATAGGTAAATACAATGCAGCAACCAACTGCTGGCAATGGATAGTTCCGTCGGTACAGCGTATTAGCTTCAGACATTTTGATGTGGACAATAACGGCAATGTGTTTGTTACCGGTTCATTTGACAGCACGGTCACGTTTCCGGGAAACATAACAAAGACAAGCCTGGGGGGAAGTGATATGTATGTTATGAAGATCGATGCGCAGGGAAATGTGGTAGCTGTTGTTACAGATGGCAGTGCAGAGATAGATCGGCCTCATGGAATAAAAGTTGACGTAAGCGGGAATGTTTGCATTTCAGGCATGTTTAATTTTGATTTGACCCACGCCAGCCAGGTGAATGGCGCAACCGTTAGCAGTATCTATGTTGCAAAATATAATAACAACCTGGCCAGGTTATGGCGGAATAATTACCAGGGATATGCAAGTTCTAATTTCTCACTGGAAACTCATGGAACGGATATTACCATTGACAATTCGGGAAATGTGTACCAAACTGGAGTTCATTGCAGCAATATCACATTCACCAAGTCGATCAAAATCACCCTGAGTGGCTCCAACAGCCAGGCTGGTTTTATTGTTAAATACAATAGTAATGGTGTTCCGCAGTGGGCACGAACAGCCGGGAGGTATAGCCGCGGCACTCATGTAATTCATGACGGTGCAGGCAATGTGTATATGGGTGGAAACTTTTGGAACAGTACAATAAATTTTGGAAACAATGTCACTCTCACTCAAAGTCCCTCTTACAGCGGTAACTGGTCTGCCGGTTACATGGCAAAGTACAATTCGTCGGGCACGGCACAATGGGCAAGAAAAATGGGAGGTTCCGTTGGTGGAGTTAATGGCTTTGTCTTCACTTCCGACAACAATATTTCCGCACTGGGTAATGCACATGTCAACTCTGACAGCCTGGTGCGAGTTGACGGCATGGCTTCATTTCCATTATCAGGCACTCGGAATTTTGTGATCGCAACTTACACTCCAACCGGCAATTTAAATTCTGTTTTTATGCCCGTGGTAACGGGATATAATCCTCAGAACAATAATTATAAAGGTGAGATATTTACACTAGGTATTGCTCCGATCTACGACGGGTACATGATTTTTAGCCGCATCTACAGTAATTGTGGTAGTTGTTGGAGTACTGTTACGTTTGATAATGCGAACGTGGTCACAGCCAGTAATGGCGTGGCTGTTAATTTGATGGTTTTATTCCAAACGTCAGCGCCCACCACTGTGAAGCGTGTAATATCAGAACCAGCTCCTAATATTATGAAAGTGTACCCGAATCCGGCCTCAAATTACCTGACCATCCGACGCGCTAATAACACCCTGCTTGGAAGCGTACTAATTTTTGATGGAGCAGGAAAAATAGTGTACAAAAAAACAACAGGTGATTCCAATTTAACAATTAATGTAAAGAGCTTTTCCGCAGGAGTTTATTATTTGAAAATAGGCCAGCAAGAAGCCAGCATTAAATTCGTCAAGGAGTAAAAATCCGGAATACAGGTTTCCTTCTAAAGCGGAAGCAATGCTTCCGCTTTTCTATTTCCCAATCTTTTTAAATAATGCTTCGCATGCTCTTAATATTACCTGTGAGTTTTAATTAAACGTACCATTTCATATTCATAATGCGCAAAAATTCACCCATTGAGGTATTCGTTCCCGAACCGGACTTCGAGATCTTGTCAGAAATTAACTGCAATGAAAAAGCATTTATTTATTTTGTTTGCCGGGCTTGCTCTTGGAGGTTCCAGCAGCATAGCGCAATTCAATACACTCGACCTCAGCTTTAATTCTACTGATGGAGGTTTTCAAAAAGGGGATGGCTTCGGCGGCAGCGTACCATATGTTTATGCACTCGCCAAACAATCAGATGGAAAGATTCTTGCAGGAGGTGGATTTTCCGTTTATAACGGCAGGAACATACCTCCAGGCCTAGTCCGTTTCAACACGGATGGCAGTGTCGATAACAGCTTTCAACCTACTACTGGAGTTGCAGCAGGACCGGTCAGATGCATTGCTGTGCAAACGGACGGAAAGATCCTTATCGGCGGTAGTTTCAGTTTTTATAACGGGAGTCTGCGCTTACGGCTTGCACGAATTAATTCCAACGGCTCGATTGACAATAGTTTCAATGCGAATTTATCCGGAGACCAGGTCAACTCCATTGCGATCATGCCCAGTGGCAAGATTATTATCGGTGGAACCTTCAATGCTGTGAACGGTATACCACGGGCGAATATTGCTATTCTGAACCCCGATGGATCGCTTTTTTCCTCATTCAACCCGGGAAGTGGCACAAATAGTGATGTGCACAGCATTATTGTCCAAAACGATAAAAAAATACTGATTGGCGGACGATTCTCAACGTATAATGGTAACAATAGGAGTCGTCTAGCGAGAGTAGATTCAACAGGGATTCTCGACAGCGGCTTCAATCCAGATCTTTATTATGGGCCCGATGGAGCTGTGTATTCGATACTCTTGCAAACCGATCAAAAACCAATCGTAGGCGGCAGCGTGAATTATAATTTTCCCCATCATGGTGACCCAACGCCACGATCGGGATTGGTACGGCTTAACCAAAATGGTTCAAATGATAATTCATTTTCTCACGTGGTTGAGATTCCCGATGTGAGATCGATCATTCAACAAAACGACGGAAAGATAATCGCGGGTGGAATCATGGGCCATGGGCCAAATGTCTATTTTTTTCGGACTTCCGGATCGTCTCTGGCACATACAAAATACTGGCAGATTACAAGAGTAATGCCGGATGGCACTCTGGATTTAAGCTTCGGACCTTATGGTGTTGTTGGCGCTAACTCTGTCATTCATACGTTGATTGCCCAGGATGACGGCAAGGTTCTGGGGGGTGGTGAATTTACCACTTTCAACTTTGTCCACAGATCTTTTATTACACGATTAACCGCGAATGGAGATGTTGATTTAACATTTAACCCACCAAGCGGTTCGAACGCAACCATAATGAAGATGGCCTTGCAAAATGATGGAAAAGTATTGATCGGTGGATATATCACCTCATATAATGGGCAAAAAAGGATAGGGATCGCAAGGATTTTACCTGACGGTTCACTCGACGAAACTTTTGACCCCGGCCGGGGTCCGATGGATGAAGCACAAAGGCCGTCACCTGTCCTCGCCATTGCAGTACAAAACTCCGGCAAAATCCTGGTGGGTGGGTATTTCAGCAACTTCAACGAACCCGATAATGAATCGAATAGTTATATAGGTCCGTATACGCATAATATTACCCGCCTGAACATTGACGGCAGTATCGATAATAGTTTTTCCCATCCGCTCAGTTGGTCGGTAGGACAACGTATTAACTCGATTGTCTTGCAACCGGATGGAAAGATCCTGATTGCTGGCAGATTCAGGATTGGGTCAACCTTATATGGAGTGGCCCGATTAAATGAAAATGGTTCGGTCGATCCAACTTTTCTGAAAGGGACAACAAACGATATCGTGAATACGCTGGCGGTGGACGCTAATGGAAAAATTCTTGTTGGAGGCCATTTTTCTTTGTTTAATAATTCTCCCGCCAATCACATAGTGCGCTTAAACCAGGATGGCGCGGTGGATAATACATTTAATACGGGGACCGGTCCAAGCGACCAGATCCACCATTTTGGTGTACAGGCTGACGGAAAATTGTTGGTGGGTGGAGATTTTAATTTTTTCAACGGTAGCACATCTCCCGGGATCCTCCGTCTTAATACAGATGGAAGTTTCGACAATAGCTTCAGTTCGGGATTTACAGTCAGCAACAGTCATGCAGTAAGAAGCATTATGATCCAGCAATCCGGTAAGATCCTGGTCAGTGGTGAGTTTACGAGCTATGGCAACGTATCAAGAAACAGAATTGTCCGTATAAATACAAATGGCACAATCGATCTTACATTCAATCCCTGTACCGGTGCCAGTTCCACTATCCAAAGCTTACTATTAACCCCGAATGAAAGAAAACTTTATATAGCCGGAAGCTTTGCATCATTTAATAATTGTGGCAAAAACCGGGTAGCCAGGATTTTTGTCGATCCCCAGATCGGTTTTGCACAATCTGTTTGTTACAATACCGCGGCCCAGACTTTGAATACAGATCTTACTACCGGTGGATTGGACTGCAACAATTACAGTTTTCAATGGCAACGAAGTACAGACGGAGCTAATTTTACTGATATCCAGGGCGCGAACAGTGAGTCGTATGTTCCTGGTCAGTTAACGAATAATACCTGGTATCGCCGAAATACAATTGGTGTTTGCGGCACAACAACCAGTAACGCAGTTGCAATTACTGTTTATCCGCCACTTTCGGGAAATATCATCCAGGGAGAACAATCGATCTGTCATAACACATCGCCAACGGTTATTTCGACCGTAACGCCGGCAGCAGGTGGAAATGGTCCATTCACGCACCAATGGGAAAAAAGCCTGGACGGTACAACTTATGAAATCATGCAAGGTGAAACAAACGAAGATCTCAGTCCGGGGAACCTTGTAACAACCACCTGGTACAGGCGAAAAGCTACAAACACATGCGGCACGATCACAAGTAACGCAATAAGAGTTTTAGTTTATACACCACTTGCCGGAAACATTATAGGTGGGGAGCAGGCGATTTGTCACAACAGCTCGCCGAATATAATTCAAGCCATCTCACCCCCGACCGGAGGAAATGGGCCTTTTAGTTATCAATGGCAGGTAAGCCAGGACGGTAATGTCTTCGTAGATATTAATGGTGAAACAGGTGAGACATTTACACCACCAAGTTTAACCTCGTCCACCTGGTACAGGCAAAAGGCGACGAATTCCTGTGGTGTGATTAACAGCAACGTAATTATGATTACTGTTTATCCTGCGCTAACGGGCAATCACATCCAATCAGATCAAACAATCTGTATCAATACGATTCCCTTACAATTAACAACTCAGACCTTGCCGGGCGGTGGTAACAATCTGTTTTCATACCAATGGCAATCCAGCTCGGATGGCCAGGTTTTTAGCGATATTAATAATGCAAACACTGAGGTTCTTTCGTTAGGTAGTTTATCTCAGACCACGCACTATCGCAGAGTCGCGACAAATCTAGCCGGCTGCGGATTCCTCGTAAGCAACATTGTTGTTATTACCGTAACTCAAAATGTAACGGCGGGAACTATTACAGGAGATTCGTTGCAATGTAGTGGTGGGAGTGCACAATTTCTGAGCTCAGGCAGCCCGGGGGGTTCCTGGACGAGTTCCCATAATTCGGTGGCTACAGTTAATGCCTCCGGATTGGTGTCAGCAATTACTGAAGGAACCGCGCTTATTACCTATACGGTTACATCCGGCTGTGGGAGTCCGGCGAGTTCATCCCGATCTATCCAGGTAATAAATTGTAACCCTTGTAATTCAAATCCAAGACCCTTAATCAGTTCATTAGTTTGCTCGCCGGGCAGCACCATACCTGTAAACTCTACAATTACCTTGACTGTAAACTATTCGGACAATTCCAATGGCGGCCCGTATACTATAGACATTGACTGGAATGATGGAAGTCCACATACTATCTTGAACGTTGCTAATTCAACAGCAACGGTGTATTCTATTTCGGCATCTCATCTATATTCGATGTCGGCCGTATTTGAACCCAGGGTACGCGTTACAGATGGTTGCGGCTTAATATCCGACGTGATCACCGGCGTTTCAACCTGGCAGTACCTGGCGGTATATGTCACTGACAATGACTTTACCACCATGGGTGGTTGGTTCAATACCCCGGCAGGTTCCCTAAACGCTAATCCATCGTTCACGGGAAGAGTTAACATGGGAAATATTGTTAGGCCTAATCATTCAAACAATAAGGGCGAGCTTGAAATGGAGATTCACGGGCAGAATTTCAGGGTCCATACGGTTTCTCCTGTGAGTTGGGATTACCTGACCATTTCCAATTGTTGCCTGGCAATATTCAAAGGAACAGTCAGGATCAATAACTCGGGTTTGTACAAAATCTTAGTGGCCCAAACAGACAGGAATATTTCCTGCCAGAGTTATGGAGGTAATAATAAGATTAGAGTTAAAATTTGGAACCATCTTACGAACGAAGTTTTCTTTGATACCCAACCCGGCGACCCGGATAATGCTATACCAACTCTGTCATTAGGAGGAGGCAGTGTTCAGGTGCATAAACAGGTCTGCAATATCACTGTGAGAACGCGGGATATCGAAAATGAGCGTTCTCCCAGTCCACTCAGTGGATTAATGGTCAAATTCGGCCCGAACCCATCGGAAAAAACATTTACGCTACACGTCGCGAGCACCAGCGAAGAGCTAATTTCAGTTCGGATCCTGGATGTATTTGGCCGCGAGTTGTTAGCATTAATCATGCGTAATGATGAAACAGTTTCATTTGGCGACAACCTTAAAAGCGGAATGTACATCGCAGAAATTTGCCAGGGTTCCAATCGAAAGCGGGTTAAGCTAATCAGGAAATAAAAAGTCCAGGTGAACGTAAAAAAGCGGAAGTAAAATGCTTCCGCTTTTTTATTTGGATCAAACTATCCTGCTTTTGATCGCCTTTGCCACGGCCTCCCCTTTCGAATGCACGTGCAGCTTTTCATAAATATTACGAATATGCCCTCTTACCGTATCAATACTTATGATACAGGCATCAGCGATCAACTTATAGCTCATCCCCTTTACCAGGCAGGAAAGAATTTCCTTTTCCCTGTCCGAAAGATCAAAAGATTCGCTCTTCGCAAAAGGGGAATGTTCGGCTACGATTTTAAGTACTTTCGTGGCCACAGACGGACTCATCGGTGCGCCGCCTTCATAGGTTTCTTTAATGAAATCTAGGATCCGGGAAGGCGAGGTGTTCTTCAAGATGTAGCCCGATGCGCCTGCCAGGATGGAATTGAATATCTTATCATTGTCCTCAAAGATCGTCTGCATCAAAATTTTCATTTCCGGGTATTTCTTTTTCAATATTCCAACGGCTTCAATACCGTTGATACCTGGCATTTCGATATCCATCAATACAACATCCGGTTTAGTGTCTTCGATATTTTTCATAAGATCCAAACAATCTTCAAATGCTCCAGCACATCTAAACCCATCACTACCGTTTATCAGCTGATACAGGCTTTGGCGGAGACTGTTATTATCTTCGAATATTGTGACTTTAATATCCACTACACAGCAATTTTTAAATGAATCGTTGTTCCGTTACCTGGATTTGAATTAATAATACATACCCCTCCAATCTCCTCGGCTCTTTTTTTCATATTAATTAAACCGTTTCCTTGCTTCACCTTTTCGACATTAAATCCCTTTCCGTTGTCCAGAATCATCATCATCAAATTATTCTTCTCCTTTTTAATTTCAAACATCGCCCGGCTGGCTCCGGCATATTTCACCATGTTATTTGTAGCTTCTTTAAATATTAAATAAAGATTTTTTCTCACTTCCATGGGCAATTTCATATTGGCTACATCTTCATCAGCGAGAAATTCAAAATCTATCATCTTCGCACCGAGCAATTCATACGCGAAACTCCGCATCCGCATAATAATCTTTTCAAATTGGTCGTTCTCCGGCTTGATCGTCCAGACAATATCGGCCATGGCATCCAACATTCTCCGGGAGCTTTCGCCGATGGTTTCAAGTAAAGGAATCGCTTCCTTCGATTGCTCCTGCGCCATTTGAGAAAAAATAGAGATACTGCTTAACGTGCTTCCTACATCATCGTGCAGATCGCTAGCGATCTTGTTTCGAAGCATCTGCAGCCTTAGCTTCTGGCGATTGCGGTAATTCCGGTAGGCAACAAAAGATAGAATGGTAAACAGTCCCAGACCAGCGATAAAATAATTCTTGGCCTGGGTTTGTTTTTTCAACTGGAGAGACTGAATTGCCTTTTCCTTGTTGAGTAATAACACCTCCTCATGTTTTTTATCCGTTTCTGCTTTCTGCAATGCAAGATCCGCCATATCCTTTTCAATCTGCAGCTGTTGCAGTCTCTTTTCATTATCCAAAAGTGTTATTTGTTGCAGGTTAAACAGGTTGAGCGTTTGAATTCTTTCATTCTCCAGTTGCACTTTATCATTTTCGGCCTGCACAATGATCAGTGAATCCTGCTTGGTTTTTAAAAGCAAGGCGTTGATTTGTTTTTCGGTTTCCAATTTCTGCTTATCACCGGTTAGTTGCATAATTTCTTTTTCCTTTTTTTCGGATTCGTACTGCTCTCGCATTTGAGCGATTTGCTTGTTGTTGATCTCATTGAGCAAACTATCTTTATAGAGAGAATAAAATTTATAATTTCTTAATGCCTGAGAATAATTACCAACTACACTATCCAATTTAGACAATGCTTCATATGCATTTTTTATGAGTTCCTTGGAACCTATTTCTTGCGAAATGGATAGGCCTTTATAAAGGTTTTGGGTTGCTTCCTGGTACTTTTGTAAAGTGATGTATAAATGTCCTAAGTTAATGTGGGTTAATCCGGTTCCCTTTTTATACCCGATCTCATTACAAATCGCAAGTGATGCACGATAATTTTGTTCCGCTGCAGTTAAATTGCCCTGGTTTTTAAAGATCTCCCCGATCTCGTTGTAAGAATCTGCGACACTATTTTTTTGGTCTTCTTCATTCCAAATTCTCAAAGCTTCGAGGTGATTCCTTAATGATTCAGGGTAATTATGCTGGATCTTATATAGCTTCCCGAGACTTGTTCTGACATCGGCCTCTCCCGGCAGGTCTTTTCGATCTTGTGCAATTTTTAATGCGGACTGTAAATGCTTCAAGGCCAGACTGAGGTTTCCCTGCGATATATAAATCTCTCCTATAATATTGTGATTACCTCTGGCTTGATATAAATTTTTGCGTTCTTCATTCCACTTTAATGCGATAAGATTATATTTTAGTGCTTCTGATAAATTTCCCAGGTCCAGGTAGGTATTTCCCATATTGTGATAAAACAACGTGATCCATGTTGTGTCCTTCCTTTCCTGGCTGATTTTTAATCCGTTAAAATAATTTTTCAAAGATTCAGAATATTTTCCTTCCATATGAGAAATAATTCCCAGATAATTATAACAAAGCATTTCCCGCCATTTGTAGCCCATTTCCTGCGCTATTTTCAAAGAAGCTAAGAACCACTTCCGGGATTCCGGAAAATTGTTCATCTGATAATAAATCTCCCCGATGTAGACATTAGTATAAGCAATTGAATTCCGATCGCCCAGCTCTTCCAATATTTTTAGTTCGAGCTGAAAATACTTTATAGCCTCTTCATTGTTTTTCTGGTATTCATAATTTAATCCAATATTGCGGTAGGCGGAGGCAATGCCTTTTTTATAATTTAATTTCCCAGCAAGAACCATCGCCTCGTCCACATACTTTCTTGACTCGGAATATTGCTTGGCACGACGATATTGATCACTTAGATTGTTTAAAATTTTTACTTTAATTGTATCCTCACCTGCCATATTTAATACTTTCAGTAAAGAATCTATTGCATTTTTGGTTTGAGCAAATAATTGTTGACCTACTGCTATAAAAAATACAAGAAGTAACAGCCTTTTTATTTTAGTTACGACTGAATTTGAATTGGTGGTCATAGCATTTCATTTACGATCAGGTAAAGCCGTGCACAGGAAATGAGGTTCTCAATTATTCATTGGGGGAATTCATAGACAAATTAAGTCTTTTGCCCAAGAGCAGGAAATAGCATGTTCATGCTATTGGTCTGTCTTCCGCAGGAGTATATCAGCATTGTTATGCCATTGAAACATCTTCCTGGAGAGATATGTTTGTCTCAAATCAATCAAAATGAAAAAGAAACTCTTCCTCTTGGCGTCTCTTTCAATTGGCCTCACTATAGGCGTTTCAGGCCAGGACAGCGATGGTGATGGTTATGCTAATGCTGTAGATTGCAAACCACTGGATCCTGCCCTTGGCCCATCCTTAATATATGCCGATTTGGATGGAGATGGCTTAAACGGCTGTTACACCGGCTGTTTTAGTGTGGTTCTTCCCGCAGGGGTTTCCACCACCTCCGACCCTGGCAATCACGATTGCGATGATAGCAATCCTAGTGTGCAGTGCAGACCCACGCCTGGTCCGCAGGCTGGTTCTAATTTACTAGACGATTGTGCTATTTCTGAGGATACGGATAATGATGGTGAATCCGATTTTACAGATTGTGCACCCAATAACCCGGCTATTTATCACGGGGCCCCAGAATTATGCAATGCAGTAGACGATGACTGCGATGGGCAAACAGATGAAGGCTGCAATTCCTGCAATGGAAATAACCAGCTGGCCACCATTTGCCATAACGGTATTACCATCTGTATAAACCAGCACGCGATTAATGCTCATGTCAATCATGGGGACTATATGGGACCTTGCGCCACTATTAACAAGCCGGAGGTAATACATGCCGAAGATAATTTGAACCAGGAGCTGAAAATATTTCCAAATCCAAACTCTGGATCTTTTACCGTAGCAACAGGTTTGTCATCCAGCAATAAGACAATCCGGATCTTAAATATGGCTGGCCAGGTATTACAGGAAGTAAGCACAATTCAGTCTCCCTTCACTATAAAGCTTGACAAACCCGGCATATACCTGCTCCAAATGATCAGCACCAAACAAATTCTGTCAAAAAAAATAATAGTCGTTCATTGATCCACTAACTAAAACCTATTGTTATGAAAAAATTATTATCAGCCTTTACAATCTTTCTGATAACAGCAATTGGCTATTCGCAGCCTTACAGCTACCAGGCCATCAACACTCAACAGGTCAGAAAAAACCTCGGAGTAATTGCATCAGATAATGAAGGTAATACCATCATTACGGGGTATTTCGCCACCTCGATCACCTTCGGATCTTTCACTCTAACCAACAATAACGGGTATGACCAGGCGTTTGTGGCAAAAAAGCTGCCTGACGGAAGCTTTGCCTGGGCGAAAATGTTTACGCCTCTGGCTATCACCGGAGGTACCAGCTTTTCCAGTATTCATGGAGTTTGCACGGATGCAACAGGCAATGTTTATGTAACCGGAAGATTCAGTGGCAAAATAAGTTTTGGCGGTAATATTTCTCTCAGCTCGACAAAAAATGGCACTACTTACACAGGGGATATCTTTACACTAAAAATGTCGCCTGCCGGAACGGTGCTTTGGGCCAAATCTGTAGGAACCGCTAATGATGGCTGCAATGCCGGGGAGTCAGGCAATTCGGTAGCTGTAGATAATTCAGGAAATGTTTATGCAACAGGTCAAATTGTTTTCAAAGTGTTTAAGAATACCACTATATGCAACGAAATCGTGCAGGGTGGGCCATCCTGTACGAACGCGACCTCGAAATCCATTACCTGTCCTTATGTGGTGAAGTATAACGCAGCAGGAACAAAGATCTGGGAGAAAAAATACGGTAACAACGGAGCATTAGCCGGAACGAGTTGCTGGTCTAATCATCCAAGAGGCACGGACATCGGAACCGATGGAAGTAATATTTATGTTACCGGCTATTTTTATGGAAATGTAGATTTCGGAAACGGCTTTCTGAATACGGGAAGCGAAACAGTAAGCAATACTTTCCTAATAAAATTAAATGAAAGCGGCAGCAGCATTTGGAGCAGGTCGGTGACAGGTAGTGCGAATAGCACTTATGGTGGCGGAGGCCTTGGTGACGACTTGTTTGTAGACGGCAATGATCTTTATCTCGGAGGTCTTTATTACGGCAACATTTCGTTTGGCACATGCTCCCTGCCTTCTTCCTCACCCCCGACTTTTCTCGCCAAATATTCTTCATCGGGAACCTGTCAATGGGCCATCCCATTAGGAGGCACATCTTACGGAGTTGTCAGGCATCCCAACGGAAATTTAGCCATGTTGCAAAGAGGACGGTTTTATAGTATCATGGAATTATCCCCTTTGGATGGGACAATTATTGATTCAACCGTTACCCCTCTTGAAGATACAGCTACGGGATCTGCCGGTGGCTATCCATCTTTGACCAGCCTGCCCGATGGTTTCATTTTCTCTCAAATGGTCACAGGCACCTATCATTTTGGAGAACTTACTATTACAGCATCCGTCCCGCTGGGTGGAGGTTGGGCTGATATGATGCTTATCCAATACACTAGTTCGACTCCGCCAAGTGCATCAAAGGGAAGTAGTACAAAGGAAATTTTGCGCACAGGAATTGTGCTTTATCCCAATCCTGCAACGAACCAGGTCACGGTTAAGAATAGGTACAGCAAGCCTCTTGGATGGGTATATATTTATGATGGTTCAGGAAAAATGATATACAGATCTTTAATAGCATCTTCTTTTGCAATAATTGATCTGAAGAATTTCACCTCCGGGGTCTATTACATGAGATCAGATCAAATAGAAACTGCAATAAAATTTTTGAAACACTAAGAGTTTTTTAATTTTGGTCTTAAAGCGGAGGCAATGCTTCCGCTTTTTTATTCGGACCAACCTTCCTGCTCCTAATCGCCTTCGCCATGCCTTCCGTTTGGAATGAACATGCAGCTTTTATGACTCCTCTCTTAAGCATATCAGAGTCCTATGTTACCCCTATCTCTTTCGTTCATCCTTCGTCCATCTTACGTCTATTCTTCGTTGAAATTTTTATTGATTTTTTCTATCACTTTTACAGAAGTTACCGGAGAATTTCCGGTGAGGCTATGAAATAGAAGATCGCATGATAATAAGACAACCACAACAGCAAATCTGCTGCAATTTGAATCCTGTTTTAAGTACTGCTAAACTATTTTGCTTCGAATTGCTTTCGCCACCGCCTCCCCTTTGGAATGCACGTGCAGCTTTTCATAGATGCTTTTGATATGGCTTCTCACGGTGTCCAGGCTTATGAAGCAACTGTCGGCGATCATTTTATAACTCATGCCCTCAACTAATGCCGAAAGAACTTCTTTTTCCCTGTCAGATAAATTGAAATCATTTGGTTTCAAAAGGGTGGATTTTTCAGAAACCATTTTCAAAACCTTTGTAGCTACCGATGGGCTCATCGGCGCACCACCTTCATATGTTTCCCTGATGAATTCTAGTATACGGGCCGGTGAAGTATTTTTCAGTATATAGCCGGATGCACCCGCTAAAATAGAATTGAAGATTCTTTCCTGGTCTTCAAATATTGTCTGCATCAGGATCTTAAGTTCGGGATATTTTTCTCGTAACATGCTTACCGCTTCGATACCATTAATCCCCGGCATTTGAATGTCCATCAATACCACATCTGGCCTGTCTTTTTTAATATCCTCCATTAAATTCAAACAGTCTTCATGAGCACCGACACAGCAAAAACCAGGGCTTTCATTGATGACATGAAAAAGACTGGTACGCAGGCTGTCACTGTCTTCGAATATGTTTACCCTGATGTCTTTCATATTTCAAGCTATAATTTACACCTTCACCTGTTGACCCATTAACCATCAAACCGCCAGCTCCAGCTTAATCGTTGTACCACTTCCTGGCAGTGAATCAACATGTAAAACTGCCCCCATCTCCTGGGCTCTTTTTTTCATATTCCTAAGCCCGTTACCAAGGTTTTCTTTATTCCTGTCAAATCCTTTCCCATTATCGTTGATCATCATCACGAGCTTACCCTGCTCTCCTTTTATGGTGAACAAAGCCCTGCTGGCATCAGCATATTTCACCATGTTGTTGGTAGCTTCCTTGAAGATCAGGTAAAGATTCCTTCGTGCTTCCATGGATAATTTAATGGTGGAGATGTTACTATCTGCCACGAACCTGAATTCTATTTGTTTCGCCCCCAGCAGCTCGTAAGCAAAACTCCGCATTCGCATGATGATCTTTTCAAACTGGTCATTTTCAGGATTAATGGTCCAAACAATATCGGCCATTGCATCCAGCATTTTTCTCGAGCTTTCTCCAATTGTCTGAAGCATTGGCTTTACTTCGCTTGACTGTTCCTGGGCTACCTGGGAAAAAATGGAAATGCTGCTGAGAGTGCTTCCGATATCGTCATGCAGGTCACTCGCAATTTTATTCCTAAGGGTCAGGAGTTTCAATCGCTGTCTTGTCTGGTAATTTCGGTAAGCCAAAAATGAAAGAAGCGCAAAAAGTCCCAAGCCAGCGATGAAATAATTCTTGGCCTGCTTTTGCTTTTTTGTTTCCAGTGTTTGAATGATGCAAGCGGAAATATCTATTTAACAGGGAATTTTCTCGGTAAGATAGGTTTTGATAATATTACGCTCACTTCAACAAAAAATGGCTCTACATACACAGGCGATATATTCATTGTCAAAATGTCGTCTACGGGCGCAGTTCTCTGGGCTAAATCAGCGGGTACCGGCAATGATGGTTGTAATACTGGGGAAACTGCCGGATCAATTACCACCGATAATGCAGGGAATGTTTATATAACCGGTCGAATCGTTTATAAGGTATTTAAGAATACCACTGTTTGTAATGAGATACCCTCTCCAGGCTGCACCAATGCAACCATTAAATCTATTACAGCTCCCTACCTGGTAAAATATAATTCAGCCGGTATCAAGATCTGGGAAAAACTTTATGGAAACAGTCAGGCTTTGGCCAGCACGAGTTGCTGGTATAATCATCCAAGCGGCTTAGACGTCAGTACAGATGGATTAAATATCTATTCCACGGGATATTTTTATGGAACAGTGACTTTTGGAAATGCGACCTTAAGCACAGGCAGTGAAACAACCAGTAACCAGTATTTATTAAAGCTCGATGGGAACGGAAATACAATTTGGGGAAGATCCGTAACGGGTGCTTCAAATGGAGGTTACGGAGTTGGACACGGACTTTTGGTAGATGGTAATGATATTTACTTTAGAGGATTATTCAATCCTGGCATCATTTCGTTTGGTGGATGTTCATTAACAAATTCAGGTAGTTATCTTGCTAAATATTCTTCAGCCGGAACTTGTCAGTGGGCGAACATTCAACTTGGTATTCCGTACGGGATAGTTAAGCTCATGAACGGGAATTTAGCTGTGTTACTTAGGAGAAGCTGGTCTTTGACTCAATGGTATGACACTAAGGAATTATCTCCATTGGATGGTTCAACCATTGATTCTGTTAATGCCGCCACAGAGGACACAGCAACAGCTAGTGTCAATGGCTATCCCAATATTGTTGCTCTGCCGGATGGTTTCATTTTTACACAACAGCTGGCTGGGACTTATCATTTCGGTAGCCTTGTGATCACTTCTACTTATCCGAAAGGTGGTAGCCGTGATATGATCATCATCAGGTACACATATGCTGCGCCACCTATGGCTGGTCGATCTGAAAAAACATCCCCATCATTCGATAAACTCTATGCTTATCCTAACCCGGTAGTCGAACAATTAACCATAAGTAATAAAGACAACAAAATGCTGGGGCTTATAAGTATTTATGATGGTTCAGGCAAACTGATTTACAAAAATTTTGTAAGAAGCTACCAGGTCACAGTTGATTTGAAAAATTTTCCAGTCGGACTTTACTATCTCAAATCAGATCATTTGCAGGCCGCAATAAACTTTGTGAAGCAATAATAGCTGCTCATCAAAATATACAAGCGGAGGCAATGCTTCCGCTTTTTTACTGTATTAACATTCAGCTTTTTTAACACAAACCCCTTTTTAATTATATTGCCTGAAACTATCCTACTTGAGAAGGTTTATCTTATGTTTATTGCTGGTCTTCGCCTGTTGTTTCGTTTTTCCTCAAACTCAACCTGAACCCCAACCTTGCCCCTTCCGCATCAGCCTCCTTACCGCTACCCCCGGAGCTGAGCTCTACTCCACTTTCGGACATAGCGCATTAAGAGTTACGGATAGCTCATCAGGCTATGACATTATTTATAACTACGGTACATTCGATTTCAACGACCCCGATTTCTATTCCAAGTTCATGCGGGGTAAATTATTGTATTTTGTTTCAGTCGACCTTTTTCCTAACTACCTGGAACAATACGCCTGGGAAAAAAGAGGGATCACCGAACAAGTGTTGAACCTATCCTGCGAGCAGAAAGTAGATCTGCTTGCTTTCTTACAGGAGAATGCGAAAGAAGAGAATAAGTATTATAAGTATGATTTTGTTAGAGATAACTGCACTACGCGGTTGCGGGATATCGTGTTTACAATGTCAAACGGGAAACGTCAAACGGGGAATGTGAGGCCTGGAAAAAAAGTAAGTTTCCGGGATCTCATTCATGTTTATCTCGATCACAGTCATCAAAACTGGAGCAAATTGGGGATTGATATTTTATTAGGCGTGCCGTTGGATAAATCGCTCACAAACGAGGAAGCCATGTTCCTCCCGGATTATTTAATGGCTGCTTTTGATAGTACCCACGTGAATGGCCAGGCGCTGGTAGAGAAAAAAGAGGTTATTCTTCCACCGGCAATGTCAGCAGGCAAAAAACCATTGTTTACACCGTTTATTGTTTTTAGTTTATTGATTATAGGTATTGCTTCGCTCATGATCGTTGGGAAATCGAAACGTTTTCTTCTGGCATTTGATTTTGTCTTATTCTTTCTTACAGGCCTGATCGGGTGGTTCATCATGTTCATGTGGTTTGGCACCGAACATCTTACCACTAAAAATAACTTCAACCTCGCGTGGGCGTTTCCGCTGAATTTTATCGCTGCTTTTTTTGTATACAAACAAAAAAACTGGCTGAGAGCTTATTTCCTTGTTTATTGCCTGTTGCTCATTGCATTGCTGATCCTTTGGTGGTGGGGTCCGCAGGAGATGAATGATGCTCTTTTACCGCTGGTTATTTTATTATTTATTAGAGCATTTAGTCATTATCGAAGAGCCTGATGGATTAAGAAATC
>Ga0196964_10000337_pt1 | contig 32186 bp, 23 predicted proteins | sample S1_10metaG_FD_148615 | JGI IMG/M metagenome (GOLD analysis project Ga0196964, IMG submission 148615) | Soil microbial communities from Anza Borrego desert, Southern California, United States - S1_10 | ecosystem: Environmental > Terrestrial > Soil > Desert | place: USA: California | collected... | reverse complement strand
CCGCTGGCTGTGGCGCTTCACGCGCCAGCCGCTGGACGCTGAATCAATCCGCGATGCGATGCTCGCGATTAGCGGCCGCCTAAACCGTTCTGTTCCTGGACCGCATCCGTTTCCGCCGGTCGAATCCTGGGGCTTCACGATTCATAATCCGTTCCACGCCGTGTACGAATCAAATCATCGCAGCGTGTACCTGATGCTTCAACGCAACCGGCGCCATCCCTATCTGGCGCTGTTTGATGCAGCCGATCCGAACATCAGTGTCGCGCAGCGCATGCCAACGACCACACCGTCGCAGACGCTGTTTCTCATGAACTCGCCTTTCGTTCATGAACAGGCCGAAGCATTCGCTCAGAAACTGCTTGCCGAATCGATGGACGATGCGGCGCGTGTGCGGCTGGCGTTTGAAACAACCGACGGGCGGCTGCCGGCCGATGTGGACGTGAGTGATGCGCTGGCATTCGTGAATTCTTATCGCGCAAAGCTCGCCGAACCGGGCACGGCGACGGACAAACAGACCGTTGCGGCCTGGGCAGCACTGATGCGCGTGTTGCTGACACGGAATTCGTTTTTGTACGTGGATTAAGATCAGAGTGGAGGGGGCGTATGAACCGGCGCGATTTCCTGCACGCGGCCTCAGGGGGCTTTGGCGCATTGGCTCTGGCGGGCCTCTGGAGCGAAGTTCAGGCCGCCGAAGATCCGCTGGCTGCACGCCCTGGCCATTTTCCGGCCAAGGCGGACCGCGTTATTTTTCTGTTCTCGACCGGCGGCGTCTCGCACATCGATACCTTCGATCGCAAACCGCAGCTCACCGCCGATCATGGAAAGTCGATCACCGCTTCTCGCTGGCTCAATAAGCCCGGTCAGTATCAGCGCTTCCTGATCAAACCCCGCTGGAATTTCAAACAGTACGGCAAGAGCGGCACCTGGGTGAGCGACCTGTTTCCGCATGTCGGTTCTGTCATTGATGACATCTGCGTGCTGAACGCGATGTGCTGCGAAAGCGATGGTCACGACAAGGCTACGCTCGCCGCGCACACCGGCTCGGATCAATTCGCTCGGCCCAGCGCCGGCGCATGGGTGAGTTACGGCCTGGGCACCGTCAACAAAAACCTGCCCTCCTTCATGGTGCTCGCCCCCGCCGCTCCCTATGCGGGAGCGCAAACGTGGTCCAGCGATTTTCTTCCGGCGTGCCACCAGGGAACCCACGTGATTCCCGGAAAAGATCCGCTGCCGAATCTTCAGCCCCGCGTGAAAAAGCCGGAGCTGCAGGAGAAAGAACTGGAACTGCTCCGCAAGCTCAACCGCAGCCATCTGGAGCAGCGCGCCGCTGACCAGGCGCTCGACGCCCGCATCCGTTCCTTCGAGACGGCGTTCGGCATGCAGAGCGAAGCGCCGGATGCATTCGATCTCTCAAAGGAAAGCGATGCGACACTGAAAATGTACGGGCTGCAGCGCGGCGCGACGAGCGGCTTCGGCTGGCAGTGTCTGGTAGCGCGTCGCCTCGCCGAGCGTGGCGTTCGTTTTCAGGAATTAATCGACGTGGGTTCCAGCAACAACTGGGATTCCCACGACAACATGGGCGACCACGAAAAACTGGCGAAGAACATCGACCAGCCTATCGCCGCATTGATCACCGATCTGAAGCAACGGGGAATGCTGGACCGCACGCTGGTGGTGTGGACCAGCGAATTCGGCCGCACTCCTTTTCATCAGCAGGCCGATCACAAGGGCCGCGAGCATCATAACCTCTGTTTTTCATCGTGGATGGCCGGCGGCGGCGTGAAAGGCGGAATCGTTTACGGCAAATCCGATGAGCACGGCATTCTTCCCGTTGAAGGCAAAGTTCACACGCACGATCTGCACGCGACCATGCTGCACCTGCTCGGCATCGATCATGAACGCCTGACGTACCGTTACTCCGGCCGCGACTTCCGCCTCACGGATGTGGCGGGCAACGTCGTCAAAGAAATAATAGCGTAAAAGTGCGGCGCTACGGCACTTCCTCTCTGCTCGTCTGGAAAAAACTCTGAAATGAAAATTACTGACGTTGAAGCCATCTACGTGTCCCAGAAAAACGTGCGCGCGCAGTGTGACAGCGGCCAGGACGCGCTCATCGTTAAAGTTTCGACCGACGCCGGCATTACTGGCATCGGCGAAGTGGACTCGGCGCCGCTGGCGGCCAAGGCCGTCATCGAAGGGCCATTCTCACATACGATCAGCACGGGCCTCAAGCATCTGCTTATCGGTGAGGATCCGTTCGAGACGGAGCGTTTGTGGAACACGATGTACCAGCGCTCAATTTATTCCGGCCGCCGCGGCATCGGACTGCACGCGATGAGCGGCATTGATCTGGCTCTGTGGGACATCAAGGGCAAAGCGCTGGGCCTGCCGGTATGGAAGCTTCTCGGCGGCGGGTTCTGCAAAAAGATCCGCTGCTACGCGAGCTCTCTTTTCGGAGCCACTCCCAAGGAGACCGGCGAGCTGGCGCGGCGCATTCGCGATCGCGGCTTCAATGGCGTGAAGTTCGGCTGGGCCCCCATGGGCAAAGACGCAAAGACGGATGTGGACCTTGTTCGCCAGGCTCGGCGCGGTCTTGGAGACGATGCCGATGTGATGATTGACGCGGGCCTGGTGTGGGATGCGCGCACCGCAATCCAGCGCGCCAAAGCCTTTGCTGATTTCAATATTTTCTGGCTCGAAGAACCGCTGCAGCCCGACGACTACGAAGGCTACCGCAAGTTGAGCGAAGCGACGCCCGTTCACATTGCTGCCGGCGAACAGGAAAGCGGCCGGCAATCCTTTATCGAGCTGATGGATAAAGGCCGTATCGACATCGTTCAGGTGGACCTCACGCGGTGTGGCGGCTTCACCGAGGCCATGAAAATCGCGAGCCTCGCCGCCGACCGCGGGCTGCGCGTTGCCAATCACGGTTTCAGTACGTACATCAATGTTCACGCCGCATTGCACTGGCTCAACGCGATTCCTAATGCACTCATTGCAGAATTTGTCGTGCAGGAAAATACGGACCTGCGCGAGTTTCTCACGACGAATAATGTCCGCGCCGTCGAAGGCAGTCTACCGATCCCCGATGCTCCGGGCTTGGGCATTGAATTGAATGAGGAGCAGGTGCGGAAGTTCCGCGTCGCCTGAGGACTCTATGATTCATACAACAATCGATTTCGATCAGCTGGGGCGCCAACAGGGGTATCTGCAGGCGCCGTACTCGCACAATCTCGGCGCATGGTCGAATCTTTTTATCCCTGTGACCATGATTAATGGTGGCAAGGGTCCGACGGTGCTGGTGCTCGGGGGAAATCACGGCGACGAGTACCAGGGTCAGATCGCCATCATGAAGCTTGCGCGCGAGCTGACACCTGAAATGGTGAGCGGCCGCATCATCCTGATTCCGTCACTGAATTTTCCCGCGGCGCGGGCCGCAACGCGGCTTTCGCCCGTAGACGGCATGAACATGAACCGCGCTTTTCCGGGAACGGCCGAAGGTTCGCTCACCAGTCAAATCGCGCATTTTCTGACGACGGTTCTGTTTCCAATGGCCGACGTCGTCATCGATGTTCACTCCGGCGGGCGCAGCCTGGATTTTGTTCCCGCGGCGACGATGCATCTGGTTCCCGATCTGAAGCAGCGCCGCGCAATGCTCGATGCCATGCTGGCATGGAATTCAGATTTCGCTTTTCTCTACGCCGATATCGCCGGCTCGGGCCTGCTTCCCGTTGAAGCCGAGCGCCAGGGGAAGATTGTTGTTACGACCGAGATGGGCGGAGGCGAATCGATTCCCGCCTCGGTGCACCGAATCACGCAAAGCGGCCTGCGCAATGTACTCATTCATGTCGGCGCGCTGAAAGGACGCAAGCAAACGCGCGAGAGTCTGGGATTGCCGCCAACGATTCTTACTCAGGCGCTTCATCGCGACAATTATCTGCTCGCGCCGGAGTCCGGCATCTTCGAAATCTGCGTCGATCTCGGCGCCAAAGTAGAGTCCGGCCAAACTGTCGGCTTCATCCATCACCTCGAACGTCCTGATCGCGCTCCGGAACAAATCGTGGCGCGAACAAGCGGCTACCTTTTGACGATGCGCGTTCCCTGTCTCACGCAGCAGGGTGATTGTGTCGCGGTTATCGCGCAGCCGGTGAGCGAGCAGAAAGTTATGGCCGCGCTATGACGACCGAACCCGCGGCGAATCCAGCGATTGCTCTGCCTGCTGCGCCCGTAATTCGCGCCGGCGGATCGCTCGTCGCTTACATGTGGGTCGCTTATTTTTTGAATTACTGCGACCGTCAGGTCGTCTTCGCGCTGTTCCCAGTTTTAAAAACGGAACTGGGTCTCAGCGATATGCAACTGGGGTTGACCGGATCGCTGTTTCTCTGGGTTTACGGCATTGGCTGCCCGATTGCCGGACAGATCGGGGATCGTTATTCCAAGCGGCTTCTGGTTGTGCTCAGCCTGGTCATCTGGAGCGGAGTCACAGTCGCAACGGGGCTCTCGACAACGGCCGTCATGCTCCTGGTGATGCGCGCGCTGATGGGCCTGAGTGAATCACTTTACATGCCCTCGGCCATAGCACTGACTGCCAATGCGCATGCTCCCGAAAACCGATCGCGTGCCATTGCGGCGCTTACTACGGCGCAGATCGCAGGCGTCGTCGCGGGAAGCTGGTTCGGCGGGTGGATGGGTGATCAGGGACACTGGCGCATCGCGTTCTTTGCATTGGGCGCGCTGGGGTTGCTTTATTCAATTCCGTATTTTCTCTTCCTGCGTGGCGTGCGCGAAGACGCTCACGTGGAGACAAAAAAGTCGGATGCAAAGCTCCCGATTCTCGATCTGCTGACCGTGCCCACTTATGCGCTGCTGTGCGTGGCCTTTCCGATCTTTGTGTTTGGCCTGTGGCTCCTATATGGATGGCTGCCGAATTTTCTGCACGAAAAGTTTTCGTTCAGCCTCAGCGATGCAGCATTTAACGCGACGGCTTTTGTGCAGAGTGCCTCATTAGTGGGCATGCTGAGCGGCGGATCGCTGGCCGACTGGCTTTTCAGACGTACGACCGCAGCGCGCATGTGGCTGCTGGCTACGAGCCTGCTCTTTTGTGCGCCGTGCCTCTATGCGCTCGGACATTGCGAAACGCTGCTCGGTACGCGCATCGCTGCTTGCGGCTTTGGCTTCTTCAGCGGCTTTATGATGGCCAACATCTTCCCTGCTGCCTTTGAGATTGTGCCGGCTGACACGCGCGCTTCTGCCGTCGGCGTCCTGAATCTTTTCGGAGCCGGTATCTCCGGTTGCGCAACACTTTTCGGCGGCATGTGGAAAAAAACGCTGGGAATCGAAGGCCTGCTGACCTGCACCGCCGCGGCGTACGTGTTCGCTGGTGTCGCTCTAATTGTGGGGATCAAACTTCTGTTCGCCCGCGATTACGCGAGGATTCGCGCATGAATCTTCGCTGCCGACTCGTCTTCGTGGTCCTCTGCGCCGCACGGCTAGCTGACGGCTCCGAGGAGCGAACTGCCATCGAGAGCGAACGCAAGGCGCTTGCGGATAAAATGACGCGGCTGCGAGCGTCCGGTGTCGCAGCGGATACTTTTGCTGATGCCGATGTTTTCCTGAAAGGCGTGACGTGGGCGCTGCGCTACGACGTAAATCTGAATGCCAGTGACGTGGCATTAGTGAAAAAATCAATTCTGCGAGGACAGCAACGCATTGATGCGCTGATCGCGAAACAGACACCGTGGAATACGAAGAAAGGAGCCGTGCTGCGCGGCTTTATCTCCGCGGTAGACGGATCGACTCAGCCGTACGGCGTGATCGTTCCACGCGGCTACGACAGCACCAAGCCGATGCGGCTGGACGTTGTACTGCACGGCAGCACTAAGCCGGTAGGCATGAGCGAGCTGCGCTTTTGCGCGCGCTTTGACGATGGTGACAGCGGCGGCAAGCCTGCGCCGGATACGGAGTTCATTGAGCTGCATCCCCTCGGGCGCGTTGAAAATTGCTACCGCTGTGCCGGAGAGACAGATGTATTCGAGGCAATCGAGGCTGCGTGCCGCAACTACAACATCGATCGCGACCGCATCGTTTTACGGGGCATGTCGATGGGCGCCTCGGGAACGTGGCACTTGGGATTGAAACACCCGGACCGTTTTGTGGCGCTGGGCCCGTACTGCGGCTACGTGGACACCCACCGGTTCTCAGTAACACCGGGAATGAGTTTCGTTCCGGTCGGTCAGCTGCCGCCGCACCAGGAAAGTGCGCTGCATATGCTGGATTCCGTGGACTACGCGGCGAACGCGACAATGGTTCCGGCAATTGCGGCGATTGGTGGCAAAGACGGATTCTTTGATGCGCACGTTATCATGGGCGATGCGATGGCCAGGGAGGGCGTGCAGATGATCAATCTCGTCTCGCCCCACACGAAGCATGTCATCGATCCCATCACTCATGCAGCGCAGATGAAACTCATCGGGCTGTATGCGGAAAAGGGTCTGGAACACTCGCCGCGAAAATTGCGCTTCGTTACGTGGACGCTGAAGTACAGCCGCTGCCACTGGCTGGAACTTCTCGGGCTGAAGCAGCACTATGAACGCGCTGAATTCATCGCCAGCTTTTCACGGGATGGCACACTCGAAATCGAGGAGCTGAAAAATATCACCGCATTCGCGATCCATCTTCCGTGCAGCAAAGTGCGCATTGCAGGCAAAGACATCGCTATTCCTAACGTAAAGAACGCCGAACTGGTCTTCAGTTTCCGTAATGGTGCGTGGTCATGCAGGGGAGATAGAGAGCTTTCGCTCAGTGGCAAGCGGCCCGGATTGCAAGGCCCCATCGATGACGTATTCGCCACGCCGTTTCTATGCGTGCGCGGCACGGGCAAGGCGTGGAATCCGCAAATCGCCGCGTGGGCCGATGCAAGCCTGCGCCGCTTCGAGTACGAGTGGGCTCGCTACATGCGCGGCGATCTGCCGGTGAAGAATGATATTGAGGTCACCGACGAGGACGTTCGCACGAAGCATCTCATTCTATTTGGCGATCCGGGGAGTAACGCGTGGATCGCGAAAGCACTTGCCAAACTTCCGCTGGCATGGAATGCCGAACAGTTCACGCTCGCCGGTGAGCAATACTCCAGCAAGGATCATGCGCCGGTGCTCATCTGTGCGAGTCCGCTCGCACCCGACCGCTACATCGTACTGAACAGCGGGCACACCTTTCATGAGAAGGAGTTCGCTGCGTTCAATTACCTGCTTTTCCCGCGTCTGGGTGACTGGGCGACTATGCGTACACTCCCGGGAGCCGACACGTGGAAGACTGGTGACGCAACGTTTCCTGAAGAAGTCGTGCGAGCTGGATTTTTCGACGAACAATGGGCCGCGCCAATTCTGAGCGGAAAATAGGAAAACACGCCATGCCCAAAATTCTTATTGCCGAATGCAAACAGGAAGTCTCGACGTTCAATCCGCACCTCAGCGGATACGACGACTTCAGAGTGCGGCGAGGCAATGACATCCTGGATTACCACCGTGCTGTCCGCGACGAAGTCGGCGGCGCGCTGAGCGTATTCGATGCCTGCTCGAGCGTGGAGCTTGTTCCAACCTATAGCGCGTTCTTCATTACCTCTGGCGGGACGTTGGCGAAAGCGGCCTGGCAGCGCATTGCGACTGAATTCCTGGACAGCTTGCGCTCGGCGGGCCCTGTCGACGGGGTCTACTTCTGTATGCATGGAGCGATGGCGAGCGAAGAAGAGCTTGATCCAGAAGGCTACCTGCTTGCTCAAGCGCGGAAAATACTTGGCGAGAAAATTCCGATCGTCGTTTCGCTGGATCTGCATGGCATTCTCACCGACCGCATGCTGGAGCACAGCGATGCGATCGTGGCGTATCACACCTATCCGCATGTTGACTTCTTTGAAACCGGCCAGCGCTCGGCGCGATTGCTGCTGCGCATCATGTCCGGCGAAGTGTGGCCGGTCACCGCGAAGATTGCCATTCCGGCGCTCGTCCGCGGAGATGAGTTGATCACGGCCACCGGGCTTTTCGGCAAATCCATTCGCCTCGCACAAGCTGCGGAAAACGGGCCGAAGGGTCTCTCTGCAGGAATGTTCATCGGCAATCCGTTCACGGATGTGCCCGCGCTGCAAACGTACAGCTTTGTGGTGACCGACAATGATATCGCTGTTGCCGAGCGCGAGGCCTTGCGTATCGCCGAAAGCTTCTGGGCTAACCACAAAAAGATGCGCGTGCCACTGGTCAGCCTGGATGAGGCAGTCCGTATCGCTGCATCAAACACGAGCGGAACGGTTGCGCTGGTCGATGCGGCGGACGCGACAAGCTCCGGTGCATCCGGCGACAGCAACGCCATTCTCCGCAAGCTCATCGAAACGGGTTACCGCGGTCGTGCGCTGATTCCAATCGTGGACGAACGCGCGGTGCAGGTTGCGCTAAAAGCCGGAGTGGGTGCGACGATTTCGACCGCGATCGGCGGAACACTCGACAAACGCCGCTTTCAACCGCTGGAGATCAGCGCGAGTGTGCGGCTGCTGGCAGACGGAAGATTCCGCAGCGAGTCATTCGGTGAAGAGTGGCTTGCAGGTCCTACGGCGGTGCTGCAGTCAAACAACCTGACTCTTGTCGTGAGCAGCCGCGCAGTGAATCTCTACGACCGCTCGTTCTTCTTTGCGCACGGGCAGGATCCGCGGCAGTTCGATGCGGTTGTCGTGAAGTCACCGCATTGCCAGCATCACATGTATGCCGAATGGTGCGCGAAGATGGTGAATGTGGATGCTCCTGGTTCATCGAGCGCCAATCTGCCCTACCTTGGCCACACGCGCTGCCCGCGTCCGATCTTTCCGTTGGATTCAGACGTAACATTTAATCCCGTAGCAAAACATTTCAAAAGGATGCATGTACAACAATGAAAATTCGCGAGATCCGTTGCGCCGGCCTGCGTGGCGCTACTCCTGAAGGCGGCTGGAGCAACGAAATCCGGCCCGATGATTGTGTTCACACGCTCATTGCGGTGCATACCAGCGAAGGCCTGGTTGGTCTCGGCTCGGTGTTCACCAATGACGCGCTGGTCAAGGCCGCACTCAGCGTGCTGGAGCCGCTCTATCGCGGCGAAAACGCGCTCGAACCCGAACGCGTGAGCGAAAAGCTGCATCAGCACAGCTTCTGGCTTGGACGCGGTGGATCGCTGACGCATGCAATCAGCGGCATCGACATCGCCTTGTGGGATATTCTCGGCCAGGCCACCGGCCAGCCCGTCGGCCGACTGCTCGGCGGACGGCACCGCGAACGCATACGGCCGTACGCGTCGTTGCTGATGGATGAACCCGCTAAGTTGCGCGATCACTTGCTCGCCGTGAAAGCCCAGGGATTTCGCGCATTCAAAATTGGCTGGGGGCCGTTCGGAAGGCGCAGTGCGGAACTGGATCGGGCGATCGTCAGCGCCGCGCGCGAGGCGGTCGGGCGCGATTCTCTTCTGATGGTCGATGCCGGCGGCAGCGATGCGTTCTGGCCTAACGGCTACAAGTGGGCGCTGAACACCGCGAAGATGCTCGCCGACTATAACGTGCATTGGTTCGAAGAAGCGCTGAATCCGGACGCGCTGGAAGATTACAAGAAACTTCGCGAGCACTCGCCGGTTCCAATTTCAGGCGGTGAAGTCCTCACGCGGCGCCAATCCTTTCAGCCGTGGCTCGAAGGACGCGCATTCGACATCGTTCAACCCGATGTGACGAAAGTCGGCGGGATCAGCGAGGAGCGGCGCATCGCCTGGATGGCGGCGGACAACGGGGTGCGCTTTATTCCGCACGGCTGGAACACGGCGGTAGGACTGGCTGCGGATCTGCATCTGGCGTCGGCGATTCCCGGCACCGACCTTGTCGAGTACCTTACGGGTTCGCCGTTCATCGATGAGATCACTGTAGGCGGCTGGCATCTGGATGCAGACGGTATGCTGCCGATTCCGACCGCACCCGGGCTGGGATTGAAGCTTGATGCCGACGTCTTGAAAAAGTACACGCGCGGCGAAGCGTTGCTCAAATGAGTTTTGGATAAACAGGTGCGAGACCAGAATCATGATTCCGGATTCAACTGAGCACTGCAAAGAAATACGGCGCGGCCTGCGGCGATCTCTGCTGATACTCGGCGTTATCACTTCAGCGTCGCTGCTCGCGAGTGACGTCGATTACGTGAAAGAAATCAAGCCGCTGTTTGCTGAACGCTGTTACGCCTGCCACGGTACGCTGCAGAAGAAGAGCGGGCTGCGTCTGGACGCCGGCACGCTGATGCTTAAAGGGGGGAACGCCGGCCCAGCCGTAATTCCCGGACGCGCTGACGACAGTCCGCTGATTCATGCTGTGACGGGCACTCATGACATGGAAATCATGCCGCCCGAAGGCAGCCCCCTTAAAGAGGAAGAGGTCGCGATGCTGCGGCGCTGGATCAACAGCGGCGCAAAATTTCCGAGCGATGAAAAAATTCCGCCGGACCCCAGCGAGCACTGGGCGTTCAAAGTTCCGGTTCGGCCAGCAGTGCCGCAGGTGAAAAACAGCTCGTGGGTGCGCAATCCAGTTGATGCGTTTGTCGCGCGCGAGCACGAGCGGCTGAAGCTGGCGCACAAACCGGAAGCCAACGCTGCTACGCTGCTGCGGCGTGTCTATCTGGATCTCATCGGACTGCCCCCGACGCGCGAACAGTTAAGCGCGTTCTTAAAAGACAGCTCTTCCAATGCGTACGAAAAAGTCGTGGATGAACTGCTGGCCAGTCCCCGTTACGGGGAACGCTGGGGGCGGCACTGGATGGACGTGTGGCGCTACAGCGACTGGGCCGGCTTCGGCATGGAAGTGCGCTACAGCCAGCCGCACATCTGGCGCTGGCGCGACTGGATTATTGAATCACTGAACGAAGATAAGCCCTACGATCGCATGATTCATGAGATGCTCGCCGCCGACGAACTTTCACCCGATGACTTGAAGGCGCTGCGAGCGACCGGTTACCTGGCCCGGCATTACCACCGCTTCAATCGAAACGTGTGGATGGACAACGTTGTCGAACACACCGGCAAGGCATTCCTGGGACTCACTTTTAATTGCGCGAAGTGCCACGATCACAAATTCGATCCTATCTTGCAAAAGGAGTACTATCAGTTCCGCGCGTTCTTTGAACCTTACAACGTTCGCATTGACCGCGTACCGGGGCAGCGCGATACGACCAAGGATGGCTTCACGCGCATCTTCGACGCAAACGCCGATGCGAAGACATTTCTGTTTCACCGCGGCAATGATGCCGAGCCCGACAAGGATCCGCTGAGCGCAATTCCACCCAAAATTCTTGGAAGCAGCATCGAAATCAAACCGGTCACTCTTCCACTGGCAGTCCGCTACCCCGATCTGCGGCCATTCGTTATTGCGGAGGACCAGGCGGCCCTCAAGAACGAGTGCGAGAAGGCGAAGAGTGAAATCACAAAGGCGGAGACGGCACTGGCCGCTGCCCAGGCGGCGTTCGACAAAAGCAAAGAAGAGAAACCGGCGCCTCCCGAGACGCCAGTGGCTGCCGCCGGACCTGTATTCCTGCATGACGAGTTCGACATGGCCAAGCCGGAGCTGTGGACGCGCGGTGCGGGGCAGTGGGAGTATAAGGAGGGCCGCCTGGCGCAGACGCAGTTGGGGTTGGCTGAGCACGCTGTGACGTCAAATGCCGATCATCCGCAGGACTTCAGCCTGCGCGTGAAATTTAAAATCACCGGCGGTACCACTTACTATTCAACTGGATTTCACTTCGACACCAACGCCGACAGCGAGAACTCCGTTTATCTGAGCGCTCACGCGCCGAGTCCGAAGGCACAGATCTCCTGGCGCAGTGGAAACAATCGCAACTATCCGCCGGCAGGCGCAACCGCGCTGCCGATTCGTGCAAACCAGGAATACACGCTGCAGGTTCTCGTTCGCGAGCAGCTTATGAATGTGTACGTCGATGAAAAACTGGTGCTCGTGTACACGCTGACGCGTCCCCGAAAGGCTGGGCGTCTTGTTTTATGGACATACGATGCGACTGCGGAGTTTTCTGAGATAAACGTGCACACGTTGCCAACGCAGGTGAAACTTGCCGAGGCGTTGGATTCCAAAGCAGCCTCAAAATCTGCTGCCAGCCCGGCGGAGACATTGCGCAAAGCTCAAGACGCGGTGCCGCTTGCCAGGGCAAAGCTCGCGCATGCCGAGGCTGAACTCGCTTCCTACGCTGCGCGCCTGGCGGCCGAGCAGGCCAGATTCTCCGAGCCCCCTGCGCCGCCGGCGGACATCGAATCGTTAGCGAAAAAGGCAAAGGAGATGCAGATCGCCGCGATGGTGGCCAAGGCGGAGGTCGATGTGCTTCAGGCCGAGCAGGCGCTGGCTGCAGCAAAGGCCGGTGGTGAAAAGGCAAAGAAAATTGAGGAGGCCGAGAAGACGCTAGCCGCGAAAAAGAAGAGCGTCGACGATGCGCGCGCATACAGCAAGCCGTACAGCCCTATCGGTGCCGGGCCTCAGCCGGCGACCAGCACCGGCCGACGCCTTGCTCTGGCGCGGTGGCTGACGGCGAAGACGAACCCGCTTACAGCACGCGTAGCGATCAACCATATGTGGTTGCGGCATTTTGGTGAGGCCCTGGTGCCAAGCGTCTTTGATTTCGGACTTCACGGCCGCAAGCCCGCGAACCAGGATCTGCTCGATTGGCTGGCGTGCGAGCTGACAGATCGCGGCTGGAGCATGAAAGCGATTCACAAGCTGATCGTCATGTCGTCCACGTACCGCCTGCAATCAACCACGCGCGACGACAACGAGGCCAACCGCCGCATTGATCCCGATAACGCGTATCTCTGGCGCGCGAACGCGCGTCGCATGGAAGGTGAGATGGTGCGCGACAGCATTCTTTATCTGGCCGGCAGTCTGGATCTCACCACCGGCGGCGCCGAGATCGACCACATGGCCGGTCTGACATCGAATCGCCGAAGTCTTTATTTCCGGCACGCGAACGAAAAGCAGGTGCTGTTCCTCGAGCTATTCGATGCGGCCAATCCGAATGAATGCTACCGCCGGAATGAAAGCATCGTGCCGCAGCAGGCGCTGGCACTCGCAAATAGTCCGCTCAGCATGGCGCAGTCGCGAATTCTTGCTGAAAAGCTGACCTCTCTTGCCGGCAGCGGCGCGGATGCAGCGAGCCGCTTTATTACGTTGGCGTGCGAAAGCATTCTATGCCGGCCGCCGAGCAGCGAAGAGAAAGAGGCCTGCGCAGAGTTTCTCAGTTCGCAGACGAAGCTGTTCTCTGATGCCTCTGCCCTGAAGAGGTTTGACTCCGGCGACGCTGTCACGGTGAAGCCGTCGCGCGATCCGCAGCAGCGCGCGCGGGAGAATCTGGTCCATGTGTTGTTCAACCATAACGACTTTGTGACGATTCGATGAGGGCCCATCCATGAATAAGCACGATCGCTGCTGCGGCACGTCGCGGCGCACGTTTCTTTCCGATATGGGCATGGGATTCACCGGGCTGGTGCTCGGTTCGATGCTGCACCGGGACGGAATCGTTCGCGCAGAGGGTGAAATCTGGCGGCCGCCGGACGGCAAACCGCACTTCGCGCCAAAAGCCAAGAGTGTGATCTGGCTCTTCATGCTCGGTGGCACCAGTCACATGGAAAGCTTCGATCCCAAGCCGGCGCTGAACAAGTATGTCGGCAAAACGATCGCCGAAACTCCGTTCAAAGACACGCTCGACTCGAAGTTTGTAAAAAAGAATCTTCGCGAGGTGGTTCCAGGACTGCACAAGATTCAGCCGAAGATTTATCCACTGCAGACTGGCTTCAAAAAGCGCGGACAGAGCGGCATCGAAGTGAGTGATTGGTTCCCGCACGTCGGTGAGTGTGTTGATGAGATTTCAGTCGTCCGTTCGATGTGGACAACCGACAACGACCATGGCGCGCAGCTCCAATTCCACACGGGGCGCCACGCGCTTGAAGGAAATTTCCCAACGATCGGGTCGTGGGTGCATTACGGGCTGGGCTCGCTGAACGAAAACCTGCCTCAATTCGTTGTTCTCGGAACGCCCATCGCGGATTGCTGTGGCGGCATCGGCGGGCACGGTGCCAATTATCTCGGACCCGAGCACAGTGGCGTGCAGCTGAAGGTGGATGCGGGAGCTCCGCTGCCGTTCAGCACGCCTGGCAAAGATGTGCTGATCAAAGAGCAGGAAGCCGAATTTGGCCTGCTGAAAAAACTGAATGCGCAGTCGTTGCTCGAGTACCCGCACGACAAGGCGTTGCAGGCACGCATTAAGAGCTACGAGATGGCGTTCAGGATGCAGGTCTCAATCCCTGAAGTGCTGAAGATGGAAGCCGAGGACGAGGCGACCAGAAAACTGTATGGGCTCGACGCGGCCCACACGAAGACTTTTGGCCGACAATGCCTCGCCGCTAGACGCCTGGTGGAGCGTGGCGTGCGCTTCATCCAGGTTTTTCATGGAAACAATGGCGCCGCCGGAGCGTGGGATGCGCACAGTGACTTAAAAAACAGCCACACCAAGCTCTGCGCGGAAGTTGACCAACCCATTGCGGCGCTGGTGAAAGATCTGAAGCAGCGTGGGCTGCTGGATGAAACGCTGGTGGTTTGGGCCACTGAGTTCGGCCGCACGCCGGGCGCGCAGGGTGCCGACGGGCGCGATCACCATCCGTTCGGATTCAGCATCTGGATGGCCGGTGGCGGCATCAAGAAAGGCGTGGTTCACGGCGCAACCGATGAGCTCGGCTTTCACGCCGTCGAGAACCGGCATTATGTCACCGACGTCCACGCGACAATTCTACATCAGCTCGGACTCGATCCGCGCCGGCTCGTCGTGCCCGGCCGTCAACGCCTGGAGATCGATTTCGGCAAGCCAATCAAGGAAATCATCGCCTGAGCAGCCGCTGAGAGCTAAAAACGCGTGAGAACGAGACCGGCTACTTTTCAGCGTCCTTGATCAGCAGTTCATTGACGCGTTGGGCAAAGCCGGCGGGATCCTTGATTTTCGACCCCTCGGCAATAAGCGCCTGGTCATAGAGCAGCCGCGCATATTTGTCGACGCGCTCGTCAGCAGCATTCTGTTGATAGATTTTCTGCATCGCGGCAACGGCAGGATGCTCGGCGTTGAGCTCGAGGATGCGGCGGGTTTCGGCGGTCTCGCGGCCCGCGCGCTTGAGCAGCCGTTCCAGGTTGGCGCTCATCTCGCCTTCTTCAGTCACCAGGCACGACGCGCTGTTTTTCAGCCGGCCGGACAGGCGGATGTCTTTCACATCGCTAAGCGTCGATTTCATTTTCGCGAGCAGATCTTTGAACGCGCTTACTTTCTGCTCATCGACCTTGTCTGCGTCCTGAACGCCTTTATCGGCGGCTTTCAATTTCTTGCCTTTGTAGTCGCTGAGCGACTGCACAAGAATCTCATCGATCGGCTCGGTCATCAGCAGAACGTCGTAGCCTTTTTCTTTGAGCACTTCGAGATAGGGAGAGTTCTCGAGCTGCTCGCGCGTTTCGCCCGTGAGGTAATAGATTTCATTTTGGCCGGCCGGCATTGCTCCGACGTAGTTGCTCAAGCTGGTCATCTTGCCCGATTCGGTTTTTGTGCTCTCGAACAGGAGCAGATCAGCCAGCTTCTCACGATTCGGGTAATCGCGGTTGATTCCTTCCTTGAGGAAGCCCGAGAAGTTGCCGTAAAATTCCAGGTACTTGTCGTTCTCCTTCTCCTTCATCTCCGCGAGCGTGGCGAGGATCTTATTCACGAGGTTGTTGCGGATCTTTTCGAGCAGGGGGTTGCGCTGCAGATTTTCGCGTGAGACGTTCAGCGGCAGATCCGGAGCGTCCACGACGCCGCGCACGAAGCAGAGATATTCCGGCAGCAGCGCTTCGCAGTCATCCATGATAAACACGCGGCGAATGTACAAATGCAGCGCCTTGTGTGGATCATTCCACATGAAGTCGTATGGCTTGTGCGCGGGAATATAGAGCAGTGCTTTGAATTCGATGTTGCCTTCGGCGCTGTAATGAATCACTTTCGCCGGCTCTTCGAAATCGCGCGACAGGTGCTTGTAGAATTCATTGTACTCTTCGGTCGTGATCTCTGATTTGCTTCGCAGCCACAGCGCCTTGCGCGCGTTCAGGATTTCTTCTTCGATCTTCTTCTCGTCTTTATCAGTGCGCTCAACATCGATGGCAATCGGATGTTCGACGAAGTCCGAATACTTTTTGACGATTTCGCGCAGGCGCCATGTCTCAAGGAATTCTTCGCTGCCTTCCTTCAGATGCAGAATAACGTCAGTGCCACGCGTTTCCTTTTCGACGTTCTCGACAGAGAAATCGCCTTCGCCGGTCGATTCCCACCAGACACCGGCTTTCTTGTCGCCGGCCTGGCGCGAGATCACGGTTACTTTGTCCGCGACCATGAACGCCGAGTAAAAGCCCACACCGAACTGCCCGATCAGCTCGGGCCGGTCTTTGGCGTTGGCTGCTTTCAGGCTTTCAAGGAAGGCGCGTGTACCAGACTTTGCAATTGTGCCGAGATTCTCAACAATGGCCTCGCGCGACATGCCGATGCCGTTGTCGGAGATCGTCAGAGTCTTCTTGTCTTTGTTAGGGATGAGCTTGATCTTCCAATCCGAATTTTCTTCCAGCAGCTCGTGTTTCGTGAGCGACTCGAAGCGAACTTTATCGATAGCATCGCTCGCATTGCTGATCAGTTCGCGCAGGAAAATGTCTTTATGCGTGTAAAGCGAATGAATAATGATATTGAGGAGCTGCTTAAGCTCCGTCTTAAACTGCATCGTTTCGGCCATTTTAAGAGCGCTCCAGAAACACGGGTCCACGCCAGTGCAATCAAAGAGCGTGCCACGGCCATTGATCTGCAACCTGTTGCCAAGTAAGGATCTACGTGAAGAAGTTACCAGTCGTCAGACTCCAGAGGCATTCTGGCTTAGTCAATTCGACCTGCTATTCCGATGAATGCAGGCGGCTGGCTTCGATTAATGTTTTTAAAAGGAAAATGGCGGCTGCAGCACGCCTCGTTCAGTGATCCAGCCGGCGATCAACTCGGCCGGCGTGACATCGAAGGCAGGATTAAAGACACCGGCTTCTGGCGGGACCGCCAGCTTCCCGTGATTCTCTGAAATTTCTTTTCGATTGCGCTCTTCGATGGGAATTTTGCTGCCGTCGCTGAGCGAGAGGTCAAAGGTGGAACTCGGCGCTGCCACCAGAAACGGAACGCCGTGGTGTTTGGCCAGGATTGCCACGCCGTACGTGCCGATCTTATTTGCCGTGTCGCCATTGGCGGCGATGCGGTCGGCGCCCACGATCACTGCGTCGGGTTTGCGGTCGCGAAGGACGCTGGCCGCCATGTTGTCGCAGATTACCGTCACATCGATGCCCGCCCGCGAGAGTTCCCAGCTCGTCAGGCGCGCGCCTTGCAGTAGCGGACGTGTTTCATCAGCATAAACTTTTACGCTTAAGCCCAGGTTCTGCGCTGCATACATCACGGACAGCGCCGTGCCAGATCCGGCAGTAGCGAGCGCTCCGGCATTGCAGTGCGTCATTAAGGTAACGTTCGTCCGCGCCCCGAGCCGCTTCTGCAGCCATTCGGCGCCGAAGCGCCCGATGCGGTCGCACATCTGCCGGTCTTCGGAAAAAATGGCGAGCGCTTCCTCCTCCAGGATGGCAGATAACGAAGTGGGGGCGGGTAGGGGACTGAGGCCATGAACGCGAGCACGGCAGCGCTCGACGGCCCATTTCAAATTCACAGCCGTCGGCCGCACTTCAATCAGGTGATTGCAGCGCGCGTCGAATTCTTTCAGCCACGCCTGACCGGTCAAGGAGGCCGGAATTTCTCGCGCGATCAAAACGGTGCCGAACGCAGCGGCGCATCCAATGGCTGGCGCCCCGCGAACGACAAGGCGGAAGATGCAGTCTTCCAGCAGGGCGACAGAGGACACATCAATGTACGCTTCCTCGGCGGGCAGACGGGTCTGATCAAGCAGGCGCAGCGTCCCGTTGTTCCAGCTCAGCGCGGCTGGAATGCGGGAAAGGGTGTTTACGGTTTCGATAAAAGGCGTAGCCGGCGACTTACTCATCGAACCCTAGAACCTTCCCGTCGCGGCTGATGGCATAGACACGCTTGCCGGATACCATGGGCGAACCAATGATTGCCTTGTTGCTTTCAAATTGGTAGACCCAGCGGATGGCCCCGCTTTCAGCATCAACGGAATAGAGTCGGCCCTTGTCGGTGCCAAAATAGACGGCTTTTTCCAGCACGGCGGGCTTATGCCGCACATCGCCGATGTCGTTGTCCTGAACTTTCCACAGGCGCTGGCGGGTGCCTAGGTCTGCGCACCAGAATCCATCTTTGTCGACAGTCCCCGCGTAGATGCGTTTGCGCACAATCAGCGGCTCGCACACAAACGGTCCGGCATTTTCCAGCACAACGCGATATTCGAAGTTGTTCTTCGCGAGCTTAAACAGATAAATCACGCCATCGTCGGCGGCGATCACGATATCACCATCGTAAACAACCGGTTTCGAGCGCAGCGATAAGGCCTCAGGATTCGGCGTCCATTCGCGGGCAACCTGCGTCTTGAGTGACACGCCGCGCAGCTTTCCATCCTGGCAGCCGGCAAGAACCATGGAATCATTGTCGATGCCCGTCACGCTGGATGTGATGCCGGCGGCAAAGTCGATGGCTCCGCCGCTGACGGGCAGACCCGTTTCGCAATCGTACAGCAGCAGTTTTTTCTCGAGCGGGACGGCCAGGATGGATGCATTGGCAAGCAGCGGCAGGCGCAGCACGCTGGGTTTAGCGGTAAGATCGCGTCCTTTACCCTTCTGCGACCAGACCTGCTTCATCGTTGCCGTGTCCACCCCAAAACAGTCGCCTGCTTTTGTGCAGAAAACGATCAGGTCGCTCTTGCCCTCGCGCTTTACAAGATTCAGCGGACCGTACACCTCCATGTTCAGCGAACCAGTCGGTGCGGCTTTGAATTCCTTTACCGACATGTTCGTTGCGATTGAATTGATCTGCAGCAGCGAGCCATCGGAGGTGCCGACATACAGCACATTCCCCGCCATCAGGGGCTCGCCGGAAAGGTAGGCGTCAGCCGGCATCGACGATCGAAGATCGACGCGCAGAGCCGGATCACGCTCCATCTTCAGATTGAAGATAGAGCTGCGCAGTTCGGAGGTGCTGAGGACCTGCGTTTTGAAGCCGTCCTTGCGGAATTCGAATTTGTGTGGCTCGCCGGCGCTGTAGCGGAAGGTGTTGGCTTCGCGGGTTCCGCCGACCTGCACCGTTCCAAACCAGCGCGTGTCGAGGTACACTTTGACATCGTTGATGTTGGGCTTGACCATCACGGGCATTTCAATTTCGCTGACTTTAACATCCGGATAGCCTCGGAACTCATTCATGAAGGCAAGCTTGTAACTGTATTCCTCTTCGACGCTGGCGAATACCTGGTCGGGCTTGGCCGCGGTCACCTTTTCCTTGCCCTGCTTCAAGCGGTCGATGATTGCCTGCGCTTCGGCCTTGCCTTTTTCCGCCTGGAACCTGGCCTTTTCGGAAGCCGCGTCGTTGTCCAGAACGTTCTGGTATAGCTCGACCGCTTCGAAGACGCGCTTAGCTTTCATGGCGTTGTCGGCGTTCTCGCGGCTGAGCTCTGCTTTGCGCGAGAGTTCTTCCCGGTACTTAACGGCGCTGTTCTCCGCGGCCTTCGCCATTTCCTGAAGTTGGGCGATCTGCGCCGTGGCTTTCTTGTTAAATCCGAGCACCGGAGAAAAGATCTTTGCGAGCGGGAGATACGTTTCAGCCGCCTGCGAGTACCGGCCGCCGGCTTCTTTGTATTTCTTGTCCGCCTCCAGCTTGCTGGCTTCAACCTGCAATTCCAGCGCGCTGCGCTCGGCGACCGAATAAGCCTGCCAGTTCAGATGCTCCTTGAAGGCGACAATGGCGCCTGCAAGGCCAACAACCGCGATGAACACCATCGCAAAGACGGCCTTGCGCTTTCGCGCGAGGCGGTCTTCTTTGGTGAGCATGACGTCGTTGAGCTTTTTCTTCAGGTTCTTATTCGCCGGCCGGAGGTGCATTGCCCGGCGGTAAGCGTCGACCGCCAGCTTCACGTTCCCATTCTTGCCCGCAAAATCGCCAAGGAGTTCAAGCTGATGGCCGGCGGCGTCTTTCTGATTGTCCTGCAGCAGCAGTTCGATCAGGGCGTTGCGAAGATCGATGTGGCTGGGGTCGCAATCGACCGCAGCGGCCGCGGCGGTGCGGGCCTGCGGAAGATGATTCTGGTCGCGGAACGTCTCAAAAAGTTCCTGGTAGTGAACGAAGGCCTCGCGCTTCTGGCCGCGCTTGGCGTAAATCGCCGCCAGCTGTTCGTGGGCCTTGATGTGCTTGGACGAAAGTGCCAGAACGCGGCGGTAAAGATCCAGGGCAGCTTCTTCGCGCCCAGCCTGCTGCTCGGCTTCGGCAAGCACGGTATAGTGAATGCAGGCCTTGTCGATCTGATTGTCACGCGCCAGCGACTCAGCGAGCTCGCGGCGGATTTTCGCGTTTTCGCCTCCGAGGGCCAGAATGCGTTCGAGTACTTTCACGCGCCGCTTGGGCATGTCCGAACGCATGCATTCCTGCTCGGCAACAGTCAATTCAGAGACTGCCGCCGGACGGATCAGTGAAGACTGCAGGAAGGACGAGAGCGCGGTTAGCACTTCAAATTTAAAGAGGTTTGAATCCAGGATGATGTCTTCGACGTCGCGCGCGCAATCGATGAGTGACGCGACGCGTTTTTCAACGGGGTCGGTCTCCATCTCGCCGCTTTCGATGGCTTTGCGGGCGGCCAGATCCATGCAATAGATTTCCTTGAACGAGGAAATCTGTTTTTTCAGGCGGTCCCACTCGTCTACGCGCCGCGCTGCTTCCATGATCAGGTGCGAAATGGGAAGCGACGGTCCCTTTCCGGTGCTGATCTGGCCGATGAAGAGGGATTCCTGCGGCGAGCCCTCGTTGAATTCGAAGTTCGCCTTTTCCCAGCCGAAGAGGTCGTAGATTTCTTCTTCCAGCTGCAGCTTGAAAATTTCGTTGACCTGCTGCTCCGTGCAGTGATTCAGCGCTATGAGCGCCGCGCCGGCGCTTTCGTGTGTTTCATTCACGCGCTGCCGCGCTGAATTCATCTGGATAATGTTGATGATGCCGCGAGCGTAAAAAATTTCTGGCGTGAGGAGTACCTTGTTGGGGCCGTGCGAAAGGTAGCGAACCTGTCCGGACTGGAAGTAGACGAACTTTTCCTCGTTTGTTGCGGTGAATACGTGCAAGGTCCCGGTCTGCTGGTTCATCGCCAGGTTCTGGAAAACGTCGGCGAGGCTGAAGCTTTCTACGCTTCCCTTAAACCCCATGCGCGCGAACGACCTCCATTAAGACGGCTAAGCCGGTCTGGCGTTGCGGGCGCAAAAAGCATGCGCCAACGGCTGTGTTGCAGCGGGCTGAAAAACCAGCCGCGGCAAATAACGGTGCTGCGGCTGGAAGGCTAAATTAAGTGATTGCGTGCACTTGCGCAAGAAAAGAGGCCGGATGTCTCTGGAATCCGGCACACGAACATTCGAGAGTACGGGACTGCGGCTGTCCCGTGTGTTATTTCTTATCGCCAAAGAAATCGTCCAAAGCCTGCTCGGCGGCGTTTCCAAATTCCTGGCTGACGGCGTTGCTTTTATCCTTGTTGCGTTCGATCGATTGCAACATGGTGTCCGTGAGCTTCTGCTGCAGTTCCTCGGCATACAGGCGAACCATGCCCAGCGTTGTGCGGTCGTCGAAGATCACCACCACCAGCGCCCGCTCGGCCACCAGCCCGATGTGGATATTTTCGTTCTTTCCCTGGTGAAAGAGCACCGAAAACTCGGTTTCGCCCAGCAACTGAGCGACCTGCTTGGTTGCAGCGAAGGAACCGGCCACCAGTGCGGCGATTGAATCGGTGTTGAAGGATTTGGTGAAGCCTTTTTTGGTCACCAGATGCCCTTCTTTGTCGATCAGCAGCGCACACTTGGCCTGCGAGCGATCCAGGAAATCAGAGAGAATCTTATTGATCTCCTCAATATCCTGCTCATAGAAGACCAGGCGTGCCTGGCGCATTTTTTCGCTGAACTCGGCCATTTCATTCCTCCCACTTCCGCTGCTCGCGGCGCACACGGAATGCAACCATCTTTAGTACAGCTGCCTAGGACCCGTGACCCATTAAGGCGTCCTGAGTCATTTACGACCAGAACCACTGTATGGACCCTGCGATCCCTGCGCCTGCTAATGTCAAGGCGAACACAATCATGCCGAAGCAGCCTTTTTTCTTGGGCTCGGCGGTCTGCTCCGCAAGCGGCGGCGGCTGCACCGTCGTCTGCGGCTGCAGCACCGGCACCTGCTTGGTCGATGGTCCCGGCGGCGCGCTTGGAGCAGCCGGGGCTGCGCCTGCCGTCGCCGGCGGCGCATCCTTCACGGCAGTCGCGCTGGCATTTGATGTCGATGCAGTTTTCTTGATCTCCGCCATTCTCTCGCGGAACACGTCGGTCTTTGAGCGCCAATTGGGATCGCCTGGCTGGGGACCCACTTGGGCCGCAGGCTGCATGGCAGCGGGCTGCGGCGCCATTTGCGGCGGCGCGACCGGTGCCGGAGGCGGCGGTGGCGGCGGCGCAACTGCAGCCGGAGGCGGTGGAGGCGGCGGCGGTGGTGCGCTCCCTGCGGGCGGAGGCGGAGGCGGCGGTGCCGCCGGAGGTTTCGGTGCCGCGCCGGGTTTTCCTTTTTTCGAACCGCTCTCGTCGTAACCCTGTTCACGGTTGAGACGCTTAATGACCTGCTGCGAAATCACTTTGAGTGTCTGGAAAACACCATCGCCATTTACTGCAACTGCTTCAACCGTAGGCCAGTTGTTGCGATTGAGTTTGGCATCGAGATCCGCTACCGGCAGAGCATTGGGAAGATCGCGCTTGTTGTATTGCAGGACGATGGGCAGATCCTTGATGTCCAGCCCGTTCTCAGCCAGGTTCTTTGCGAGATTGTCGAGTGACTCGATGTTTTCGGCCATCAGGTCCGGATTGGAATCCGCGACGAAGACGACGCCGTCGCAGCCCTGCAGCACCAGCTTTCGGGTAGCATCGTAGTAGACCTGGCCCGGCACGGTGTAGAGCTGAAACTTGGTGCGCATTCCAGCGACTGTGCCCAGGTCCAGCGGCAGAAAGTCGAAATAAAGCGTGCGGTCGGTTTCGGTTGCGATTGAAACAAGCTCGCCTGTTGAATTGGCGGGCGCTTTGGCGTGAACGACTTGCAAATTCGTGGTTTTACCGCAGCGGCCGGGACCGTAATACACCAGCTTGCAGTTAACTTCGCGCGAAGCGAAATTGATTTGAACCATGCCCGCGCCTCTCCCCCTGTCGGAGCGTTGAAGTGAACGTCATCACAGAGTTGAACGCATCGCGTGTACCCCTCTTTGCACTCTGTGTCAAGTCACAAGGCGCAGCTTTTGCGCCTTGCGAGCAAAAAGCGGGGCAGCCGGCGATGATCTTCCTTAATCGAAATCTCTTCCAAGCCGCCGCTTTCCTGCGCAAGCTTCCGCAGGGCTTCGGCCTGGCCTGCGCCAAATTCCATTCCCAGCCAGCCGCCCGGCTTGAGCCATTCGGCCGCGCCAGAAATAATCCGCTGCAGCACGCTCAGGCCCCCTGAGTCGGCGAACAGCGCCTGAGCCGGCTCGTGGTCGCGAACTTCCGGCTGCAGTGAAGCGCGCACAGCCGGATCGATGTACGGCGGATTTGCAACGATCAGGTCGAACAAACTTTTAGGATCCGTTGCCAGTGCCGCGAAAAGATCGCCTTCCTTAAGCGTGACTCGCGATTCGAGCTTAAGCTTTGCAATATTTTCGGTAGCTACCGAAAGCGCATCGGCCGAGATATCCGTCGCGATCACTTCAGCATGCGGCACCTTTGATGCGATAAACAGTGCCAGGCAGCCCGAGCCCGTGCAGAGATCGAGCACGCGCACCGGCGGAAGAGCGACCGGTGCAGGCGGTTCCGGATTTTTTGTCTCTGCCGGCGTTCCATCCGTCTTTTTTTCAGCTTCAGGCGGTGCAGATATTTCCGCTGGCTCCGCCTTTTTCGGCAGCAGCTTTTCAACGGCCCACACCGCAAGCAGCTCTGTTTCTGGCCGCGGGATGAGCACCGCCGGCGAGACTTTCAGCGTCAGATCCACGAACTGGGCGTGTCCGATGATGTGCTGCAGCGGCTCCCGTTTTTCCGCGCGGCGTTTAACGTACTCGCGATAGACCGCCAGTTTCTCCTGTGGGACTGGCTTTTCGAAATCCACATAGAGGCGAATGCGCTGCACGCCCAGCACTTCCGAAAGCAACAGCTCCGCCTCGAGGCGAGGCGACTCGATCCCTTTTTTTGCAAAAAAATCACTGGTCCATTTGATCAGATCGAGCGACGTCCAGATGCGCGGAGCGGGCGGGGGAGGCGGCGGGACGCTTTGGATGCGGGAGTTCATTTTCAGTTCACAGACGCAATACAATGCCGGGCCAGTGGGCGGTAAGCAGTGGGCAGTGGGCAGGGGAAAAGAGAGGGAAAACTCTGCTGAATCATTATTCCTGCTTGCCTGGCGCCGTGGGAGTGAAGCATTCCGGATTTAACATCATGCTTCCAAGCATCGCTCCAACTTGAGAATAGTCTAAATGAGATTCGCGGTGAAATTGACTTGAGATGTAGCCGCAGTCATGTGCAAAGTCGAGCCATACCTGAGTTTCAGCTACTTCAGCGTCTGAATCCGAAAGTTTACTGACGAACATTTTCGGATAATGCCGTTTTCGGTAGGCTTCGGCAATGTTCGTACAAACACCTCTGGAAGAGCGGCGAAGCTGGTCTGTAAGCGAGTATCGTTCTTCCTTTGGGAAATCCTTCGACGAATGAAAAATCTTCATTGCACGGTCATACGCGCGTTGGAAGACTTTCAAATCTTTGTGGCCTTGTGTGCTCGCCATACGACACCCCCTCCGTGACGTGATGCGAACTGCCAACTGCCAACTTTCAGCTACCCCTGCCGCGACCAGCGTTTCACTTCCAGCGCGGGATCCTTCGGAACGATCGGGTGCTTCTTCACGTACAGGCACTCCTTGACCAGCGGGCAGGCTTCGCAGTTAGGCGCGGAGGAATGGCACACGTCCGCACCGTGCCGGTACAGCAGGCCGTGAGCGCGGATCATGAATTCGGGATCCTTCGGGCATTCGGCTTCAAGCGATTTTTGAATCGCGGCGTAGGACTTTTCGTCGAGCTCTTTTTCGGACTTAATCTTGCCGAGCCCCAGGCGCGAGGCCACGCGCGCAACGCGCAGATCCACCGCGAACACCGCCGCGCCCGTGTACATCAGCAGGAAATCAGCAAACTGCCGCGGCATGCGCAGATCGTTCTCCAGGAACTTGCGTGCTTCCGGCAGCGGCTTCTTGAATATCTTGGCAAAGTCCTGGCCGCATTTTTCTTCGATCGAGTCGGCGTAGGCGTACAGGTTCTTGCCGCGCGCGTCCTCGTAGGGGCCAGCAGTCTGGCAGATGGTCGCAAGCTTCTCCGGCAGAATATCCAGCAGCTGGCCGGGCGTGACGCCTTTGGCGCGGCGCAGCGCATCAAACGCGCGGACCTGCCCATTGCGCTTGGCGTGCTGGCCCAGGATATACCAGGTGCCCAGCTGGAAGGGATCGCGAACTTCGGTCAGCTCGCCTTTTTTGCCATCGACCTCGTAGCGCTTGGCAAGAACATCCACAATCTTCTGCAGTCGTTTGGCTGCCGGCATGGTTCAGTCCTGAGAGAGGAGTGCTGAGTCCTGAGTTCCAACCTCAGGACACTCTTACAAAACGCGCTTACGAGCCGACGACTCCAGCGCTGCGCCTGATTTCTTCGAGCTTGCGGATCAGCGCATCGAGCTCGCCGGATACGATCTCCTGTATCGGCCAGTTCTTGTCTTCACCTTCAATGCGGTGGTCCGTGACGCGGCCCTGCGGAAAATTATATGTGCGCACGCGTTCACTGCGATCGCCGCTGCCGATCTGTCCCAGGCGCTGGTCGGAGCGGCTTTTGTCGGCCTCGGCTTTTTTCAAAGCGTAAAGCTTTGAACGCAGGATCTGCCAGGCGCGGACCTTGTTCTGCTGGGCGCTGCGTGTCTCCATGCAGCGCACGAGAATGCCCGTGGGCTCGTGCAGAAGCTGGCATTGCGAAGCGACCTTGTTCACGTTCTGCCCGCCGGGCCCGCCGGCCGCGCAGAAGCTTTCGCGCACGTCCTTGGGATCGATCTGGATGTCGACTTCTTCAGCTTCCGGAAGCACTGCCACCCGGGCCATGCTGGTGTGGACACGTCCCTGCGTCTCCGTCTTCGGAACACGCTGCACGCGGTGGCCGCCGCCTTCGAAGCGGAATTTGCCAAATGCCCCGTCACCTTCGACGCGGAAGACGACTTCTTTTAATCCACCCATTTCCGCATCGGAGATTTCAAGCTCTGTCAGCTTCCAGCCGTGCTTGTCAGAGAAGCGCCGGTACATCTCGTAAAGGTCGCCGACGAACAGCGCCGCTTCCTGCCCGCCGACGCCGGCGTGAATTTCCACGATAACGTTGCGGCTGGAGTCATCGTCTTCGTTGAGCTGATTGTCGATGAGGGTGCGGCGCACTTCTTCCATCGTCGCTTTGCCCGCATCGAGTTCTTCCTTGGCCAGCGCTTTGAATTCAGGATCGCTGTCGGCGGCGCTGATGATCGCTTCGGCGTCCGCGACCTGCTTGCGGGCCGACGTGTAGCGGTCCCAGAGCTCGCCAAACTTCGTGAGCCGGCCGTATTCACGCAGCCAGTTGGCATACTGCGGATTCGACGGTGCGTCGGAGCTTTCCAGGAAGCTCTTAAGCTCCTGGTAGCGCGTGCCTTTCTTTTCAATCTCTTCCCACATACCAGAAACCTTTAACCACGAAGATCACGAAGGGCACGACGATTACGTGAAAGGAAAAAGGTTCCAGACAGATTCCTTAATCACCTTCGTGTTCTTCGTGAGCTTCGTGGTAAATCCCGCCTCTCGAAAAATAAAAAAACCTGAGCCCCGTTTCCCCTCCGGAGCTCAGGAAATTTCTGTCGAGCAGGCAACTACTTCTTTTCAGCAGAAGCGTCCTTGACGTCCTTGTCAGCCTTCTTCTTCGCGGCCGTATCTTTCTTCGACTGCATGGCGGCCCACTTGTTCTGGAAGCGCTCGACGCGGCCGGCGGAATCGACGAACTTCTGGCGGCCAGTGTAGAACGGGTGGCAGTGCGAGCAGACGTCGATGTTGAAGTCCTTGCCCTTCGTCGAGCGGGTTTCAACCTTGGTGCCGCAACCGACGCATGTAACGGTAACCGGCTTGTAATTGGGATGAATGGCTGCCTTCATGTGACTAACGCTGTCCTTCCTTCGTTCCGCCATGCGCGCGGCGCAGTGGCTTTGATTAAAGCCCAGAACTCCCGCGGAACTCTCCACAGGTACATAGGCCGTAAGCGGGCATTCTGTGCCAAAGCAGCCTGAAAAGCAAGTGGCGGTTGAGGTTAACCGTTCATGGCTGCCACTGCCAATTCCGATGGCAGACCCGGAACAGCCTTTGCGTCTACCAGCAAGCGACTGGCGCGGCGCCTTGCGGCAAGCTTGTCGGCAGGGAAAACGCGTGATCGGCCCACGGCAGGAGTTACCCATTCATGATTCGCGCGACTTTTCTTTCCAGCATTCTTGCTTTTCTGACATTGTTCTCGCCCGTGCTGCGCGGTGCTGCTGATGAGGCGAACGGGCCTGTGGTCGACAAGCGGGCCGAACAGGTTCTTCGCCAGACGGCCAGCTTCTACGAGAAGCTGCAGAAGTTCAGCCTGTACATGTCCTTTTCGGCAGTAATGCAGGCGCCCGGCATCCGCCGGGAGATGTGGGCCAAGTACGATATCCGCGCGGCCAAGCCCAACAAGATCGCTTTGGTCCTTGAAGATGGCATGGGCCCAACGCTCGTGTCCGATGGCAAGACCATGTCCATCTACGTACCCCCGCTCCAGAAATTTTCCCAGAAAGAAGCCCCCGAAGACTTCAATGCGCTGTTTGCGCAGGAAGAGGCGCTGCTGGTCAATAAAGGAGTCGGCAACCTGCTGCTGGTCGACATGCTGCTGAAGAAAAACGTCTATAAGGCGCTGCTCGACAATGTCAGCGAAGTGAAGTACGTCAACGAAGAGATGCTCGACGGCGAAAAGACCCACAAGCTCAGCCTGGAGCAGCCCGGCATGATCATGGAACTGTGGATTCAGGACGGCGACGAACCGTGGATCCGCCAGGCCAGCGTGGATATGACGCGGCCGCTGGCTGAAGCCATGCCGCAAATGCGCGAAACAAAGATGGTCGTTACTGTCACTTACAATGAATGGAGAAAGAACGGATTGACCGAAGACGCCTTTGTCTTCTCACCGCCGATTGAGGCCCGCAAGGCGACAGACCTGTTCGGCCAGGAGGAAAAGAACCCGCTTATCGGCATGCCCGCGCCGCCAATGAAGCTGGACCGCCTGGGCGGCGGGAAAATCGATCTTGAAGCCCACAAAGGCAAGGACGTGGTGGTGCTTGAATTCTGGGCCAGCTGGTGCGCGCCCTGCATCGCGACGCTGCCAATGGTTCTGGACGTCACACACCATTTCAAAGGTAAGAATGTCGTCTTCTATGCAATCAATCAGAACGAAGAGCCCGAAGTGGTTGATGCGTTCATGAAAAAGAAAAAGCTCGCATTCGAAGTCGGGCTCGACAATGCCGGAAAACTTGGCGAAGCCTTCGGCGTCAGCGGCATTCCGCTTACGGTGCTTATCGGCCGTGATGGAAAAATCGAGGCAATCCACACAGGGCTTTCTCCGGACCTTAAAGACAAGCTGATGGAGCAGATCCAGATGCTGGTCGACGGCAAATCGCTGGTGAAAAAGTCGCTCTGATGCTTGCCATCTAAGGCAATGGTTTGTCTGAAACCTCGATGTCATCGACATACAGCATTGCGTCTCCGCTGGTGGCGCTGATGCCGATTTCGAGAGTGTTATAAACCGTGTCAGACAGCGGGAGCGTGCGGCCTTTCACAGAAACGATCTGCACGCCATCCTGCCAGAGCTCGACTAGGCCATCCTCTTTTTCAGACAATTTAAAGTGGGCCTTAACCTGAACCCATTTGCCTGCTGGGAACTTCGTTTTCTGTTTTCCCTGTGTGTAGCGCGGCTTGTCAGCCCACTTGAGCTCTACAAGCAGTTCGCCATTTTCGATCATGATCCGCAGGCCCGGCGCCTGGTTGATCCACGCACACTCCAGATCCATCAACGTGTACGGCATGCCCGACTTGAGGAAGTACCAGCCGGAAAACCACAAGTCATCGTCTTTAACAAAGTGAATCAGCTCGGTGCCGAGCGACGCTTTGGCGGTGATCATGTCACGAACCGGCGCTACTGAAACGCACTTCAGGGACTGCTTGCCTTCATGTGCCAGCTCAGCGGAGGGCTCGACGCGATTGTCGCGGAACGAGGCCTCGCCTTTCAAAATCGCCGTTCGCAGCGCAACGTACTCAGGAATGCTTCGGGCCTGTGGCGACTGCAGTGTGAACTCGGTCCAGCCGTGCTTTTCGCCGATGAGCTCGCGAACTGAAGCAGCCTCTTCGAACGTCGACGAAAAGGTCTTGCGCATTTGATAGAGCTTTCCACTTTCCGGATCGCGTCGGAAAGTCACTCCGTTTTCGACGACATAGTTCTTCTCGAAGAAATCCGGGTCATAAAGCTGTTCGATAAAGCTCCAGCGGCCGTCGCTGCCGCGCCGCCAGGCTTTGCCGCGCACGACTGAATAGGTCTGGCCCTGCAGCGTGAATGCTCCCGCGATGAGGCTTGATTCGTCAGGCAACGGTTCAGAGGGGGAGCGGGGGATCAGCCGCAAGGCCAGAAAGCCCAGCAGCGGAAGCATGAAAATAAACAAAAGCAGGCGCGAGTTTTTCATCCATTTGTTGTAAACAGGTCCGGCGCTCAATTCCACCGGCGCAGCACTTTACATGGAGAGGATCATGGCCGAATTCTTCGAAACCTACTTCGGATTGAAAGGCCGCAAAGCACTGGTCACCGGCGCCGGGCGAGGCATTGGGCGGGCGATTGCCAGTGGCCTTGCCGCGGCCGGTGCTGAAGTCTGCATCCATTACAACAAGAGCCGCGAAGCAGCAGACGAGGCCGTCAGCGACATCACTGCCGCCGGCGGCAGCGCGTGGAGCGCTGGCGGCGATCTGACAAATTCCGCGCAGGCCAACGCGCTGGCAGAGGCAGTCGGCGCACGCTGGAAGTGCCTCGATATTCTCGTCAACAACGCCGGTGATCTTGTGAAGCGCTCTCCGGTCGCCGATGCGTCCGATGAACTGATCGATCAAGTCATCAAGGTGAACATTCACACGGCGCTTTACACCACCCGCGCGTGCCTGCCGCTGCTGCGGTTGGGACAGAAGCCCTGCATCGTCAATCTCGGCTCGATCGCCGCCCACAATGGCGGTTCTAACGGTGCAACAATTTATGCTTCGACAAAGGGCGCGATTCACACCTACACGCGTGGTCTGGCCAGGGAGCTCGCGCCGCAGATCCGCGTTAACGGTATTGCGCCCGGCGTGGCGCTCACTGATTTTCATCGTACACACAGCAAGCCCGAAGCGCTGGAGGCCATCGCAGTTAGCACGCCACTTAAACGGCTGGGCACGGCAGAGGACATGATCGCGGCGACGGTATTCCTCTGCGCTGCTGGAGCCGAGTTCATCACTGGCGAGACCATTGAAATCAACGGTGGCCTCTGGGTGGCTTAGCTTATTTATGAATTTCCTGTCCCGAATTTACACGGAATCAGAATAGTAGCCTCAGTCTGCGGAAATCAGGCCTCTCAATTTGGACTCTAACGAGGGCAAGCTGTATAATTATAATGCCGCGAGGAGCTCACCATGACTGGCGTCGACAGCAAGCAGATTGTCATCTGTGATGATGAGTACGACATCCGGGAGATGCTTGGCGCGGTGGTACGCAGCGGAGGGTACCAGCCGCTCCTGGCAGAAAACCTGGCCGATGTGATGTATCACATCGGCCATGACGCACCTGCGCTGCTGTTACTCGATATCCGCATGCCGGAGCAGGACGGATTTGAAATCGCCGAGTCGCTTCGCCGGCACAAGATCGATATTCCGATCATTTTCATCACTGCGCACGACAATCTGTTCTGCCGCATGTACTCGCCGGCGGTCGGCGCGGTGGGGTACATGGTAAAACCCATCGAGCCGAAGCTGCTGCTGGAGCGGATCGATGCCGCACTTTCTAATCCAAGCGGATTACTGTCGCGCTGACGCCGATCGAACTGCTGCTGTACGAACTTCCGCTGCTCCAGGCGCCGTTTGTTCCCGAACTATAGCTGGAACGCTGCGTCAGGCCTCCAGCTTCGACTGAACCGGAGGCGGCATATGAGCCGGCATACGATCCGGACGAAGAGGGGCGGTAGGTTGACGAACTCTTGAGTTCTTTCTGCTCCTTCTGTTGCTCCTTTTCTCTTTTCTTGCGCGCCTTTTCTTCATCCTCGGACATCTTGCGTGCGCGTTTGCGGGCTTCCGAAGAGCCCTTGTCGTCTCCTTTCGCGCCCTCCGGCTTGCCGCCGCTCTTCCAGTCCTTGTCCATCTCATTCATTTTTTCGAGCGACGCGTTGAGACGGCGCTGAATGTCGTCATCGACAGGCGACTTTTTTTCGGTTTCTGCGCTGCGGCATTGCGCGGCACACAAAACGAGAGCAGCAAAAAGAACGAATGTTCGCAACATGAGTTCTTCTCCTTATCAAAAAGTTCAACGGCCTGGACTGTGGCTGTTGGCGGCGCCTGCTGTTTTCTATTAGCGCGAAAAAAATTTTGCGCCACCCTGAAAAAATGTAATTCGTTACCTGACAAGATGTTCACTCGTGCACGAGGAGTCGGCACACTGTGCAAGTTCTCGCGGGTGTACGCCTTGACTGTTTGTGAAAGTGTCTTTAAGCTGTGCGGGCACGTCGCTCATCCGCACATCGCTGGGTACTGATTTGAGGAGTTTCCCTCGTGGCCACAGAACCTGTCCCGGCACCACACGCGATCGATGGAGAACCCTT
>Ga0196964_10000336_pt1 | contig 32281 bp, 47 predicted proteins | sample S1_10metaG_FD_148615 | JGI IMG/M metagenome (GOLD analysis project Ga0196964, IMG submission 148615) | Soil microbial communities from Anza Borrego desert, Southern California, United States - S1_10 | ecosystem: Environmental > Terrestrial > Soil > Desert | place: USA: California | collected... | reverse complement strand
GCCGGACACATCGTCGGTATGCCCGAGGGCGCTACGCTGACCACGAAGCGTGCCCAGCCGGATACCGCCGAGGCGACCTTCTCGCTCATCGAGTTCCAGGCCGTGTGGGACATCACCTGGAAGATGCTGCGACAGGCGGCCCGAGGCAAGGATGCGTTTGAAACGGCCATGAACTTCATGGACAAGAGCATCCGCCGCCGTGTGTTCCGCGTCATCAACGCGCAGGTCTGCTCCTTCACCGGCTTGGGCGAGTTGGCTATCCTACCCGCTGCCGATGACCAGACGACGCTGACGGTCAACAGCCTCCCCTTCCTCGACCAGGGGATGTATGTGGACCTGATTGACGCGACGGACAACACGACCGAGCTGGCGAGCGACCGCACGGTGAGTGCCATCGACGTGCAGGGCCGCACCGTGACCATCAGCGGCGGCGCCCCGGCTGGCACGGCCGCAGGCGACTACTTCGTCCCGTCCGAGCAGATTTCGGGCGGCACGAGCTACTCGCTGCATGGCCTCGGCGCGTGGATTTCCAACGTGAACCCGCCGTCTGTGGTTGGCAACCTGGGGAACATCAATCGCTCGACCACGGGCAACGAGTTCTATCACGGGAACGTGTTGTCCAACGGGGGCACCCTCCGCGCGTTCACCGAGGACCTGCTCATCGACGGCGAGAACCTCATGCGTGAGCGTGGGGGTGTCCAGCCTGACCGCTACGCCGCGAACGGGAACATCCTCAAGCGGTATCACGGCGACCTGATTCAGGACCGTTACTACGCCTATAACAAGGGACCACAGGCTGTGGGCGCAGGCGGGGAGAAGATTGGATTTGGCCGGGAGGGCTACGACTTGGAGGGCAAGGAGGACGGCACGGGCAAGACGCAATACACGCTGTCCGGCAAACCGTTCCACTGCGAGCCCTACTTCCGTGCCAACCGTATCCTCGGCTGGAACGATGACCACTTCTTCCTCGGTCACGACGGCATCGAGGTGCCGACGCCGCTGTCGGAAGTGTTCGATGACATGGTGCCCTACTTCCAGATGGCCTCAGGGCCGTCCTCGAAGTTCGACGTGTGGCACTACTGGGAAGCCCAGCTCCTGAGCGACAACCCGCAGGCGGGCATCCAGTTCCAGGACATCGCCGAGTCGTAAACCCTCTCACGACTCAGCCTCTTAGGCCGGAGGTCCCTAACGGGGCGTCCGGCTTAAGGGGCCGAGAGCAGCTGCTCATCTGAGAGGTGAAGCGTATGGCCAAGAAGAAGACCAGCGGAGATTCGACGGTGCTCAACTACCCCTACGATGGCCCGGACGACCCGAGCCGCCCGCGTGGTGAGCCCTATGAACCTCCGCTGCCGGGCGAATCCGCCGAGGACTACGCGGCTCGCACGGCGAGAACGGAGGGGGAGGAGTAATCCTCCCTCATCTCCAGACCCAGTAGCACTGTAAACATTACAGGAGCGTAGACGTGGACAGCAAAGCCCCACTGATTCTCCAGTTCACCGAGTTCATCAACCCAGCCACGGCGCTGATGGTGGACGGCACCCTCTTTACGTGCCCAACCGGCTCGGAGTATGAGGTGGTCGAAGTCATCGAGAGCCATACCGTCGCCGGGTCGGACGGGGGCGCCGTCACCGCCGATGTCAAGAAATGCACGAGCGGCACGGCGCCGAGCGCGGGCACGTCGGTGCTCTCGTCCACGTTCAACCTCAAGTCCACGGCCAACACGCCCGTCGCCAAGAACACAGCGTCCGGGCTGGCCGCCCAGCCAACCCGCACGCTCAAGAGCGGGGAGCGGCTGTGCCTCGACCTGACCGGCACGCTGACGGCGCTCGCAGGCTTCAGCCTGACGATTGTCCTCAGCCGGAAGCGTTCAGCGACGTATCGGTAAACCCCCGAACCTCTATTCAAGGAGTAGACAACGATGGACCTTGCACAGACCCTGCCCGGCCGGTTCAGGGGGTCACTGCCCGGCTCTCTGGCCGACTTCAACCCGGAGTATGTCGTCGGCGTGCGCGGCGTTCGCCCCCGTGTCTGGTATGTGAACAGCAACAACACGAACAGCTCGCGGGATGGGCGTTCGTGGGACGGCGCGTTCACGACCATGGTGCTGGCAGCAGCGGCCGTAGCCGCCGATGATATCGTGTGTGTGGCCGAGAACCACACTGAGACCTGCACGGCGGCAGCTCACCTCGTGCTCAACGTCGCGGGTGTGCGCTGGCTCGGCTTCGGCACCGGCAACCGCCGTCCCCGCGTGAACTTCACCACGGCTGTGGGCGCGGACATGGACATCACGGGCGCGGGCACCCTGATGCGGAATTTCCGCTTTACGGGTGACATCGACGCCCTGACGAACCCGGTCCACCTCGCCGCTGCTGATATCCATCTACTCGATATCGTGACCGAGGACGTGACCGGACAGGCCACGGATTTCATCGTCACGACCGACGACTGCGACCGCCTGTTCATCTCGGGCTGGCAGCATCGCGGCGCGTCGGCGGCCGGGGCGGATACCGCGATTACCCTCGTCGGCGGCGACGATTGGGTTATCGAGGACTTCCAGATTTACGGCAACTTCGCCGTGGCGGCTATCGAGAACGTCACGACGGCGGCCAACCGTATCCGCATCGGCGGCGGTTCCCGCGCCAGCTACATCTGGACCGAGAACGCGGCGGACGTGGCGGTGACGCTCCATGCCTCCACGACCGGCCATGTCGGGCCGAACATCAACGCGATGTTGCAGGACAACGCGGCGAACATCACCGAGGCCTTCGTCGGTGCTGCCGCCCAGTTCTTCCAGCCCATCAACATCGTCAATCTTGCGGGTGAGTCGTCCATGCAGACGAACATCACCGCATCGACCGACGCCTAGTCCATCGGCGGGGGCCTGTAATCATTACGGGTCCCCGCTTATTTCGACAGAGAGGGAGAGACGATAATGGCACGCGCCCAACGCCGCGCCCCAATCAGCCCGCTGGAGCAATACGACCCCCGATTCGAGGGCTCCTCGTTCAGCAATCAGGAGCTGGCCTTCCTTATCGAGCATCTCGGCGAGCCCGCCATCGTGGCTATGCCCCCGGACGAAGAGCTGCCGGAGGGCGTCAACGAGCTGGCGGTCGGCCCGGTGCTCGACCGCACCTATGGCCTGGAGATGTATCAGCAAAGCCTGCGCGACAAGCACAGCGACGACACCATCATGGTCTGGTGCGGCTTCGAGAAGCTCCGGGCCATCTGCCGTGAGACGCTTCAGTGGAACGCCGAGGTGCAGGAGCTGAAGCGGCGCACGCGCGGGTCAGCCCCCGAACTGCGGCGGGCGGCGGGCGCTCCCAGCCTGCATATGTGGGACCCGACCACGGACGTGCCCTACCTCTACGGCGTCGGGGCGGATACCGACCGCGTGCTGACCCGGCTCAATGCGGACGGCACCCGCACCGAGCTGCACACCGAGTTGAAGAACACGGGCGACGGGGCTATCAAGTCGCTGGCGGGCGTGGCGGCGTTCATCAGGAGCACGTCAGCCGCCGAGCAGTCGAGCAAGCTGCTCCAGACCCCTGACGAGCTGACCATCGAGGAAGGCGAGTCCTTCGGCACGGTGGCCTGCCCCCTGTGCGGCAAGGCCGAGACCTTCGAGATGCTGAAGTCGGCCAGCAAGCGGATGGCCATCAACAAGATTCTGAAGCACCTCGACACGGAGAAGGTGGTCAAGGTGAATCAGCATCGCCTGCTCTCGCAGCGGCTGAAGAGCGGCAAGGCGGGCTCCGGCAAGCGTCGTCAGGTGCAGGTCGAGCCCTAGGAGTAGAGCATGCAGCTCAAATACCGCCGTCGTCGGCCCGAGGAGCGCGAGAAGTTCACGGTCCCCGTGAACCAGCGCAAGGGGCCGCCCCCGGGACCCGAAGTCCTGCCGTGGTATGGGCATCCAGACCGGGAGGGGGCAGTGCCCCCTCCTGCTGCATTTGCCGAACAGCTGGCCCGCATCGACCCGGACCTGCGGGTCTGCTACTCCCCGGTGCATGAACGCTGGATACTATGGGTCAAGAACCCACGCATCGGCCGGATGGGTGCGGCCCAGTGGCTGTGCCGGGGCTGGCAGCTGCTGATGCTCTGGGAGCACTCGGTCACACACGAGTTCCTACCGCTCAGCGAGCTGGTGTTTGCCAACGTCTATCTCATCTCGGCTGGCCGGTATGCTGGGGCCAAGGAGTATTACGACAAGCTCATGGCCGAGGCCGAGCGCGCGAAAGAAGAGCGGTCCAAGAAGTTCGACAACGACCGGCAGGCCGAGCAGAACGAGGTGCGCGAGAGCTGGAAAATCTCATCGGCGGGAGATGGGAGTCGGTCAGCTCTCCACCACAGCGGGACGGTGGTCCCAAGCCAAGGAGAAGCGGCATGGCGGGCGGAGACCCGCAAGCATCGGCTCCCCCCTGAACTGCTGAAGCGGGAGGAAGAGGACCGTGAAAAGGCGTTCTACGGCCGATAACCTTCGCGTGTGTTCGATGGAAATCGAGCCCTCGGACAATGGGGGTTACGTTGTCACCCAGCGGTTTCACCAGAGCCACTCGTCAGACGGCCCGAGCCCTTACGTGGAGCCTAAACGGCTTACATTCGCCACGAAAGCCGAGCTGCGCGAGTTCCTGACCGATGAGGGTCTGCCCCAGACGCGGCGGAAGATGAAATGACCATTCAGGAAATCTTTGACCGGATGATGCTCTACGACAATCAGCTGGACCTGATTGCGGGGGGCGATGACGTGACCCGAGGGCTCACGGCCATCAATCTGTGTCAGGACTGGTGGGAGGCCGTGGCCGCCAAGGTTGCTGGGCTGTGTCAGACGACAAGCACGTTCACGACGACGGCGAATCAGGAACATACGACATGGCCGACCACGCTCCGCCGCATCGACTCGCTCTGGCTGCTCGATAGCAACAGTAAGCCTGTGCGGGAGTTGGACCCAATTGACCGGGAGGGCGGTCATGTTCCGACGCTGCATTTCCCATTTTCTGCGTTGTTGGTCAATGGCTCGACGCAGAACGGAGCGCCGATGGAGTATCGGGCGCAGGGCCAGGGGGGCAACATCTACTGGGCTCCCACTCCCGACGCGGTTTACACAATACGCGGCTACGGCCTATGGGCGGTCTCTGCCTACACTGCCGCTGCCAACACCTTCGGCTCCCCAGATGCCGTGGCTTTGGCCCTAGTGCCATTTGCGACGAAGCTGATGCGTATCGGGCTGGACCGCTCGGTCGCCACTATCGAGGCTGAGTGCAAGAAGGCGTTCCGCACGGTTATCGGCTCACTGGATAACCAAGTGGCGACCGGGGCGGATAGCCGCGTCTACGAAGACATTCACGACACGTAATCATTACGAGGGTGAGATGAAATTTCAGGAGCAAATCGCTGGCGGGTCTCAGCCGGGGGACTTCCCGGTGCTGGGGGCAACGACCACGACGAGCAAGATTGTCGGCCCCGGACGCATGTCACAGTGCGTCCGGGTGGCGCTTCGCGTGTTCTTCCGGCCGGGGACGACGCAGGGCGTGGTGGACGTGCAGGCGTCCCACGACCAGAACTTCACGAACCCCGAGACGATTGCTCAAATCAACTGGGTAGCGGCGGGCCGCTCCCACTCGTTCCTCGTTCCACCTGAATGGTTCGGGGCGCATATCCAACTCAAGCCTTCAACCGCCGTGGATGGTGGTGGGGCCGATGCGTGGGCAGAAGGGAGCCGACGGTGAACAGGTTCAAATACGTATCGATGACACTGCTCGGCGTGATTCTCGGGGCGCTGCTGTGTGTGCCCCTCATTGCCGACCAAGGCTCTATCGCCTACCTGCGGGCCAACAATCACCGATTCAGCAACGGGGATTATGGGCTCAAAGTCTTCGTGTCCGCTGCTGATGGGTCGCTGGCCAGCTTCGGCGGCGGAGTCGAATACACAGAGGGGGACACGGACACGACGCTGACTGGCAAGGTGATGCTGTTCGAGAGCAACACCGGCACCAGTGCGGTATCCGCCGTCAGTGCGTCTGCCCCTCTGCCGATTACCGCGACGAACCTCGATGTTCAGTCGGGAGGCTCTGATCTCGTTACGTCGAGCAACTTTACGACGGTATTCGGGACTGCCTCGCTGATTCTGGCAACGCAGGCCGACAACCAAGCCCTTACAATTGACGGGCTGGTGGTCTCCGCCGTTAACTATTGCTATGACGGCACCAACCTTGACTTGTGCCGAGCCTCGGGGGCCACGGAAGTTACCGAGGATTTAGCCGAAACGGCTGATGCCGTTGGGGGCTACCTGTTCTCGGTGCGCCGGGACACGATGGCGTCCAGTGCGGGCACGTCTGGCGATAACGCGACGTTCAACACGGATGCGAACGGGCTCCTGTGGACGCGGAACGCTGACCCCTGCTCGGGCGTGGCGAAAACGCACATCCCCATCAGCATCAGCAGCGCGACGACAACGGAAATCACGCCATCGCTTGCCGGGGCCAGTAATCATTACCATATCTGCTCTATCAATCTGGTAACGGACGCAGCAAATGATGTGCTGGTAGCGGACGATGACTCCGACAACTGCGGCTCCCCCACTGCCGGTATCTTCGGTAGCGACGCCTCCCCGGCCGCGAGCGAAGGCTGGAACTTCGGGGCGTCGGGTGGTATTGCTCTCGGAGATGGCGAAGGGGCCATTGGCAAGACGAACGGCACCAATCGCGTCGTCTGCATCATCACGAGTGCGGCGACACAGCTCTCCGGTAGCATCTCTGTCGTCGCCGCCCCATAAAGGGGGAGTCATGCGCCGTCTTCTCCTTGCTTGTCTGTTCTCGCTCTACGCTCAACCCCTGTGGGCTCAGGCGACGGTGGTTGGGCAGCAGGTCTGCACATCAGCCGGGTCGGCAACCTGCACCTATGGGTCTGGTGTAGCGGTGACGGCTGGAGACCTACTGGTGGTCTCTATCGCCATTCGCGGCGGAGCTGGGGGCACAACTGTTAGTGTTGCGGACGATCAGTCCAATACCTACACCTGTCCGGCTGGGGCCTACAACAACGACCAGTCGGCAATTTGCTACGATCTTGCAGCAGGCTCGACAGCGACCGTGATTCCCACGGTGACGTTAAGTGTCGCTGCAACAAACATTTACTCAAATTTCAGCGTCTATCGTTCCCCGTCTGCTGAGGCGTGGTCCTACGATGAGGACAACACGCTTGATGTGACAGCGAACACGACGCACTCACACGGGTCAATTACGACGACTGGCCCCGGTGTAATCGTTACATGTTCTCTCCAGAACGGAGCCAATACGGAGACGCCCAACGCGGACTTTACGGCTCTGACCAATAACGGCGCCCGCGATTACTTTCAGCGGCGACTTACGACGAACGGAGTAACGACGACCGGCGAATACACGACGGCGGCCAGCGCTGACACGTTTAACACCATCGCCTCATGGAAATACGCGAACGATGCCGCAGCTGGAACTGGGCATAAGAATCTTCTCCTGCGGCGGGTTGGTGAGCCGTGAGGCGTGCGCTTATCGTGTTCGTTCTCTGTGCTGCCGTGCTACAGCTGCGGGCACAGGAACAGAACCCGATGCCTGCGGTTTACACGCTGGAGGTAGTGTTTCCGAAACCGACCGGCACCTCTCCGACCGGCATCGATGGGGACAACCGCTCAAAGTTCGCCCTACAGGGCGTGGAATACGCGATTCCTCTCGCGGCGACGGGAGGGATGCCTCCACTGGCATGGACGGGCTCCAACCTCCCGAGCGGAGCTGTTGTCGAGTCCTATCCCAGTCAGTCCGGGGAGTCCCTCTGGCGCCTGCGATGGCCCAACCCTCAGACGGACGCCTCTGATGTTCAGGTGTGTGTTGAGGACATTCACGAAGCATCTGACTGTGAGACGTTTTCCATCGACGTGCAGGCGGCCGGGTCCTCAAGTCGGTTCCGGTTTGTCGATGCCGTAGACGGGAATGATTCATGGGATGGAACGTCTCCCACATTTGTCTCCGGCACGACGGGGCCGTGGCGCACGCTCAGCGCGGTATGGTCGCAAGGGCGGATGCACCAAATCATCTATTTCATGGCGGGGGTCTATAACGTAGATGGCATTACCCTAGCGAGCGGAGGTGCCTACGCTAACTTCGATTACGGCGGGAACGGGGGTCTGGGCCGCCCCACACAATGGCTTAACTACCCGAATGAGTCTCCAGAACTAGACCTACAATCGACAGGGAGTGATACGCCCTACATCAACCTCAGCGAAGCCGAGAACGCATGGGTCGAAGGCTTCGAGGTTTACGGCGACTGGACGAAGTCGTTTGAGGTTGGGATGTTCTTCGGCCGGGGCTCCGTCTGGTGGAATAACAACTTTCATACTGGCGGTGACGGGGGCGACGGCTCCAACTCGGCATTTATCATGATGACCAGTAATAGCTCTAACCAGAGCTACGGCACGGTCATAGCGAATAACATTTTCGGGAGTGCAGGCCATAACGCTATCAAGGCGTATACGGCTCTCAAGCTCGTTATTGAGGGGAATCTGCTCGACGGCAACGATGGCATGGCGATGAAGGCCGACGTAGAGCAGTATTCGATTCAGTTCAATAAGGCTCAGAATCTGACCAGCGAGGCAGGCGCGGGGCTCGTTACCGGGAATCATAACGCGACGCACTTTACGGAGTCCTCGGGTGAGACGCGGTTTAATGCTGTTCTGAGCACGAGTAGCACAACCGTGTATCTGGTGCGCGGCGGCATCGCCAACGTCGCGGCATTGCACATCTACCGTAATACGTTCGTCGGCACGGCCATTATCGATAGACTCGGGAGTGCAGAAGGCGCAAGGACGTTTACACGTAACGTCATCATTAACGCAACTGCGGCCAGTGGGAGTTGCCCGGCGAAGTTTACTTGCACGTCGGTGACTGACTTTACCAAGCTGGTGCTGTCGAGTAACCTGACCGGCGTGACAGGCGATAATATCGTGAGTGCCAGTGGAGATTTACAGGGGTCCTACCTGACCGACCACGGCCCGGCAAGTGCCACGCCCAAGGGCCATATGATGGATACCGAGCTAAGCGGCGGTGGCGGGGGAGCCACTGATGGCCCTCGGGGCAAGGGCCGCACACGCATCCGTATGCGGTAATTGAGAGGAGAGAGGAACATGCTACGTCGAGGATTTATCGGCGGTCTGTTGCTAGGCGTGCTATTGGCGGCGTCTGCCATCGTCGGCCAATGGGCCTACACTGAATGGCGGGAATGGCGGGCGGTTCACGGTTGGGTTGTCCGTAAGATGCTGGCTGAGCGGGAACAGCTCATGAAATCGAAGCCCAGTCCGGTTCCGGCTGAGGTCAAACCGGCGACTCCGTAATCATTACACAAGCCCCAAAAACACCGTAAGTAGCTGTTAAATCAACACTTTACGAGAAACGAGCCACGTATGGATGCAGCGAGCTGGGGTGCATTTGGGGCTTTCGCCACAACGGCTGTGGTCGCACAGGCCGTCACGCCTACGCTGGAGCCGGGGGCCACGGTCGAGCGGCTCGGGGTGGCGGCCATTCTCGTGGTCGCCGCCTATGCGCTTGTTCGCTACTTCATGACGGTAGTGGACAAGAAGGACGCGCAGCTTCAGGCGGCCACGGAGCGGTTTGCGACGCTGGTGGAGAAGGCGACCGTAGCCATGGAGGAGTCGGTCGCTGCGAACCGGGAGACGGCGCAGGCCATGAACGAGCTGCGCCGTTCCATGGAGAAGCGTCAGTGATTGCCCCGCAGTCCCTGCTCCTGTCGGCGTTCCTGGGCGACAATCAGGGGCAGAGTGTCCTCCAGCTGGCGGAGTTCTACAGCTCAGGGGGCTCGGTCAACCTGTATATCGACAAGATTGGGCAGATTCGCACGGTAGACGGCTGGCTGCGTCAGAACGCGGCGGCTTACACCACGGAGACGGGCGGCACGGCGTCCAAGATTCCGGGGATGTATCTCTACCGGAAGATTGCCGGGGGCACCACGACCCGGCAGCTGCTCTTTGTGCTTGATGACGGGGTGAACGAGTGGGAGCTGCACTACAGCACGGACCTAGGGGCGACCAAAACGTTCATCGCGGACTTGGGCTCCGGGTCAGTGGGCCGTATCCCTGACTTCGCCACGTTCGGCGACCAGCTCTACATCGCCAATGGGGTGATTCAGCCCCGGTATTGGGACGGCACGGCCCTGGCCAATACGGGGGTGACGCAGCTCGGAGCCCCCACTCTGACCGATGCCGGAGCGGGGGCGCTCAACGGGGCAGGCTACAAGTATCGGTTGGTGCCCATCCGCGCGAACAAGGAGCGCAAGCCCGGTAGCTCTCCATCTGCGGCTCTTGACGTGCAGAACCGTCGTATTACCGTGAGCTGGACGGCCGATACCGACGTAACGGTGGTCGGCTACGAACTGTATCGCACCACGGGCTCCGGGCTGGACTTCTATCTCGTGTCCTACATCGACGGCCGCACGACGGCGACCTATGTCGGCGACACGTTACCAGATAAGGACCTGATTACCCGCCCGGCCCTGAGCGTCATCGCCTCACACGGCGACCCGCCCCCGGAAGGTATCTACTTCTGCGTGCCCCATAAGGGCCGGATGTGGTGGGGGCGCACGGACACAGACCCACGCCGCTGGTATTGGAGTGACCCAGGGGATGCAGATTCGGTGTATACCGACCGGAGCTATCTGGACCTGACGGACAGCAAGTCGCTAGGTGATGTCAGCACGGGCGGGACCGGCGACTTCGAGAACATGCTCGTGCTCTGGTGCCTCAACAGCGTCTGGACCGTGAGTGGCACGGGCATCATTGTGGGCTCAGAGATTGATTGGCGCAAGCGGCGGCAGAACTGCGATACGGGCACGGTCAGCCATCGCACGGCTGTGCGTGTGCCGAAAGGGGCGGTCTACACCGACCAAGAGGGACGGCTCCAGCGGGTCGAGCGCAGCAGTCTCGCTCGCCTGACGCCCCAGAAGGACCTGCGCCTGTTCGACGGGCAAGGGGATACGATTTTCAGCTTCGCCAAGCAGGACACGCTGGCCCGGTTGAACACGACGCACCAGACCAAGAGCTACGCTTACCACGACGAAGCGCACAAGATGTTCGTCTGGGTGTTCCCGGCTGACAACGACACAGAGCCCTCGCTGTCCGTGGCGTGGAACTACGCCTACGGCACGATGCACGAGTGGACCGGGACCAACTTCGCGCATGTGGCTGTCGCCGAGTCGGCATCTGCCGTGAGCGTGCTACTGGCGGGGGAGAGTCGAACGGGGACGGGCGGGTTCATCTACAAGCTGTGGACGGGGGACAACCGGGACGGGTCGGACATTACGGCGACGTTCATGTCTAAGCCAGTCTATCCGCCCATCGAGCCCGGAGGCACGCCGGACCTGAGTCACGAGAAGCGACTGAACAATCTGTTCCTGTTGTTCGCCAAGGATGCCGTGCCCACCTCGGTATCCGTGGGCTTCCTGGCGCATGACGCTGACGATACGGATGCCGTGGAGTTTGACCGGACGGTGAGTGCCACCACGCGGATTAAGGTGCCCTGCCGCCAGCAGTCCACCGATAGCAACCCGGGCCAGTTCTTTCACGGAGTTGGCTTCCGCGTAAAGATTACATCGACGGGCACCTCGGGACCGTGGACGCTCAAGGGCATTGAGATCACCTATCAAGTGCTAGAAGGGCAGACGCGGTAATGCCGGACTTAACCGAAAAGGGCGTTGGCCCAGACTGGGGCTCGATTGAGCAGGGCAACGCTCAGGAGACCACCTCGGCCCTGTGGCTGACATATAACCGACAGCAGCAACAGCAGGCCCAGATTCAGGACCTGATTGACCGGCTGCCGCGAGACCCCAGCAACGTCTGGGGTCAGAATCTCTGGGGTGACTGATGCCGTGGCGTAGGCGCGTCCATCTTGGGACTGAGCTGGATAACACTGAGCAGACTCTACTGACGTTCGGGGACAACCTGACCGAAGGCGGGGCCGTGCTCAAGTGTGTCACCATCAGCAACCGCTCCAGCTCGACGCGGCGGGTGACGCTGTGGTTTGTGCCATTTTCGAGTGTGGCGTCCGAGTCTAATACCTTCTATGAGGAATATGTGCCGCCCAACTCCACGGAGATTATCGAGGGACCGTGGCATGGGGATAGCGGCTCGTTCATCAAAGCGGCGGCCGACGCAGCAAACAGTGATGTCGGCGTGCGTCTGACCGCCGCCGAAGAGTTCAACGCAGGTTAATCATGGGATTCGGCTACCGTTTCTCCCTGGCGACGATGGCGCGGGCCATGTGGTCCACGCAATATCTGGCGACGGCCTCTCGCATCGTGGCGGGACCGTCCATCCAGCACATCTCTGCTTCCGTGTCGTTCGACGGCAGTGGGCAGGGGGACGCAACCATTAGCAGTATCGATACGGCCAAGTCCACCATCATCATGCACACGGCCGAGTTCGGGGACTCCATTCGCTGGAAGTTCCAATCGAACGTGACCGTGCGGTTCAATGCGGGCAGTGGCTTGTTCAGCACGAGCCGCACCATTAACTTTGACGTGCTCACATGGCCCTAAGCTACTACATCAAACTGGACGGCTCGAACCGTGTGAAGGGGTTGATTGCTGTCCCCGATGACCGGCCCGCGCCTGACGGCTACACGCTCACCACAAAAGCGGACTATGACGCTGCCTCGGTGGATGCGGTATTGGCCAATGGGGTTTATGCCCGTCCCTCTGTGCCCCGTATCTTCACCGTGGCTCGCTTCTACCTGCTCCTGACCCGGGACCAGTTCGACGCCGTGCAAGACCTGCGAGCGGCCGGGAATCGAGACCTGCATCACTTTATGACGCTGGGGGAGGCCTCAGGCAAGTGGGAGGACGGGCTGTTCTCCATCGGAATACGGTTACTGGGAACTGCGCTACCAGATGACTTCCCAATCGCCGAGCGGGAGCGGATTTTGCGAGACGAACTGCCGCCCGCGTAATCATTACGAGGAGCCAAAACAGGCCAAAAATGGCCATTTTCTTGACACCTAGCCCAGCAAACTCGTAAGCTCGGCGCGAGGGGAGGGGGCGGTAGCCCACTCCCCTCCGGGTAGTGGGGTGTGGGGAGAAGGGTTTTTCCTAGCATTTCTTGAGAGGAACAGGACATGCGCCAAGAGAGACATCGGAAGCCCAGACGGGCAGAACAGGTCGAGGTCGAGAGCGCCACTTCGACCGAGGCGGGACCATCGGCGGATGCGTGGGAGCGGCGACTTCAGCGGGCTGCTGCCCATGTGCCCATGCTCGTAGACGAAGAGAAGCTCTTCGAGGGCAACGTGCCAGTCACTATCGAGGATGACGGCACGGTGACAGAAGGCGAGACGTGGGAAGCCGCCCTCCCCGAGCCCACCGAGGCCGACGTGGAAACCGCCATCGCCGGGGCCTTGTCTGGGCGCGAGACGACCGACGAGGACCGGGACCGGCTCTGGGACTGGATTCGTGCCGACGAGGATCGGGGCCTCAAGTTCCTGGGTATCCAGCCGAAGACTTCCTCGGAGCTGCGCGAGCGGCTGGCGTCCTTCGAGCCCGACTTCTTTGCGCTCACGGACGGCGAGGAGCACATCGGGTTCGCCGGGCTGGGCGTGGGTCCCGAGTTCGCCCTGCTCCGGCTCTACTTGGCCCCGAGCCGCCGAGGTCAGCTGCGCGTGATTGCCCCACAACTGCTGAAGATTGCCTCGGCCACGTATCCCGAGGTGAAGAAGTTCGCCATCTACACGGACGACGACGCGACCGCCCGCATGTATCGGTCAGTCGGCTTTCAGCTCTCCTACATCCTGACGTGGGAGGCTGTAAGCATTACACCGGAGCCCGAGAATGCCTGACTTTGGCGCAAGTGAAATCGCTCTCATCTCGTCGGTCCTTGGGGGGTCGCTGCTCGGCGGCATCACGGCCCCGGAAGGCCAGGAGCTGTCATCCTTCGAGGGTGAGGGGGAGCTGGACCCCAAAATCATGATGGGCGGAGTCAAGTCGCAGCTGGACGACCTGCTCAATGCCGTTATCGCACGGGCCAATGAGCCTGTGACCCTACGCACAACGGTGAATCCGCTGCCGTCGTTCGTGGGTGGGGCCTTACCGATGGCCATCTCCGCTCCCGGGCAGGACGCCAATCGGCTGAACCCCAATCTCCGCACGTCGCCGGGGGCGGGTATCAGTCGGCGGCGGCTGGGCGAGAATGGTGAGCCTCCGGGTGGCCGTGACCCATGGCAGCGGCCTCCGGGGGACCACGGCCCCAGCTCCCCGGAGCAAGCCCTGTCCGCCATCGAGCTGATTCTCGGGCAGGGGGGACGGTAATGGACTCCTACGGGAGCACGCGCCCGGCAGAACCTACGACCCCGATGCAGGGGCCGGTGGAGCGACGGCGGCTGGAGGTCACACAGCCGCCGCAGGCCGAGGGGGGGATGGTGGACACCTATCGTCCCCCTGCTCGGCCCTCAACGTTGGAACGGGAAGCGGACCCGATGGAGAGCGTGGCCGTCAAGCTGGCGCGGCGGCGACTGTCCCCTGAGCTGGGACGGCGGAGGCTGTAATGACTCGTGAGGAAGCCCGCGCCCAATACGACTCCTTCCTGTCGTCCATCGGGGGCTACGACCAGGGGGACTTTGACGGCCTCTGGAACAATGCGTCCCTGGACTCGGGGGCGTATCAGGGCGCGGAATACCAGCGGTCTTGGGGGGACGTGTTCGGCGGTTGGCAGCAGACTGCCCGAGACCGTTTTCAGCGACAGACGGCCAGTGACGGCGGAGTCGGCGGCGACTTGGACCCGGACGGCGATGGTGTGGTCAACGTCGGCGGCACCTACGGCCGAGGCACGGGAGCCGCGATTACCGATGCCCAGCTGGAGGAGTTGCTTCGAGCCCTGGAGGCCATGAACAGTCAGCCGGATGTGGACTTGTCGCACATCCAGCCCGGCGATTTCCCCGTCTTCGAGGTGCCTGGGGAGAACCTGAGCCCCGCGATTGATGACACCCTGCTCGACATGATGGAGGGCTGGGACCCGTTGGGGCTGGAGGGCTACTACGCCGACCTGCTGGAGCGCACGGCGGGCGGGGGCGTGAATAGCGAGCGGCTCTTCAACCGGCAGGAAGCGGCCCGGGAGAACCTGACCAGTGGGCTGGAAGCAGCCCTCGGCGACCTGCGCGGCGTGCTGGCTGACCGGGGACTGGTTAGTTTGCCGGGAGCCGAAGAGGGCTCCGAGCTGATGAGCACGGAACGCGCGTTTCTACCTCTTCAGCGCGCGTATCTGGAGCAGCTGCGCGAGTCCGAGTTTGACGAGTCCGTGCGCGCCGATGAGGCTGAGATGTCGGCTTTGGAGCGGGCCACGGGCTGGCAGCGGGACGTGATTGAGCAGCGGCTGGCTGGAGCCCGGTCAGCGCAGGACCGCCAGCGCATCATGTCCGAGATTGCCCTCGGCGTGCTCGACCGGAACATGGAATGGAACCAGTTCTTAGCCGAGTTCGGGTTACGGCGGGAGGAAGTGGCCGCCGCGATTCAGCAGGGGCGGATGGACGCGATTGCGCCCCTCATGCAGATGATGCTCGCGCTACTTCAGCAGTCGCGCGGCGGCTACATCGGAAACTAGGGAGCCCGTAATGATTACACGCCGCACACTGGCCGGATACGGCAGCAAGCCGCTGGGCATCGGCCCGAAGATGGCGGATGGTCCGATGGGCGGGGGCATGGGGGGTGGCGGCCGTCGTCGGCTCGACCAGAACATGGCCCCGCAGGCTCCCCCACCCTCCCCAGGGATGCCGCCAGTTGGGCCGAGCGTCAGCGCCAACCCCACGGCGACACCCAACCCTGGCAACATCGGGCATCTGACTGGCGAGCCGACGTCCGGGGGCGGGGCCACGGACCCGATTATGCGGCTGCTTCAGCAGCTGATGGAGGCCGGGAATGCCCGGTGACATGCTCAATCGGCGCACACTCACGGACACGTCGGCGCTCGAAGAGGAGCAGCCCGGCGACCTGTTGCAGCTCCTCTCGCAGCTCCTCCCCAACGTCATAGGGCAGATGGGTGGCGGGGTGCTGGGGGGCCTTGGCGGGAGTCTCGCCGGGGTCGGGATGAACATGCTCAAGCGGCGGGTGCTGAACAAGCCCAAGCCGACCACGGAGACGCCGTAACATGGCACGCCGACGACGACTGGCACGGGGCCTGAGCGGGCTGGGAGAGGGTATCTCCAGTGTCGCGTCCATGCTGCTGGCCAACAAGCTCCAGACACAGCGACAGGGGGAGCTGGCAAAGGCCAGCCGTGAGCACTCGCTCATCACCACGCTGCTACCGAAGGTGCTCTCGGGAGACGTAGACCCGGAGCAGCTGGGGGGGGTGCTTCCCGCTGACCAGCTGGAGCGGATGCAGCCCCCAGCCCGGCGTCGGCTGGCCCCGGTCGGGCAGGAGATTGCCTCGGCAACGTCGCCCACGGCCGTGCCCACGGAGCTGGGCTTGCGTCGTCGCTTCTTGGAACGGGGGGTGCAGCCCGAGCAGGTCACGGGAGCCGAGACGAGCCCGGGATTTGGCGGCTTCCCGATGGTCACGGGGGATATTACCTCCGAGCAGCATCCCGATTTCGAGCGGCTGCTGGCCGAGGCCAACGAGAAGCGGTCGGCCCTGACCCGTGCCCAGGACCGGAAGCCGGTCACACGTATTGTGAACGGGCAGCAGGTCACGGAATACAAGACCAACGAAGAGTTGGGGGACTTGGGACAGGTCCGCACGGAGCGCACGCCGGAGGAAGAGGGCACTCGGCAGGCGACGGTCACGTCGGCGACCGAGCAGGCGAGGACGGACGTGCAGAACAACCCCAAGAACGTGAAAGCGTTCGTGGACCGGGAGGCCGCTGTCGCTTACGCCCGTCAGCTCTCGCAGCAGAAGGCCGACAAGGCCATGGGGGCGGGGGACTTTAAGCCCCAATACGAGATTGTCGAGACGAAGGGGGAGGATGGGAACAAGGTCTACATGGTCATCGACAAGACCCAGACGGACACGGTGGACTCGGGTCTTCCCTCGGAAACAGTCACCGATTCGATGCGGGACTCGGCGGCCTACGCCGAGCGGGCGCGGTCCTCGCACAATCTCCTGCTACAGCTGGAGCCGGTGCTCGCCAAGCGGGGGCTGGCACTAACGCTGGCGCAGGTCAATGCCCCTGAGGCCATCACGGACCCGGTGGTGCGGCAGTATGCGCAGGCGACTCGGGAGTTCATCAACGCCCAGGCCCGTGATGAGTCAGGCGCCAGCATCGGAGAGAAAGAGTGGGCCAACTATCAGGCGACGAGTGCGTGGAAGCCGGGCGACGATGACCAGACCCTCCAGAACAAGTGGTCCACGCGCCGCCGCACCATCGCCGGACTGGCGCTCAAGTCGGGGCAGTCGCTGGGCCGGGTGTTCGTGACCAAGGATGAACTGGAGCAGCTGGCGGAGCTGAAGGGCACGACCGTTGAAGAGCAGGCTAAGGCGGCGGAAGCTGCCGGATACAAGGTGATTCACTAATGCCGCAGGGAACATTCGGACAGGACTTGCAGCAGCTCCGGGCCAGCAAGAAAGCCCAGGGGCCGACCCTCAAGGACAAGACCCCGACTGGCATCCCGGGACCAACGGACACGTCGGGGGCCGAGTTCGCCGACTACACGGGTCTGGAGTTTCTCAAGGATCTGCTGACCGGCGTGGCCAAGGAGGGGGGCGATGTCGCCTTCAATCTCGGTAAGGGCGTCCACAACACGCCCGTGCTCGGTCAGCTGACGGATGCGCTCGCCAAGCTAGTGGGGCCGGAAGGCACCGACCCGAGCGCCGCCTTTGCTCAGGAGCCTGCGGAGCTGGAGGCTACGGGGCGAGGTGGGGAGCAGCTGGGGAAGGGAGCAGGGCAGCTGGCCTCGTTCTTCTTGCCTGTTGGGCCTGCTCGGGCCGCCGCTATCAAAGGCTTGGTCAAGATGATTCCCAACTCGGCCAGTCCGGCGATGATGGCTCAGCTCAACAAGCTGGCAGCTCTGACCGGACGCATTGGCGGAGAAGCCGGGTCGGCGGCAGCGGTCTCGGCGGCGCACGGGGATACGACGCCGGGCAGTGCCGCCACAGCAGCCGCAACGGGCACGGCCGCCGGGGAAGCGTTGGGTGCGGGGACAACCGCCCTGCGGACAGGCGTGGGCAAGAAGATTGCCCCGATTGTGGCCGCGTCCTTGGCTATGCGGGGGATTCAAAAGAAGATGCCCGTGGGCCTCGGGGGGTCGATGGGCGCGTTCGGGCTGATCAAGGGGCTGGCCCACGATTTTCTGACCAACCCCCGCTATACCACGCCCATGCGCCGCACCTTGCAGGCAGCAGGACGCGGGGCGGGGCGAGTCGCGGCCAACTCGGCGACGGAAGAGCCGCCGCCGCGACGGAGGCTACCATGAGAAGCAATCTGGTATTCGATGTCGGGGGGCTCCGGCGTCGGCTGGGGCTGAGCCAGGGGGAGCTGGCCGCCCTCATCCCAACCACGGAGCGCACGGTGCGCCGCTGGGAGAAGGAAGGCATCCGGCCCAGCAAGGTGGTCATTCTGCGGCTGCGCGAGCTGGAGGACGCCAAGTTCGGGGGGATAACAGCTGAGCGCCCGGCGACCGCCGCTCCCAAGATTCGCAAGCGGCTCCCCTCGCCAACACCGGGCACGGGCGAGCTGGAAGCTATCGGTATCGCGCCGTCGAGCTATTGACCGTAATCATTACGAGGTGTCCCCCAGCTTGGGCGCGGCCGGGGGCATAGGGGCCAGTCTTAGGGTCTTCCTCTCCCCTGAGCTGGCCCCGTTTAGTAGAGGTTGAATCATGGCTCTCACGTCCACCGTTCCAACTCGCTGTATCGTCCGGCACCCGACCAGCCAAAGCGTGTGGTTCTGCGGCGTGGCCATCAACCTCTCGCAACTGGCGGAGAGCTGGCACCCCCCACTGGACCAATCGTATCTGTCCCGCATCTTCGCCGGAGAGCGTATTCCGAGTCTGGATTACATGGAGCGGATTGCCACGGGACTGGGGATGCAGTTGCAAGCTCTGCACGACGAGCTGAAGAAATTGCGAAGATAATGAGCCCCATCCGTAGAGTGCCCTAATGTATTTTAGGGCACTTAACTGTTGGGCTCCGTTTTTTAAGTCCCATCAATAAAAGTTATTGACCCGGCTGTAGTATAGGCGTATAGTGCTCGGCGTTCGGTTGACTTCCCAGCTGACCGGCACCCCAACAATTCAACGAACGTAGAGTAAGCCCACTGGCGAAGCTCTGCCCTTGCACCGAAAGGTCGGGTAATGTTCAGGTTCTTTTGCGTCATTTGTCGGCGCGTCAAACGTGTGCGCCGTCAGCCCGCTGTTCTCGCTAACCCCGGTGCCTTCCACCCCACAGAACGCAGCGGCTCCTGCGACTCTCATACGTATGATTCCAGAGGGGCAATGCTCCGTGCGCGTCGTCCGGCCCGGACCCGCCACGTAATCATTACGAAGAAGGCGGCTCCGGCCCCTCAACCCAAGTCCAAGAAGTCCAAGCGGCAGACCGACGCGGCTTAGTCATGGCCTGTGATTCGTGTCGAAAAGGTTGGTTCCTGTGAACATCCCGAGTCCCCGGGAATTAGGACTTCCCGAGAAGTTCGACAAGTGGCGGCCGGGCCAAATCGAGGCCCTGCGCTGGCTGCTGACCCGCCAGAACCGGGTCAAGGCCATGTGTTCGCCGACTGGCTCAGGGAAGAGCGTCATCACGGTGGGCTATGCCCTCATTACCGGGGAACCAACCTGCTTCGTCACCGACTCGCGCGGACTGCAAGACCAGCTGATGCACGACTTCGAGAGCGTCGGCATGGTGGATATCCGGGGGCGGCGGAACTATACGTGCGCGTTCAAGGACGACCCGGACTACACCTGCGAGTCCGGCTATCAGGCCGGGTGCCCCTACAAGGGCACGCTCGCCTGCCCCAGCTCAAACGCCGAGATGCGGGCCTCCACCTCTCGACTTGTTGTGACCAACTACGACAAGTGGACCGCTGCGAAGAAATACGGCCAGGGGATGCAGCACTTTACCCAGGTGGTGTTTGATGAAGGCCACGAAGCCCCCAACGCGCTCGCTCGGGCCATGCAAGTCGTCATCAACCATCGGGAGCGGGAGCAGCACATCCACATGGACCCCCCCGCCAACCCCGACCAGATGGAAGCGTGGAAGGTCTGGGCGACCGATGCGCGGGAGATTGTGGGGGAGCTGCTGGCGGCGGCTCTGGAGCGCATTAAGGGCGTCTCTGACCCCCGGCCGAGCTTCGTCCGTCACGCCCTCCATATGCGTAATCTTTACAGGCGCCTCGGCACGCTTGCTACCTGCCGCCCCGACAGCTGGGTTGTCGAAGAGCTGGAAAAGGGTTTTCAGTTCGACCCGGTTAGGCCCGGACGGTATGCAGAGTCCTCCCTGCTCCTGCGGGTCCCCAACGTCCTCGTGGTGTCTGCGACACTTCGGCCCAAGACGCTCTACATGATTGGGCAGGGTAAGGACACGTTCGACTTTCGGGAGTTTGACAGCGAGTTCGACCCGAAGCGCAATCCCATCTATCACGTCCCCACGATGCGCGTGGACAAGCGAGCCGCAGACTTGGCGATGCTCTGGGTCCGGCTGGACCAGATTGCGGCCAAACGGCGCGACCGCAAAGGTCTCGTCCACACGATTAGCTACGGGAGGCGTGATGAAATCATTACACGGAGCCGATGGGCGGATTCTATGCTCATTAATGAGCGTGGGGACGCGCCAACGGAGATGGTGGAATTGTTTAAAGCATCTGATGCTGGCGCAATCCTCGTCTCCCCATCTGTCTCTCAGGGTCACGATTTTCCCGGCCCGGACTGCGAATGGCAGTTTATCTGTAAGGTCCCGTTTCCACCTCCGTCCAAGGTCCTGAAGGCTCGGACACAAGACGATAGCGAATACCCGTATTACTTGGCGATGCAAAAGCTCGTGCAGATGTGCGGCCGGGCGATGCGAAGCCGAGATGACCAGTGTGAGAACTTTATCGCGGACGACCATATCGAGTGGTTCCTGCCTCGGTATGGGCACCTCGCCCCGAAGAGTTTTCATGCCTTCTTCCGGCGAGTGGAGGTGCTGCCGCAACCTCCGCCAGCCCTCCCTCGTCGTCGAGAGGGGAATTGAACCAGCGGCAAGTTCAACACCAACAAGGAGTAGACAGAATGCCTCCAGTCAAGAAAGCGCCCGCCGCAGCCCCAGCAGCGGACACCCGGGTCAACTTCGGCGATCTCGCCAGCTACGGGGGCGGGTCCTTCCTGCTGCCCGAGGGCGATTACGCCGTCTATCACGACGTGCGGCATCACGCCTACACGAAGCAGGACGGCACGCAGGGCCAGCAGATGCTCGGCGTCATGCTGACCTGCTACCCGCTCGCCGGGGGGGACCCGCACGAGCAGTTCCTGTCGCTGGGTAGGAAGTCCATCGCCTCGTTCGCCCCGGACGCGGACAACCCGGCCGACAACGGATTCGGCAGCAAGTCGCTGAAGCCGATTCCGGGCGCTCCGGCCGCCACGCTCTCCGGCATGACCAACTTCAATCTCTACCTGAAGTCGCTCTACGACTGCGGTCTGCCCGAAGGCATCTTCACCAACGACGTGTCCGTGCTCGACGGCATTTGGGTGCACACCCAGAACGTCCCGGCCCCGGAGACGCGCAAGAACCTCGGCGCGCAGACCGGCGAGGCCGCGCAGGAGCAGCAGAACCGTGGCCCGGACATGATCTGCGTCGTCACGGAAATCAAGGACGACGGGAAGCCGTGGGAGGGCACGGGCGGGATGCCGGAAGGCGCGGGGGAAGCACCGGCCGCCCCGGCACCGAAGGCGGCCCCCAAGCCAGCGGCCAAACCTGCTACTGGTGCGGCGAAGCCCACGGCGGCGGCCCCGAAGCCTGCTCCGGCTAAGGCGGCCAAGCCCGCCCCTGCCCCTCACGCGGGAGCTGCGGAGGACGGCGCGGACGTGCTCGAAGCGGCGCTTGCCGGAGCCACGGACGTGCTCGCCAAGTTCTCCAAGGGCACCACGCGCCTGATGTTGCGGACCCAGGCGTTCAAGCACATCAAGGAGACCTACGGTGATGCGCTGGCGTCGGCGTCGGTCGAGCAGTTCTTCAGCAACGATGAAGGGCTGGAGGCCCTCGTGAGCCAGCTGGGCTACACGGTCTCCGGCCAGCAGGTTGTCCCGGCCTAGTTCCGGGACATCAGTTGCTCGCGGGGGATTGCTCATGGACACCCTGTTTCGGTGGGCTCTCTAGTGCCCCGCTGAGCGACGACGACGCTAGAGAGCAGCCTACGTAGTGGAGTAGCGATGTGGAACAGCAAGCGAACGAATACGAGATCGCTACAGGCGGGCGGCAGGCGGGGGCCGCTCGTCACCTTCATCGGCACGCCCCTCGGCCCTAACTGGCTGTGGGAGCGGTTCATCAGAGAGGAGAGGGACGTGGAAGGACAAGGATGTTGCGAAAGTGACCGCATCGAGGGCGGGTCGGATGCCCGCTACGCCGAACAGGCGGAGGAGCTACGGGAGAGTAAGAGGGCGGGAAGCTACGCCGGGCCTCACGTCAGCGCTGCCCTACCGCTGCCGAACGTGAACAAGGGACTTGGGTTCCAGCCAGTCCGCCACTTCAGCATCGGAGCGGTTCGCCGGGACTTCGAGCAGGCACGGGACCGCTTCCACCAGCTCCAGAACGTTCTGAGGGAGCTGGAGCTGGAGACGCTCCGGCCCGACGAGCAGATCAAGTTGACCAAGCGCCTGCGCGACCTCGGCTACGACGTGTAATCATTACGGGGATAGCGGCCACCTCGGCGGTATCTCCGTAACTACCCGATTTTTCAAGGAGTTACAGATGAACCTGAACCGTATCCGATACGCGACGTGTGCCCTGATACTCGCTCTAGCCGTGCCCCTGCTGGCCCAGACGCCGACGCCTGACCGCGCCAAGCTCATCGAAATTCGGGATGAACTGTCGGCCATCATGGACCGGGCACAGGCTCTGCTGGCGAGTCTCCGCGACTACATCGACCCGCCGATTCCTACGGTTCGTGTGTTCACTGCCCAGGAAGCTCAAGATACGCTCAACGCCATGGCGCTCGCCAACGGGGGTGTCATTGAAGTCTCGGGCGTAACCGACTGGGACGTGCGGCGCACACTGCGAGCCGGGACGCAACCACTGATTACCATTCGCGGGGTGACGGAGGACGCGACGATTCGCGGGGCCTATATCCCCTACGCCAGCAACGTCGCATGGGAGCACATCGCTATTCGGGGCAACCCGGGGCGGGGAGCGCACGTCCAGCTCGGGGGCACTCGGCACGAAATCACCTCTCCAGAGCAGGTCCCCTCGGGCTTCCGGTTCAGCCATGTTGTGATGGACGGCGGCGGCGTCATCCGCACGGGCATCCGGCTCAACGCCCGGAGCGTGATTGTCGAGGACTCCACCATCGACGGCTACTCGTATCCGGGGGAGGACTCTAACGCCATCTCCGGCTGGAACGGGATGAAGGACGTTATCATTCGCCGGTCCCGACTGGTCGCCTGCACCCAGTCCTTCGTGACGGGCGGGTCCGACGCGGCGACCGAGGAGATGATTCCCTCGGACATCCTCATTGAAGACTCCGACCTTGACGGCAACCGGGACTGGCTCCCGACCTGCAACGGCAAGACGCGGTTTGAGCTGAAGAATGCCAAGCGGGTCACGGTGCGGCGCACGCGCATTGCCGGGGTGTGGTCGGATGCGTGGGCCTATGCTCCCGGCTTCAAGATTAACGTGTCCAATCAAGAGGGCACAAACCCATGGGCCACGGTCGAAGACTTCCTCATGGAAGACTCCATCGTGGAGAACGTAGGCCAATACGTCAACATCGTGGGGTCCAACGCCGGGCCGTATCCGTCAGCCCAGGCCCGCCGTATCACCTTCCGTAACAACATCTTTCGCGGGATGCACATGGAAGGCGACGGCCGGAACGTGGTGGTCAATGACGGCGCGCAAGAGGTGCTCTTCGACCACAACACATTCGAGCTGAACCGACACAGCTACATGGAGATTGTAGGCCTCGTCTCCTCGGTGACGTTCACGAACAACATCGCCCGCTATGGGACCTACGGCCTCCGCAACCAGAACGCTAGCGCCTACACGGCGGCGGGGAATCTCATCACGTCAGCCGTGCCGACCGAGGCCCAGATTGCGGCGACGGTGACGACGGACGGTGTGCGCGTTGGGGCGCGGTAATCATTACAGGGGGCTTCAGTGAAAGTTACCTGCCACAAAGTAGACCTGAAGCTCCCCCGCTCCAAGCACGAGCGGTCTGTGGGAGTCCACCTCTCCGGCATCATCCGCTGCGTGGCTCAGGAGACCGGCATTCTCAAGCGGGAGCTGCTGGAGGAGCTGTCCCTCATCGACGTGAACCAAGACAGCTGGTGGGCGTCCCTCGACTCCTATTCGCAGGCCCGCATCTGCATGGGGCTGGCGTGGGAGGAGTGGTATATCGGGACCCAGATACCCGATGTCGTAGACCATCCCGGCGAGATGCAGGTGGATGGCGTCTACATGACGCCCGATGGCGAGTCGCTCGACGTGCTCTGGGTCTCCGACAAACCGCAGTGGGGTCTGCGCCTGCACGAGTGCAAGCTGTCCTACAAGAGCATGAACACGGTCGGGTGGATTCCCGGCACGTTCGACAGCGACAAGGACCCGCATTGTCCGCTCGCGTCTGAGTTCATGTGGAACGCCCAGACCAAGGGCTACTGCTATGGGGCTGGGACGCGGTTCGTGGACCTGCATGTGCTGTTCGTCTGCGGGGACTACAGCTGGCCGCAACGCCCGGTTCCCTGCCGCTACGAGGTGGAATACACGGACGAGGAGATTCTCAACAACTGGGAAATGCTCCGCAACTACAAGCAGGACTTCGAGGAGACGCATCGATGAAACAGTATCGCGCGACAGCATGGTATGTGCCCAAGGGCCGCACGGAGGAAGTGCGGGAGTGCTTCACGATGGAGGCCGAGTCCGAGGCCGTCTTCGAGTCGCGGCTCGCCGAGCGGTTGAAGACACAGGGGGCCACGAACATTCAGGTTGGTCCGGCGACCCCCGTGTGGAGGAGCCGGTGAGTCTCCCCCTCTCCTTCGCGCGGGACGGCTTCCAGCAAGCCAAGCGCAACCGGGGGCTCCTCATCGGGACGGAGGGAGGAGCCAACTCGGGGAAGACGCGCTTCGCCCTGACCGCGCCCGGCCCAGGGATTGGGCTCATGCTCGACCGGGGCTACCGGGGCCTGCTGGAGAGCGAGCATGGGCTCGGGGACATCGAGGCCAGCTGGGTGTTCGTGCCCATCGATGCCCCGCTCAATACCGGCGTGACCAAGGAAGTGGCGCTCGCCGGTTGGCGGGACTTCTACCAGAACAAGTATCTGAAGGCTCTCGCCAACGTGGACGCCCGCTCGGTGCTCATTGACGGCGACTCGGACAGCTTCGAGTGGCAGATGCTCGCGGAGTTCGGCCGGACCACGCAAATCCCGCAGATTCAGCGCACGGGGCTGAACGCCGCCCGCCGTGTAATGATTTCACGGGCATGGGACAGCAAGAAGATTGTTATCACCACGAACAAGCTCAAGAAGAAATTCGAGACGGTCTTCGACCCCGTGACCGGCAACGCCATCCCCGACCCGGCCAAGCCCGGCGAGAACAAGCGGGAGTGGGACGGCAAGAGCTACGAGCGGCAGGGGTTCAACGACCACGAGTATCTCTACGAGATACAGCTCCGGCACCTCTACAAGCGACCCGAGGAGAACGGCGGCGTGCCGGACTGGGGCATCCAGATTTTGATGTGCAAGGCCAATCGAATGCTGGAGGGCGCGGAGCTGTGGGGGGATGAGTGCAATCTGCCCACGCTGCTCCAGAACGTCTATCCGCACATTGACTTGAAGGAGTGGGGGTATTGAGATGGAGCTGTCCGATTGGCTCATCGTGTTCTCGTTGTGTGTCCCTGCGCAGTTAGCCCTTGTGGATATAGCTGAGCAACTCGCACGGATTGCAGATGCCCTCGACCTGATGCACCCGAAGGAGTCGCCCAATGCCGACGCCTGACACGCACGAATGGGTGACGCTGGAGCAGAACGGCAAGCCATCCCCCTACTACTACTGCCGGGTCTGCCACGTCAGCGGCAAGAAAGTGGGCTCGGCGTGGCCCCCAATTCGGGACCCCAAGTTTGCCATGCCCGAATACGCTAGCTGTGAGGGGGCGCGGCGGGCGATGGCGGTCGAGAGTCTCAAGAAGTTCGGCGTGTCTGCCGAGGACATCGAACTATGACGGCCGCAGAGCTGATTACCGCTATCCAGCGACTCATCGCCGGGGGGATGCCGCCAACCGTGGAAGTGACGGCGTTCAACGGGGATGACGAGGCCGTTGTTCCCGTCACTGGATTTCTCTACGACGATAAGACACTCGAAATCTGCACGGACGATAACTCGTAATGATTACGCATTACCCCGGCCAATGCCTGTATTGCCCGCACTCGGTGCTCACGCATCGGGCCAGGGGACGGTGCCGGGCCGAGGGTTGCACTTGCGACAGCACAGGCCAATTGGAGCTACACCTTGAGTCAGATACTCGTGGACTACCGGGAGAAGCCGGGCAAGCGGGAACGGCAGGACCAAGTGGACCTGATACGCCGCATCGGGGTGAAGGCGGAGAAGACCGACCTGACTTTTGGGGACTTCGCCTTCGAGGGGAACGGCCCGAATGGCCCCATAGCCATCGGGATAGAGCGCAAGCGGCTGCACGACATGCTGACCTGCATCGACGACGCAAGATACTCCGCGCATCAGCTCGTCGGCATGAGAAAGCTGTATGACGTGTCCTGCTTGCTTATTGAGGGCATCTGGCGGCCCCATGACCCCAAGGGCTTGCTGATGGAGAGTCGGGACGGCTCGACCTACTTCGAGTGCAAGCCGGGGGGACGGCCGGTCCTCTACTCGAAGCTACGCCGCTACCTATTCTCCGTGCAGCTCTCGGGTGTGCTCGTGCTCTACACGCGGGACCTGTTCCAGACCTGCTATGACGTGTGCGAGCTGTATCACTACTTCCAGAAGAAGTGGAAAGCGCACACCTCACTGCTGGAGAAGCAGAAGCTCAACATCCCTAGCCTGAACGGCCGCCCGTCCCTAGTGCGCCGCTGGGCGGAGGAGCTGGACGGCGTGGGCCTCGTGCATGGCGAGGCCGCCGTCCGCATGTTCAAAACACCGATTGGGTTGGCCATGTCCGGCTGGGAGGAGTGGGCCTGCATCCCCCGGATAGGCGTGGAGACCGCCAAGAATATCGTGGCCCAGATAGAAGGGAAGAAGCGATGACCCAGTTCATTGCGGTGAGTTTCGAGGATAGTGACCTGCGGGGCTTCACGACTTCAGGCTGGTATTTCTGGGACGAGACTCGGGTTTACTGCTACGGTCCATATGCCGACGAGGCCGAGGCCAAGGCGGCAGCAGCCCGTTACTGTCGAGAGATGCTAGGGGAGAACCCAGACGCCACACTAGAGGGGGACCCCGTTCCCCGACATGGAGAACAGCGATGAGAATGTTCAGGAAGGTGGGGGCGCGTATCTCCCGGGCATTCGCGCCTATCGGGACGGACACCGGGGAGGTGGACTACAAATCCCCCTATCACTACATCGGAGGCACAGCCTATCGCATCGACCGCAAGGCTCGGGGCAAGGCCGTGGCCAAGGCCCGCAAGAAGGTGCGGCAGATGCACGCCTTTGGCCTTGGCACGCCGTCCAAGGCTCTGCTGGAGCGGGCCAAGCTGGGGAGGATTGCGGCATGACCTTCTTCTTCTTCTTAGTCCTATCTCTTGCTCTCGCTACTGTCGCCTTTTCCCTGGTCCCGGCTGAAATAGGGTTCTGGAAACGGTGGCTCGTCGTGGGGCTGTCCGGCCTGTCATACTGGGCATGGGACGTGTTCTGTCACTTGACCCGGGGAGAACTGTGACGACCGTCATCTCCTCCGGCGACCGGGGTGTGGAACTGGCCGCCCTCAAGGCCGCCAAGGAGTCCGGGCTCAGGACAGCGGGGTTTGCCATTGCGGCATCCCCGCAACTCCAAGAGCGGTTTGGGCTTATCAACATTGACCTTGCCGAGCTGGACGATGACTGCTCCGCCAATGTTGCCGTGGCGGATGCCTGTGTGGTCATCGGCAAACGCACGCGGCGGGTCAATGTAATCATTACGGAGATGCAGGAGCAGGGCAAGCCGGTGCTCCTGCTTGACCATCGCAAGGCCGGGGCGCATCAGCTCTTTCGGCTCTGGGCCTGCCGGAACAAGGTGCAGACGCTGCTGGTGACTGGGCACACCGACGCCAACAGCGACGACGTATACAGCTTCCTACGGGAAGAACTGCCGAAGTGCTGTAGGTAGTCATGGCCCATCACTGCCACGCAACCGCCTGTCCTACTGACGTGCCCCCGGAGATGCTGATGTGCCGGAAGCACTGGCGCATGGTGCCCCGGTTCATCCAGCTGAGGGTATGGCGGTTCTACCGCGTTGGACAGTGCGACGATTGGAACCCGAGCCGAGCTTACTGCCTCGCCGCGAAGCAAGCTGTTATTGCCGTGGCCCAGCAGGAAGGCATCGAGCCGGATACGAAGCTCTACGATGTGTTTCTCCGCAGGGCCGACCACTGATGGACCGCTGCTCCCAGTGCCCCGGCGTCAATGCCTGCATCCCGGCCGATGGTCCCCGGGGCGATACCCTGTTCATCGGGGAGGCCCCAGGCAAGGATGAGCAGAAGCTCGCTCTGAGCCAGCCTCCGGGGAAGCCGTTCCAAGGGAAGACCGGGCGCGAAGTCAACGAGCACTACCTGTCCCTGGCTGGGCTACGGCGGGAGCGGTGCCGGTTCATCAACGCCATCGCCTGTATGCCCAACACGCCGGGGGGCAAGCTTGACCCGAAGAGCACGGCACACCGGCAGCTGCTCGGGGCGTGTGTCGAGCAGCATCTGCTCCCCGAAATAGCCGAGGGGAACTACAAGCTCTTGGTCCCGATGGGCAACTTCGCCTGTCGAGCCGTGGACCCAGACATTGACCTGGAGCTACAACACGGAATGCCGGTGATGACCCAGTGGGGCATCATGGCCTTCCCGATGTATCACCCCGCGCTCGGGCTCCACGACCCCAAGAAGATGCTCTTGATTCGGACGGACTGGATACGCCTGCGGCAGTATCTGCGCGGGCAGTATCTCCCCCCACACGATGAACACCCGGAGCCGGACTATGCCGAAGTCACAGACCCCCGAGAGCTTGACGAGCTTGACCCCGCCCAACCTCTGGCGTGTGACACCGAGACCTCTCGCGCAGCGGGACCTTACTTCCTTACTTACTCGCAGCGGGCTGGAACCGGAAGACTTATTCGTGCGGCTAACCGCCCTCTGCTTGAGCGTTTCCAGCGAGCCCTCACCCGCCATGAATCTGTGGTCCTATTCCACAACTGGCTCTATGACGCTCGAATTGTGGCAGGGATGGGCCTCCGAGTGCCACCCGACAAGATACGCGATACCATGTTCCTTGTATATCATTTGGGGAACCTGCCGCAAGGCTTGAAGGCCCTGGCCTACCGGGAGCTGGGAATGGTCATGCAGGACTTCGAGGACTTGGTGCTCCCCTACTCCATCCCCCAGGTGCTCGCCTACTACCGGCTGGCACAGGCGCACGACTGGCCCAAGCCTGAGCCCCGTTTCGAGGTGAATAGCAAGACCGGCCTCTGGGAGCTGAAGAATCCGCAGGGCATGAATACCAAGCTCAAGCGATTCTTCACCGACTACGGCAAGAATCCCGAGAAGGACGTATTCAATATGTGGGAGTCGAACTGGACCGACGCCCAGGCGATGATTGAGGAGCGGTGCGGGCCGTGGCCGGGCGTGGATATCGCCCATGTGCCCTTTGAGGAGGCACTCTACTACTCCTGCCGCGACTCGGACGCCCTGATACGACTCTACCCGGTCCTACTGAAGATGCGGGAGCGGGTGCGAATGTTCCCGCAGGAACAATGGAGGGCGGCATGATCTGGGCGAATCAGAATGTACAGGGAAGGACTCGACCAATGCGGTGGATGTATATGGTCCCCGAGCTGGCTTTCACCTACATCTGCGTTGAGGGTTACTATCAGACCAGAGTGCAGATAGCCGAGCGAGCCCTACTGATGGGACTCGCCATTAGGTTTGGCGAAGATTGGGAATGGCCCGAGGATCAGGATGTAGAGTTCGCCCGCCGCCTGAATCACGGGCCGTGGGACCGCAGCTATCGAGTCAGGCAGCTGCGGCGGCAGATTGCCGAGGAGGAAATCGAGAACCGCCAGCGGTATTTCACGTTTCTGGCCCCAACGCTCTGCGATTTCGAGCTGATGGACTACATCATCGACCACGACGCATGGAACAACTTTATCGACCGGCGGATTCGCCGCCGCATCTTCGAGACACTAAGGGAGCAACTATGAGACTGTTTGGCCGCTCGGGTAAGATTGAACAGGTCAACAAGGCCGGGGACGTGGAGACCTGCCCCCAAGGCCATCACTTCCGCGCCCAGAAGCAGGAGCTGGAAGAGGGCCGGTGCCCCATCTGCGTGCGGAACCTGCTACGACGGTGGCTTGCCGTCGCTCCCGGATATACCGGAATGATGAAGCTCTCAATTGACAAAGGGAGGGACACATTGATGCCGGGACTGATAGAGCAGGCCGAAGCTGAACTGGCCGCTCTTGAGGCTCTAATAGCCGAGACTAAGGCCGTCACCCGTCGGGAGCCCAAGCCCGGCCGGAAGCTGTAATGATTACGCGCATCCGGTGCAAGCGGTGCGGGGTGGAGATGTCGCAAAAGCATCTGAATCTCGGCGTGGCTGACCACATTCTGCGACATACGATACTGTATGTCAGCTTAACAGCGTGGGCCGCTACCTTCATCGGGAGTCACCGCTGCACGTCAATTACGGACGTAGAGGAGCCTGCGGGCTACTAACGTGCAGCACACTCTCTATAACGGGGTCCAGTTCCCCCAGGACGGCCCCAACCTCCAGAATATCGAGCGTATTGACCACGGGGCGCTCCCCATGACCCTGCACATGATGCAGCGGGGGATGCAAGTGGACCTGAGCCACTTCGCCCAGATGGAGAAGACGCTGACGGAGGACATGGACCGCATCACCGAAGAGGTGAAGCAGAGCACAGGCTACTATGTCAATCTCAGCTCGGGGGACCAAGTATCAGACCTGCTGTTCAAGAAGCTGGGGCTGAAGCAGGCCCGGCCCAAGTTCACCCGGAGCGGCGATAGGGAGAGTGTTGAGTATGAGGTTCTGGTTGCGGTTCAGCACGACCATGAAGTGGTGCCGAAGATTCTGGACTACAAGGAGCTGGACAAGCTCCGGGGCACGTATGTGGTCCCAATGCCGAGACTGGCTAAACGCACTAAGCATGGCGTTTGGCGGATGTTCCCCAATCTCGGTATGTCTCGGGTCCCTAGCGGGCGATACAACTGCAAGGAACCCAACATGCTCGCCTTCCCCACTCGGACTCAGCGGGGGCGAGAAATCCGTCGAGGCTTTATCACGGACAATGGATGGGTATACGTATCCGTTGACTTTAGCCAGTTTGAACCTCGTGCCTGCGCCCATTACTCAGAGGATGAGGGACTCGTCCGAATCTATCGGGAAGCCGAGGACATATACTCGGATTTCGCTATTGCCGCCTTCGCCCTCGAAGACAAACGCTACCGCGATGAGAAAGGCAAGTGGATATACCCCGGAGTAGACAAGAACGAGCATCGCTTCCCCTCGAAGACGTGCATCCTTGCCGCTATCTATGACGTGACGGCCGGGGGCCTGCTGGAGCAGATGCCGGTGGTCTGTGCCAACTGCCGCAAGGAGGCCACGCTCCACGACTGCTCTAGCTTCCTCCCCTTATGGACCGAGGACAAGTGCCAGGAGATTCTCAATGCGTTCTACCTCCGCTATCCCGGCCTGCTCCGTGACCGCCGCAGGCATCACGCTCGCGCCCGGCAATACGGCTATATCTGGGACCTGTGGGGGCGACTGCTCCACGTCGCCGCCGTCCGCAGCGTTCACCCTTGGATTGTGTCTTCGGCGCTCCGCGAAGTGGGCAATTTCCCCTATCAGGGCCTCAACTCAGGGGCGCTCAAGCTCTCGATGGCGGCAGTCATGGATGACATGGAAGCGGCAGGCTTGCTAGAGGTGGCGCATCCGCTCCTGCCCATCCACGATGAA
>Ga0196964_10000335_pt1 | contig 32377 bp, 43 predicted proteins | sample S1_10metaG_FD_148615 | JGI IMG/M metagenome (GOLD analysis project Ga0196964, IMG submission 148615) | Soil microbial communities from Anza Borrego desert, Southern California, United States - S1_10 | ecosystem: Environmental > Terrestrial > Soil > Desert | place: USA: California | collected... | reverse complement strand
CGCCACCCGGCTCCATTTACTCGATGTTTCTCGATTTTGGGGGAATGAGAACAGCTGGTTAGCGAGGGCTCGGCGGTCGATAGTGGATTTCATGGACAGCACGAACGAGATCGACGGCATCGCGGTTCGCATCGACACGAACGGCCACTTTTGGGGTTTCGGCTTCGTCATCGGGGCGCGCACCTACAGCGGCGGCGGCTTCGCCTCGGCGCGCCGCGCGATGCAGGCCGCGCGCGCCGCGGTTCGGAAGGCGCGCCGCGACGCCGCCAGCCGCGAGGAGCGCAGGCTCGACCATCTTCGCGTCACGATCGGCGACAAGGCCCGTCCGAGCGGCTACTAGGAGATTCGACATGGACGAACTCGAGCGGCGGCTGCGGGCCTTTTGGGCTCGGCACAACCCGCAGTCCCCGGAGGAGCTGCCGAACGCATGGGCCCTAATCCGTGCGGCGGCAGAAATCGGCGCCGCTCTCGAAAGGGAGCGGCGCCCCTACGGGGGAACCGAGCCGTTTACCCCGGAGCGCGCTCGATACGTGGCCCAGATGCTCGGTTTTGACGACGAATGAGCGCCCGCCGCCCCACCCACTACGTCGGCGCCACGAAGCGCGCGACCCTCCGCGACCTCGCCCGCCTCGGCCCGCGCTGGGTCGTCCAGCCGAAGAAGGACGGTATCTACGCCCGGGTCGCGCTCGACGGCCGCGGTCGCATCGTGCGCGTCTTCATGCGGTCCGGGGCTGAGGCGCCTGCCCACCTCACGTCCCACCTCCGCGGCGCCCTGGTCGGCTTCCCGCACGCGGAGCTGGTGGGCGAGCTCGAGGCGATGACGGAGCAGGCCGAGCGGCGCGCTCGGGCCGGCCAGGTCCGCCGGATCCACCTCTTCGATTGCCTGCACGACGGAACGAAGAACCTCGTTCGCGCGCCCTACCGCGAGCGCCGGGACGCCCTCTGGCGGATGAACGCGGCGGTCCAGTGCTACGCCCCGGACGATAGCCACGTCCCGGCGCCCTGGCGGCGCTACAGGGACGCGGCAACGCCCGGCTGGCGCCTCTGCCCCGTCATCGAGCAACGCACCGCTGCGCAGGCTGAGGCGGCTTGGGAGGAGTGGGTGGTCGGCCCCGAGGACGGCGACGAGGGCCTCGTGGCGGTCGCCCTGGACGCGCCCGTCGGCCGGCCGGCGGCCAAGCTCAAGTGTCGGCAGACGGAGACCCTGGACGCGGTCGTGACCCACGTGTCGCCGACCACGGTCACGGCCCGGTGGAACGGCCACCTCTTCGGCCTCGCCCGACACCGCCACATCGTCGACCCGGGCGAGATCGCGGAGGTCGCCTGCGACGGCTTCTACGAGACGGCCGTCATCCCGAAGTTTGCTCGGATCGTCCGGGTGCGGCGCGATCTACAGTAGGGGTGTGACCGACGAGCGCTTGGCTGAACTGCGAGAGGCTGTCGCTGCGTGGCAGAGCGGCGGTGGCTCGGGCGTTGTGCCCGAGGATGCCGTAGCAGAGCTGCTCGCCGAGGTCGACCGACTGCGCGCGGCCGACGCGCGGATCGAACTTCGAAAAATCGCCGATGGTGCCGCGGTCGAGCGTGAGCGGTGCGCGGGCATCCTCGAGAAGTGCGCTGAGGGATGGCCCCACTCCGAGCCGATCCGCGTTGCGCTCGCAGGAATCCGCAACGGAGGTGGCGGCTGATGCCGTTCATTGACCGCGCCTCCGACGTCGTCGTCCTCAACACGTGGTCGTCCGGCGACATCAACCTGACCGAGCGCCGCGGGACGCTCGCGAGCGGGAAGCGTCGTAAAGCGCGCTACGCGATGGACATCAAGTCGGAGCCGCTGCTCCTCGACTTGAACGAGCTCGACTTGGGCCAAGTCGTCGCCGAGGCGTGGCGCGAGCGGATCCGGGACAATATCCTCGGCATCTCGGCCGTCGTGTCCGATGCCACGCAGGCGATGCGGCAGAAGGCCGGCGTGGCCGTCCAGAAGGGCGTCGGCTGGGCGGTTGACCGTTACCGCCGTCGCCGGCCGCCCGAGCAGTACACGCCCAACCAGTCGAACAAGTTCTTCAACGACTCGGGCCTGCTCGCGGACGGCATTTTCGTCCGTCAGAACCTCACCGACGCGACGTACACGATCAACTTCCCGGTGAACCGGATGAACCCGGAGACCTTCGGCGCCGGTTACGAGGCGATGGTCTCGAAGTTCGTCACGCAGGTGCCGATGCTCGATCCCAAGAAGGCGCTCGGCGACGAGAAGATCGAGAAGGCCATCAAAGAGGGCGTCGCCGGGATGATCGCGAAGGCCGAGGAGCGGTCGGAGGCGGCCATCGCGCGCAAGCTCGGCCAGCTCCGCGCCGCCCGCGTGCGTGCGCTCAAGGCCGCCGCCGGCTTCGCTCGTGCGCTGACCGGCCTCTAAGCGACCTGACAGACGCCGTCGACGCAAACGCGTCGGCGCGCGGACACCCAATCGACGTAGTCGCGCCAGAAGACGTAGATCCCGGCGCGCGGCCGGGTCTGCACGTGCGGCAGACCTGCCGTTTTGCACCAGTGGTGCAGCTTGTCGGCGGTCACGCAGCCCCCGAGCCGCTTGGCTAAGCCCTGAAGCGTCAACTTCGGTCCACGATCGCTCATCGGTCCCCCGTCGGTGAGTGGTCGCGCTCTGCCAGTAATGCCAATGACGCCATTTATACCATCGAAGTGACGGTCATTCGTACTCAAACCTTGTAGCGCGCATGTAGGCGCGGACACCGTGGCCTCGTGGGGGATGGCCACAAGGCTTCGAAAGCTCGCAAGGGCGCGTCCTCGTCGAGTCGCGACATGGCCTCACCCGATGTCCTCGATTCCGAGGACGCGCCCGGCGAGTTTACGGCCGCTCTGTCCACCTACATGGGGCGGATGAAGGTCCTCGCGGCGATCACGCGCGAGCTGCTCGAGGACGACCCGGCGGAGACCCGCCAGCGGAACTTGGCCGCGGCGATGCGCGGCGTGCGGCTCGCCCGCGAAGAGGCGAACGAGCACGCCGAGCTCGAGGAACTAAGGGAGCTCTCGGCGCAGCTCCAGGCCGACCGCGAGGCCCGCGCCGCGATGGAGTCGGGTGTCGAGTTCACGCGCGAAAGCGAAGAACTCCCTCCGGTCAGCGGCAGAGAGCGCCACTAGGGGCGGACGGGATGGCCGTTATCTCGACCTCGGCATCGAGTTACGTGTCGTCCGGGCCGACCCGGCCGGCCGTCCGCTCGTTCGCGGCAAGCCTCCTCTTCGTGTCGTGCGCCGCCATCGCCTCGGTGGCCGGTGGGACTGCAAGTTGCGGCGTTTCGACGGTCCGGCAACTCGCTGGGTCGTCTGGCACGTATCCGAGCGTCAGGAACGGATCGTTCTCGACGAGGACCCCGTCCACACCCGCTCGCTTCTCTACAGCGCCGAAGGCGGCGGAAAGACCGTGACCGGCGCGATGTGGGCCATCGTCCAGGTCATCCGCCTTGCCGCGGCCGGCATCTTCGTCGCCGGCGGCGCGACCGCGCCGACCCACGAGCGCCTTCAGACGCTCGTCAAAGCCATCTGCGAGCGGATCCCGACGGACACCGCCCGCGACCGCCGCGAGGGCGCGTGGGCGACCTACTTCGCCGACCAGCGCGAGCTCCGCTGGGTCACCGGCCACCTACAGCAGTTCCGGTCGACGAAGAAGGCCAGCGCCGCGACCGGCTCGCCCGTCCAGGGCTTCACGTGGGCGTTCAGCCTGGACGACGAGCTTCAGGACACCGTCGAGAACGGCGCCGACCCGGACATCGAGGCGCGTCTCCGCGGCGTCCAGACGTCCCGCCGCCTCGGCACGGCCACCGCGAAGGACTCGCCCCGGTGGCGCTCGTTCCGCGACGAGAAGCTCGCGACGCCCGACTGGAAGATCGAGCGGATCCGGTTCGACGAGAACCCCTTCGTCTGGCCCGAGCACTGGGAGCGGATGAAGCGGAACGTCTCGGCGCGCGAGTGGCAGCGCCGGGGCCTGGCGCTCGATGTCGGGCCGGAGCGGATGGTCTACACGGCATGGGACCGCGAGCAGAACCTCCGCCCCGTTCCGCAGATCGGCGCCGAGGACGTTACCGCCGAGGTCCTCCGCCCGTGGGGCCAGAACCTCTCGCTCCTCATTGGTCACGACCCGGGCAAGCTCTGCGACGTCTCGCTGATGCTGAAGGCGTACCGGCTTCGCGGCCAGGCGCGCCACGCGTGGTGGGTCGTCGACGAGCTCACGACCGAGCAGACGACCACGGAGCAGCACGTCGTCACGCTCCTCAAGCGTCTCCGTGAGCGATGGTCGTGTAACGAACTTGACTGGCGCGGGAACCTCTCCGCCGACGGGCGCCGCGCCTTCGTTCGCGCCGATCCGTATTCGAACTCCGGCAACGACTCGACCAGTCCGGACAAGTCCGTTTATACGGTCTTCCGTAAGCACGGCCTGTCGATCCTGCCGGCGGCGATGACCGCGTCCGCGTCGACGGTGAAGGTCGCGCGCATCCCGAAGGAAGCCGGGATCTCGATGGTCAACGGCCTCCTCTGCAACGCCGCCGGGGAGCGCCGTCTCTTCGTCAGCTGCGACGACCGCCGCCAGCCGCTTGCCCCGAAGCTCGTCGAGGCGCTCGAGATGAGCGAGCGCGATGGCGACGGCAACGCCGAGGCGCAGCGGAAGGACACGTTCGATCTCTCCCACTGGTGCGCGTCGCTTCGCTACGGCCTGTGGGTTCTCGAGAAGCCCCGTCTCGCGGAGGCCGCGTGACCGTTTCGATCCTCGATGCCCTCGCGGTGACGCCGACCGGCGAGCCGGCGATGCGTCTGTCGATCGCGGAGTTCGGTCGGTATCTCGCCGAGACCGCCGATACGAAGGATGACAAGGATCGCGAAGCGCGGCACATGCGCCGCGATGACATCTATAGCGACGGCGGCGTCGAGCACCTCGAAGCGCTGATCGAAGCGGTCTTCAAGGATCCGCGAGTGCGGCAACTCCGCAAGGAGTGGGCGCCGTACACCCGGTTCAACAACGCCCTGAAGCGCATCATTAACGAGATCTCGACGCTCTATGCCGAGCCGGCGCAGCGCCGCGTGAACGGCGACGAGAATAACGCCGCATACCGCTCGCTTCTTGAACGCCTCCAGTTCGACGCCGTCGCGCAGCAGATCAACCGGCTTTTCAATCTGCACCGCGTTCTCCTGGTCGGCTTCCGCGTGCGGCGGCGGCCAGACGACACGCGCGAGCCGGTCGTCGACGTCGTAACGCCGCGCTCCTTCCGCGTGGTCGTCCACCCGAACGACGCGACGATGGTCCTCGGCTACCTCATCCGAACGTCCACGCGCGCCGCGCGCGGGCGTGGCGGCAAAGAGCCGGCTTGGGTTTTCTGGGGCGAGCACGAGTGCGGGCAGTTCACCGCCGAGTTCTCGCCGATCGAGGGCACCTGGAAGGACCACGGCTTCGGCGTCTGCCCGTACGTCCACATCGCGCGTGGCGTCGGCCGCACCGGCTTCTGGCCGGGCGAGGAGGGCGAGGACCTCGTCGCCGCCGCGGTCGCGATCTGGTTCGCCGGCATCCTCCTCCTCAAGGAGACGAAGTCGGCGACCAAGCAAACGATCGTCGCCGGCGACGTCGGCTCTGCGATCCGCGACCAGCCGGCCGACTCCGAGGTCCCAAGCCAGATCCCGGACGGCGTCGCGGTCAACACCGTCGACATGTCGATGGACCTGACGATGTTCAGGGACACCATCGACCACATCCTCGAGAGCGTCGCGAACGCCTACGGGATGAGCGCGGCCCTCGTGAAGCACCAGGGGACGCAGTCCGCGGACGCCCGCGAGCTCATGCGCGTCCCGCTCCGTGAGCTGCGCCGCGAGCAACAGCCTCTCTTCCGCCTCTTCGAGCGCCGCTTCGCCGAAGTCATGGCGGCCGTCCTTAAGGTCGACGCCCCCGATCTGAAGTTCGAGACCGAGGGTTGGGCGATGGACTTCGGCGAGGTGCAGACGCCCCTCATGCCGAACGAGGAGCTTGACCTTTTCCTTAAGAAGCGCGCGGCCGGTCTCGATTCGACGATTGAGTTCGTGATGCGTCACGACCCGGACAAAACGCGCGACCAAGCGATGGCCTTCGTCCTCGCCAACATCGACGACGAGACGTGGCGCGTACGCGAGATGCGCGAACTACAGGCGCTCTCGGGCGCCATGGGCGAGGCCCAGACCGGAACGGTCGACGGCGAGCAGCCCGACAACACCAACGCTTCCCCGGAGGACCAGGCCGCATGAGGTCCATCCGTAACACCGCACCTTCGGCCGGGTGCAAGAGCGTCGACGGCTCCAACGGTCGTGCTGCGAGGAATCCATGCCCGATGAAGTGACCCCCGAGACCCCAGCCCAGGCGCAAGGGGCGGCTGACGCTGCGAAGTCGACCGACGGTCCGAAGTATGTGACCGCCGACGACCTCAAGGCGTTCGCTGACAGCGTGGCCGCCAACACGCGACGGATGCTCGAGGGATACAAGGCAAAGAACGAGAAGGCGCCCGCGAAAGCAGACTCTCCGCCACCGTCGGTCGATGTCCACTCGGTCATCCGCCGCGAGCAGGAGATCAGCGAGTCGCTCCTCGAGCAGAGCCACCTGACCAAAGAGCAGAGGACGATCCTCCGCAAACTGGTCGACGTGGAGAAGCCCGAGGACGTCGCTGGCTTCATCGCAGGTCACGCCAAGGCGTTCGGTAGGCCGTCGGGTGACGCGCAACCGACCAACATGAAGCCGCCGGCACAGACCGGGCGGCCAGTCAGCGACGTACCCGCGCCGTCAGCGCCTCCGCGGTTCACCGAGGACACCCCGCTTGTGCAGCTCTCGCCCGAGGACCGGGCGCGGCTCGTTCGAGACAAGGGCGTCCACTGGTACCGCGAGACGCTTCGGCGACAGGCCAAGGGCCTCCGGGTTCGCCTCCGCTGAAGGAGTAAGCAATGGCCAACGAGACCACGACCACCACCCTCGACGACGTTACCCACGCGAGCCTGATCGAGGCGTACCTTATCGCCGCCCTCTCCGAACAGAGCGGTCTCTATCGCTTCGCGAAGGAGTTCGACTACCGCGGGAAGAGCACGGCCGCCGTCAAGGTGCCGAGCGAGACCTCGTGGTGGGGCAGCGCGAACGACGACGGCGCCGGCGTCGACACGGAGTACAACGCGACGCAGGCGACCGAGCTCTCGAACACGGCCGTCTCGACCGGCGGCGTCACGATCACCGCGTCGGAGTACGGCGTCGCGATCGAGGTGACCGACAACGTCGAGGAGGACTCGATCGACGGCCTCGACCTGATGCAGCTCTTCGAGACCCGGATGCTGCACGTCCTGAACCTCGCCATGGAGGACGACTTCCTCGCCCTCCTCGCGTCGCTCTCGAACACGGTGGGCACCTCGGGCGCCGATCTGACGGTCGCGCAACTCCTCCAGGCGCAGACCGACCTCCGCGTCCGCGGCGTCAACGCCGAGGGCGTGGTCTACATCCTCGATAACCAGCAGGCGAGCGACGTGGAGTCCGCGTTCATCGCGGTCGCCGCCAATCAGACGAGCTACGCCCTCGCCGCCGATCGCGTCCTCGCCTACAACCCGACCCCGGGTCACGGCATGACGACCCGGATGATCTCGTCCTTCCGCGGCTTCCCGATCTGGACGACCGGCCTCACCGACACCGCGAACGCCGCGGCCGACGTTGTCGGCGGCTGCTTCGTCCCCTCGAGCGCCTACAACGACGCCGCGGGTCACGTGACGTTCGGGATGATCTGGAAGCGCCTCCCGCGCTTCGAGACCGAGCGCCACGCGAAGAAGCGCACCACGGACCTCGTCATGACCTGCCGCGCTGGCTTCGGCGAGATGCTGGACGGCTCGGGCACCGCGATCATCACGGACGCCTGATGAAGACGAAGACCGGAAAGAACGCCCACGGCGTCGACGTCATCGCCTCCGTGGCGTGCCGTCGGCCCGACGGGTCGACCGTCGAGCTGCCGCCGGACGTGGCGGCGGTCTGCCTGAAGAAGCCGGGATGGTCCGCGGTCGGCGCTGAGCCGACCAAGGCGCCAGCGTCGGCCCCCGCCCCGAAGGCGGAGCAGAAGGCTGAGAAGGCCGACAAGGCCGAGAAGTAGCAACCCCTAGCCACCCCGGCGGCAGGTCCAACCCCTCCGCCGGGGCGAGGCAAAGATGGCTGAACCGATCCTGTGGGCGCACGCTGCCGAGAGCGCCCGGAAAATCCCCGCGAAGAAGTTCAACCCTGCTACCGGGCAGGTCGAGCAGCAGTTCGACCCGGAGACGGGCGAGCCGCTCTTCGAGAAGATCCCGCAGCGCGCGCACGACGGGGACTCCGACTACAAGAAGCCCGCGCTCATCCGCGGTGTCACGTGGATCGAGTATCTGCGCCATGACGGCCACGTCGTTCGCGTGAAGCTCACGAACGGCGCCGCCCACCTCGACACCGACACCAATTACGCAAAGGAGAAGCTCGCCAAGGCGCGCTTCTTCGGGTGGATCCGTAAGGGTCACTGCCCGCTCGCCCTGGTCGACATGGGCGAGATCAAGGTCAACCACATCGCCTCGGAATCCGTCCGCGACGGCAAGCGGTGCGCCGCCGGCTCGTTCGGCGAAGCGAAGTGGTGTGAGCACTACATCGCCGAAGAGGCCGCCCGGAAGGTCCGCCGCCAGAAGGCGCAGGCGAAGCGCGACCTCCAGACGGAGAGCGCGGAGCAGAAGCTCCTCCGCGGCCAGCAGGAGCAGACGAAGGAGATCGTCCAGGGGCTCGCTGATGCGCTGCGCGGCGCCGGAGCTGGCAAGGCAAAGTGAGCGGCCCCGGCTACAAGCCTGCGCCGTTGACGCCGCGGAGCCCGACGGAGCTCCGCGAGGCGACGGTCCGTGACTACGCCGCGAACGCCCGCCGGATGGGCCTTGAGGTCAGCACGGACGCGCTTGAGCGCGTAGCGGTCGCCGACCTGGAAATGGTCGACGCGTACCGCCGCGGCCTCGATACGTCGCCGAAGACCGGCCCGGTCAAGAAGCCGGAGGCGCGCGCCTCGCAGCTCATCGCGTCGCCGACGGACGGGCCTCCGCTCAAGGCGGCGCCGAAGCATCGCGAGCGGCCGGACGTTCTCTACAAGCGCGCTCACCTGCGCTCCGAGAAGTGGTCGAGTGCCGTCGCGCGGATCGCCCGCATCCTCGAAGGCGCGAAGGCTGGCCTCACGCTCGAGCTGACGGCCCTGAACGCTGAGGTTCCGGCGCTCGCCCTGGAGTACGCGCGCCTCTACGCGAACTTCCGCACGCGAAAGCGGCAGTTCTCGGACCGCTCGAACCGAGACGCCCTCCGCATGTTCGAGGCGGCCGTTTACGACATCTGCGATCGGTCGACTTCGAAGCTCGGCCACTGGTGGGTCAAGTGAGCCGCACCATCGACCTCCTTTTCGCCGTGACCGGGCAGTCGCTCTATTTCGACGCGCCCGAGGGCCGGCCCTCGTCCGTGACGAGCTCGCAGGTCTTCGAGAACACGACGGGGGACGATGGGACCGCCGAGGGTGCGACTACGGGTTCGGCCGCAGTTGAGACCAACCCGAACACGACCTTCAACGCCGCCAGCGGAGACGGGCAGACCAACCCGCAAATCTGCAACCTCACCACGACCACCGGGATCGGCATCGGCCGCGGCTACCGCATCACGAACGCGGCCGGCGAGTGGGAGTGGATCGAGGTCGTTGGCGCTACCGCCACGACCGCGACTGCGCGTGAGCCACTCGCGAACGCCTACACGACCGGCGACACGTTCGTCTCCACCCGCATCACCCACGCGATCGATGCGACGTGGGTCGCGGACAAAACCAACCTGAGCGACGCGTGTTGCCCGAACGCCCGCTACCGCTGGCGCCTGGTCTACGTGGTCGGCGGCGTCACGTACGTCCACGATGCGTATTTCGACCTGCTTCGCTATGCCGGCCGGCATGACGTGACCGCGGCGGACGTTGCGCGCCGCTCGCCCGGGTGGACGCAGCGGGTCGCGACGTACCACCGCGAGGACCAGGGCCGCGCGATCATCGACGAGGCGTACGAGGTCGTGAAGTTCGACCTCTACAACTTCGAGACGCCCGACCAGTCCATCCGCAACCGCGAGGCGCGGAACGAGATGGTTCTTCTCAAGGCGATCGAGCTGGTCGACCCGACCGAGCTCAACGTGCAGCGCTACAGCGAGCGCCTACAGCAGTTCATGGCCGGCGCGAAGTTGAGCGTCCAGGCCGATACCAGCGGCGCGGCGACGACCGCCGACGTGCGCCCCCTCTGGAGGAGATAAGCGATGGCCGTCGGCGACATCACGCAGACTCAACAGACGAAGTCGATCAAGCTGCTCGAGGCGGCGACGGCGGCAAACGGCGTTCCGATTGGGACGCCCACCGCTGGCGTCTCGGTTGGCGAACTCCTTAAGGGGGCGGCGCCGGCGGACGCGGTCGTTTTCATCGCCTCGACCGCTGGCTCCGGGGCGATGACGGCGACCTTCAAGGTCTGGGGCTTTAGCACTGCGGCCGGGGCATGGGCGCCGCTCGGAGTCGATGCTACGGCGGCCAGCCGTGGCCTCCTCAACGGCGGCAGCGCGGTCGACGAGGTCTCGACCGACGCCATCCGCCACACCGAGCCACTCGCCTGTGCGTGGGCGTTCGATCGCCTCTACCTCGAGATCACCGCGATCGGCGGGACGGCAACGGCCGTCTCGGCTTGGCTCGTCGTCCCGGCGACGGTGGCCTAAGGAGGGGATCGATGGTTACCCGAATCGGCCGCGGCTTTCTGAGCGGCAATTACATCTCCGGCAACATCACGGTCAACGGCGACCTGACGATGGGGTCGGGCAAGGTCCTCACCGTCGACAGCGGGACGGGCGCAACGGCGCCGTCGCTCCGGTTCCGGGGCAGCGATCCAGGGACCGGCTTCTATGCCTCGTCAGCCGATCGCGTATCGCTGGCGCGCGCCGGGACTCTCGCGTTCTTCGTCGACACGGCTGGGTTGCAGAGCAACGTCCCGCACGTCTTTGCGTCGTCTCTTACCGCTCAGCAGTCGGCGATCTTCCAGTCCTCGTTTCGTCTTTCGAAGGAGACGACGAAGACCTCTAACTACACCGCGACGACCACCGACGCGATCCTCAATTTCCTCACGGGCGCGACCGATCTCCTGTTGCCGGACGTGCCCGGCACCGACCAGATGCTGTGGGTCAAGAACCGGACCGGCGGGAACCTGACCATCACCGCAGGCGCCGGCGACTCGATCGACGGTGCCGCGACGCTCGTTCTCGCGAACGGCGCGCAGGCGCTAATCCACTTCGACGGCGGTACGACCTGGAACCGCCTGGGGGCCTGACTATGGCGACAAAGACACTCACCGATCGCGGCCCGAACGACGCCGCGCTGTTCTTCGAGCGGCGCCCCGGCGGCGGCGTCAACGTCGAGGTCCGGGTCGGCGACACCGCCGGCGGCGCTCACCTCGTTTCGGTCGCGATCTCGACCCTCACGGCGGCGGAGCGTACCCAGCTGCAAACGCTGCTCGGGAAGCTCTACGACCAGGCGCTCGCCAACCTCGGCTTTGCCTAGCGGTCCATGACGACGACCTTCGAGACGATCCGGAACAATCAGTGCTCGGTCATCGAGGCGCTGACGCCGACGAAGCTCGCCGGCCAGAAGTTCCGTCGTCATCTCGAAGGTGACTTCATGACCTGGGTCGAGGCGTCGCCGGCGGCGTGTCTGCGGCGTTTCCAGATCGAGCGGAACTTCGACGACGAGCAGCTCCCCACCGCGGACGGCGCCATCGAGGGATGCCGTCACACGATGGAACTTCGGATCGCCTACCCGCTGAACCACGCGCTTTACGGCCGCGAGAACGTCCGCGACCTAAATGACTTCATGGACGCCGACCGGCGCCAGATCGATGCGGCGATCGGTCTCAACGGCGCCGCCAACTACGTCGCAAACGAGGACGTCTGCCAGTTCACGGCGATGACGGTCCTCGAGGCAGGGGAGGGCGCCAAGGTCCTCTCGATCACGTTCTCTCTTCTCTACGACAGGAGTGTCTAGCCCATGGCGAGCAAGTCATCCGCTCTCGGCGTCCTCGCCTACGAGGCCGAGACCAACTTCGGCGAGACGACCGCCATGTCGAGCCCCATCCGGCTCCGCCCGATCGGCGCGGTGTCCTGCGATGTCCAGTTCGTCGGGCAGAAGGTCGACATCCTCAAGGCGCGCCCGAGTGAGGGAACGGCGCAGGTGCGGATGCCGATGGGCGGGTCCATCTCGTTCACGCTGAATCTCACGGGGCTCGGCGCCACGGCAGCGGGCGCGGCTCCGGCATCGGCGCTGGCGACGTTCCTCGGCCACGTCTTCGGGACGACCGCCACGGGCCTGGCGACCGGCACCACGGCGACGTCTGGGTCGACGGCGACCTCCATCAACACGACCGCCGCAACCGGCATCACGGCCGGCTCGCTCATCCACTTCGGCGCCAAGGGCGACGGTGGTGCGGATGGCCAGTGGGCGGTCGTCTCGTCCCATGCGGCAAGTGTCGCGGCCCTCCTCACGGCCCTTCCCGCGGCGCCCGCGGCGGCGGCCGTCATCTACGCCTCGCGCCTCGTGTACTCGAGCGAGACGGCCGGGACCTACGAGACGATCCAGAGCCTCCGGTTCCTCTTCCAGAGCGCACAGCAGCAATACATCGCGCGCGGCTGCTACCCGACCTCGGCGGAGTTCAGCATCGCGCCCGGCTCGGTCCCGACCGTCCGCGTGACCTACGCGGTCGCCTGGTGGGAGCCGGCGTCCTCGACTTTCCCGGTCACGTCCACGGTCCAGGACCACGGCGCCGCCCCGATCGCGGGCGGGTCGATGTTCATCAACGCGGTCGGCACCGCCACCCGCAACACGGTGACCGCCCGGTCCGTCTCGTTCACCGTCTCGCTCAACAATATGGGTGAGCCGGGGGTCGGCGGCTACGACGAGCACCAGCTCATCGTCGGCTGCTCGCGCGGGCCGGCGACCTACGGCCTCGAGATGGTCATCGACTCCGAGACCGCCGGGACGGACACCTACGGCGATCTCTTCGACGTCTCCGAGAACAGCCGGGTCAACCGCCACGCCCTGTACACGATGTCGACGGCGGACGGCCGAGCGCTCGCCTTCTACTGGCCGAACCTGACCATGGTCGAGAAGCCGGTCCAGTTCGACGACGGCGGCGTCCTTCGGAAGCGCCTCAAGTTCGAGCCGCTGACAGGCACGACCACGACCACGGATCTCACGATGTCGCCGTGGCGCCTCGGGATGGCCTAATGATCCGCACAAACACGCTGGTCGAAGATTACGAGGTCATCTCGCAATTCGACGACGCTGTGGACAAGTCCGTGGAGGACTTCGACCACAAGTGGAAGATGTATCGGGACGGCATGGGCGAGGCCCCGCTCAAGCCGGGCGAGAAGCCGACCCGCTTCAAGATGCGCCACCTCTCGAGCGTGGAGCGCGCGTGGCTCCTCGAGGTCGCGCAGAGCGAGGACAAGGGGCTTTACGTGGCCGCCGTCCAGCTCGCGCTGACGGGCGTCCGCGACGCCCTCGACCACGAGGGCAAGCCGCTCCGCGTCGACCGCGAGGCGACCACGGTCGGCGCGATGCGGCTCCTCACCGTCAAGAAACAGTCGCTTGAAGCACTGCCGCTCGAAGTCATCTTCGAGCTCGGCTCGCTCGCCATGGAGCGATCCGCGCCACGCCCTTCCTGATCGAGGGCCTGCGCCTCCTGCCAGAGGTTCAGGCCCGCCGCACGAAGCAAGAGGACAAAGGGATGCCCGGCGACTTCCTCGACTGCGAAACCTGCACGGACCCGCATACGAGGCGATGCCTCGGGTGTGGCTTCCTGCCGTCGACGCAGCACCTCGCCGGCGATCGCCCGTTCCCGGAGGCGACCGTTTGCCCCGGTTACCTCGTTCGGCTGCCGGAGGTCGTCGAGGCGGCCCGCGCCCGCTCCTGGACGAAGCGGGGCGGCCTAACGCCGCTCTACGGAAGCAAGAAGCTCCCGATGGTCGCTCTGGACGCGATCGACATCCTCGAGTCGGCGGCGAACGAGCAGGAGGCACGCTCCTTCCGCGAGCGACAGGAGGAGCGCCATGGGTCTGCTTGAGCAAGCGAAGGTCCTCCTCTCAATCAAGGCGGACGCCTCCCAGGCGAAGGCCGAGATCCGCTCCCTCCGCGGCGTCGAGAAGCAGGCCGCGCAGGAGCGGATTAATGAGATGGCGTCGCAGGAGGCCAAGCTCGATAGCCAGATCGCGCGCTGGGGAAAGGTCGCCGTCGCAATCGGCGCCGCCGCCGGCGCGTACAAGATCGCGCAGAACGCGGCAAACGCTTACCTCGAGGACCTCAAGCTCGAGGCCGCCGCCGCCGGCGCGAACATCGACAAGCTAAAGGTGGCGACCGCCGGCCTGGTCGAAGAGGACAAGCTCCTCGAGTTCGCCGGCAAGTCCCTAAACGGGATGTGGGCGCTCTCTCAGAAGGAGATGGAGGCCGTCGCGAAGGGCGGCCTCGCGCTTCGCAAGCAGTTCGGAAAGGACCTGCCCGAAGTCCTCGACCAGCTCGGCGAGGCCGTCGCCAAGGGCGCGACGAGGCCGCTCAAGGAGTACGGCATCGCCGCGAAGGACAAGGCCGGACTCATCAAGGAGCTTGCCGGCCGGTGGCAGGAGCTCGGCGGCAACGCAACGGTTGCCGGGGACGACATCCGCCGCGCACAGACGTCGATGGCCGACTCCGTCGACGAGTTGCAAGGGAAGCTCGGCGAGATGGTCGTGGCGCTCTCGCCTGTCATCGATGCGATGGCAGCGCTCGTCGGCTGGCTGGCCGATGCCATCTCGGGGCTCGACCGATTCGCCTCCTCGATGGGCGGCGGAAAACTCTTCCAGGGCGAGAACACGCCGGCCTTCATCGAGGCGTCCGCGCAGGTCGGGCAGATCGACAAGCAGATCGCCAACCGCCGGGCGCTGCTCGCGAAGCGGGGCACTGAGTCGGGCGGGACCGTCTACACCGGCGGCTACGGTGTCGTCCGCGAGGAAGTTCCGCTCTTCTCGAAATACTACGAGGACATCGAGCACGAGATCCAACAACTCGAGGCCGACCGCGAGCGCGCGAAGGCTCGCGCGGCGCAGGCCCTCCAGAAATACAAGGGCGGCCTCGCGACGCCACCGAAGACGAAGGACAGAGAGCGAGGGGCGGACGGTCGCTTCGAACTCAACTACACCGAGGCCGATGGCTTCAGCGGATACGGTTCGCTATCCGCGAAGATGGCGGCTGACGCCGGAACCGTTGGCGTCACCGACATCGGCAAGGCCGAGAGTTACAAGCCGTTCGACGCCGAGCGGGAGCGATGGTTTTCGGACGACGACGCGGCGATCCTCGCCGAGCTCCGCGAGGAGACGCAGAGGTTCCGCGAGGAGCAGGAGAAGATCGCGGCGCTGAAGACGGAGACGAAGTTCTCGCAGGTCTTCGGAACGGCCGAGGAGTTCGACGCGACCAACCACGCGCTGTCGACGATGGCGTCGACATTCGGTGTCCTCCAGGACGCGGCCGGCTCTGCGTACGACTCGATCATCTCCGGCAGCGGCCTCTCCGCCGCTGCGATGAAGAAGATCGTGGCGCAGGGCATCGCGGCGCTCGGCAAGGAGAACTTCATCCGCGGCCTCGGCGAAGCAGCGCACGCGCTCGCGGCGCTCGCGTGGGGAAACTTCCCGAAGGCCGCCGCGCACGGCGCCGCCGCCGGACAGTATTTCGCGGTTGCCGCCGCGGCAGGTGTTGCCGCGAACGTCCTCGGTTACGGCGACGCCGCTACGCCTTCGCCGCCCGCTGGCCGCATCGGCGGCGGCCGAGCGATGTCGGCCGGCAGCGGCGGCGGCGCGAGTGTCACTCGGCACGTGACCGTCATCCTCGGCGGCGGTTTCGACAACATGACCGAGCGCGAGCGGAACGCCCGCTTCGCTCGAGCCGTCAAGCGCGGCATGGGCGCCGACTCCTCCACCACGATCAGGGACGGCTGAGATGGCCCCGACGAGAGGACGGCTCGAGGGCCGCATCACAGTGCCGACGGGCGGCTGGACGGCCACGGTTGGCGGCGGCACCGCCACGATCGCAGCCGGGACCTACTACCCAACGCCGTTCCTGACGACCGTCGCGACGGCGTTCGCATCCGCCGCGTCGACGACCTGCACCGTGACCGCGAGCCTCGGCGAGAGCGGCACGGGCCTCGTGACCATCGCCTTCGGCTCCTCGAAGGCCATCACGTGGGTCTCGACCGACCTTCGCGACCTCCTCGGCTTCGCCAGCGACTCGTCCGCGGCGACGAGCCACGTCGGCACGAAGCAGATGCGCAACACGTGGCTGCCGAACTGTCCGTACAAGGCCCCGAACTCGATCGGCGCCTGGCGCGGCCTCCGCGAGTCCGACTTCCGCGCCGCCGAGAACGCCGCCGGCTACGTCTTCGCCCACATGGGGCAGTCCAAAGAGGTCACGAACCTCTCCTGGTTTGCCGTCACGCGGAACCGGATCCACGAGGCGAACGTTGCGACGGCCAACGCGAGCTTCGAGCGCTTCGTCCGGGACGCCGCATGGGGCGAGGCCGCGTGGGGTACCGCCGGCGGGCCGATCCGCTTCTACCCGGACGCCGACGACTCGACCGGCTATGTCGTGTATCGCGTCCCGGACGCGCAGAACCTCCTCTCCGAGCTTCAGCCGCTTCACGACGGATGGGCCGGCGGTCCGTGGTCGGTTCGCTTCCCGCGCCTCGTCGCCGACCCCACGGACACGAGCGGCGCCCCGCGGTCGACGATTACTGTCACGAACCTCGAGACGTCCTCGAGCACGGTCGACGGCACGACCTTTACGACCGGCAGCATCTCGGTCGGCGCGAACGAGCTCGTCCTCCTCGCCTGCACGGGCGCACGCCTCTCGAGCGCCGTCGTCCAGGCGCCGACCTCCGTCGCCGGTTCGGGCCTCACGTTCACGAAGATCGACCAATCGGATTTCTCCGCCGTCATTCAGGCGCGCGACCTGTCCGTCTGGCGCGCGATGCCGTCCGCGAGCTTCTCCGGCACGATCACGATCACCTACGCCTCGAGCCATAGCGCGTGCGTCTGGTCGGTCGTCAAGTTCACCGGCATCAACACGAGCGGGACGGGCGGATCGGGCGCGATCGTCCAGTCGAAAAACACCCTAGCCGCCGATCCGTCGACGTCTATCTCAACCACGCTCACGTCGGCGATCGAGCATTCGAAGAACGTCACGTTTGTGGCGGTCGGCGCCGGGACGAACTCAACCTTCTCGACGGGCGGCGTCTACACGAAGATCGCCCAGGACACCGAGACCTCGGCCCCGGCAGGGCTTCTTACGGAGTACCAGGCCAACACGACCACGGCGGCGGCGAGTATCTCGACCAGCGGCACGGCCCTCGGCCTGGTCGCGGTCGAGATCAAGGCGGCGACCACCTAGATGGGGACGACCGCCACAGCATTGCAGACCGAGTCGGCGCGGTACTGCTACGTCCTCGCAATCGAGGGTTACGAGAACCTTCTCACGGACCACTACGACACGTCCGCGATCGTGACCGCGTGGGCGTCGACCGGATGGTCGGCGGCGCTGACGGGCCTCAAGGTCGGCGGCCCCATCTCGCGCAGCATCAAGCCTTGGGCGGATCGCTTCGACGTCCCGACGCTCTCGGTCGCCGTCCAGCCGGATGACAATGACACGTTCGGGAAGGCGGTCTTCAAGACGAAGCCGACCTTCGTCACGCGGCTGACCGGGACCTTCCAGCCCTCAGCCGACGGCTCCGGGACGATCAACGTCAAGTCGACCGCCGGCGCGGACGCGAGCGGCGATGTCTACATCGGCGGCCAGAAGTTCAGTTACTCAAGTACCGGGCCGGGCACGTTCACCGTCGGCGCGGCCGGGTCGAACAAGCACTCCCCGTTCTCGGCGAACGGGACGAACAAGTTCTCGAAACCGGCAACCCATCCCGAGAACCTGAACTCGGATGTCGGCCCGTCGCCGAAAGTCCAGAACGTCCCGCGCACGTGGATCGGCCGGAACGTCGCGCTCTACGTCCATCGCATCAACGGGACGGCCGTCGACGTTCGCGCGCAGGCGCAGCTTGAGTTCGCCGGCCGCATCATCGGTTTCTCCGACGCCGAGAACGGGGACACCGTCCTCGAGCTCGAGGACATGGCCGCCGCCTTCCGGGACGCCGTCATCCTGGACAACCAGTGGGTCGGCTACGTCAAGGAAGGGATCGAGCTCCAGGAGGGGATCCAGTTTCACCTCCGGGAATGGCTCTCCTTCACCGGAAGCGAGACCGCAAACAAACTGACCGTCGTTGCGAGCGGCGCCGTTGCGCCCAACCAGATCAACGCTGGCCGTTACACGTGCGAGCAAATCTGCTCGGCGATCAACGACTGGCTAGCGGCAGCAACCGCCGCCGCTGACATCGACGCCGAATACGACTGCGCGATCAAGCCTGGCACCGGGTCGGGACCAAGAACCGTTCTGCGCGGGACGCTGTCCGGCATCACCGACGTCCACCTCTTCTGTTCGAGCAAGTACGTACTTCTCTTCCTTGGGTTTACGCATGAACAATGGGGCGGACAGACCTACCGTGGGGAGACGAATCATTTTTGGTACGTGAAAGCCGCGGCCGCCGGCGACGATGCCGTCGAGCTTGTCAGCGGAACGGCGCCGTTCCGCGCCAAGCTCAAGCCGTACAGTCGCGAGCACGCGCGCAACCTCGATGGCGTCACCGTTACCGTTGAGGCCCCCGAGGGGCAGTTCTTCAATCAGCGCGAGTATCTGCCCCCGGCGCTCCGCGAGCACACGACGTCCGGCGAGACGTGGGGCGTCGTCCAGTGCGGCAACGCGACGTATCTCGCCAAGCTCGCAACGTCGACGCAGCTCACGGACCTCTCCTCGTTCGTCGGTCCGCTGAAGTATCTCGACTCCGACGACGATCCCGACAACGACGGCCTTCAGTACGGCTCCGAGCAGGAGCGACTCCCGGTCAAACAGGTCCTGCTCCTATCTGGATCGTTCTCGGACATCTTCACAAAGCTCATCGCCTCGACGTCTGGGACCGGCGTCAATCACGACGACTACGACGTCTATCCGTGGGGCGCTGGCGTTCCATGGAGCCTCCTCGGCGATAGCTGGGTCAACAGCTGCAAGGCGCTCGAGCAGGCGACGAACTCGCGATCGATCACGACGCTCGTCACCGAGCCGACCCGGATCCTCGACCTCCTGACGCCCGAGCTGGCCATGCGCTTTGCCTGGCTCGTCTGGAAGAGCGAGGGCTATCAGCTTCGCACCCTGCCATCGCCCTCGTCACTCACGGCCGACCACACGCTCACGGAGGCGAACAAAGCCGAGCCGATCGGGACGACCGCGGCCGGGCGCACGACCACGGTCGTGACGAACGAGTATCTGCGGAACGTCGTCAAACTCGAGTACGCACGGGACGCGACCGGGAAGTATCGCCGGACGCTGACGGTGAAGGACGCCGGGTCGATCGCGGAGTACGGCGAGAGCCAGGCGAAGACGATCAAGGCGATCAACTCGTTCGGCCAGGAGGCACTCGTCAGTGCGTCCGTCGACGAGATGGCGACGTCTCTCGTCACGCGCGTCCTGCCGGTCTTCTCGAAGCCGCTGAAGACGATGCGGCGCTCGATCGCGCCGTCGCTCTTTCACATCGCGCCCGGCGACACCGTCTCCGTGACGGATGACTTCGCCCGCGACCCGACCACCGGCGCGCGCGGCATCTCGAGCCGGGCCGGCGTGGTCCTCTCGGTCTCGTACGACCGCGGCAGCGAGGGCGGCCGCCTCTTCGGCGAGGTCGAGATCCTCTTCGTCGATGAGGACCGGCACTACCCGATGGCGCCGGCGGCCGAGATCGACACGTCCTACAGCGGTACGATCGACGGCCTCGTTTTCACGAACGGCTACGCCGCGGCCGGTCCGGCCATCAAGCTCAAGGACCACGCCTACAGTCGGTCGACGGACGCCCTCGACGTCACGCGCTTCTCGGCCACGGACGAGATCCGGATCTTCCGCATCGACGGCGGCGCGAGCGGCGATGGCTGGAGTCGGACCATCGCCTCGCGCGATACGACCGACGGCTACCTCACGCTGACGGCGGCCCTCTCCTCGCCAGCCTTCACCGCGGCCGCGACCGAGAAGTATCGCGTCCAGTTCCGCGAATACGCCGCCTGCACGGCGGCACAGAAGCTCTACGCCTTCCAGGCGGATGACACGGACGGTCGCATCCAGGATCTCGCCGAGCCAAACACGTGGGGCGAGAAGGACTGGTCCACGTTCGCAGAGGCGGCCCCGACAACGCTTCCGTATCTGCCGAACGCCCTCGAAACCTGGGGGGACGGGATGCCGCTCCATCCCGGGCTCCTCCACGACGCGGCCCTCTTCATCAACAACCTCTCGAGCTACCGGACGGCGCCGAACACGCCGTTCCTGCTCCAAAGCCCGCTCAACACGATGTCGACGTCCTACGTCGCCATGATGTCCTTCCCGTACTACCTCGGGGCGCCGCCGCCGCGGGGGAAGGTTCGAAAGATCAAGCTCGCGCCCACGCTCCACTCCGACAACGCAGCCAACACCGCGACCGTTCGCATTGTCTCAAGCACGCTGCCTCCGCAGGCCGACGGCGTGAACTCGATCCTTGCGTACCAGGACGCAACGACGTCGGTCGAGTTCACGACCACGAGCACGTCGATCGCGCAGGCCGCCGAGCAAAGCCTCGTCCCGGTCCGCTCGGGCGTGATGACCTGGCTGACCATCGAGCTCAAGGGGTCCACCGGCGCTAACTCCGCCTTCTGCTATGGCCTCTCGCGCCTCTACCTCGGCCCCGTGGAGTCCTACTGATGGGACTCCGCGTTCCGACGACGCACGCGCCGGCCTCGCTCGATCCCGAGGTGGCCCCGAACGGCACGACGCCGACCGCTTCGTACATGCGGCGGGCGGCCGATGGGATGAACTCGATCGCGACCAACCATAAGAAGGTCGTCCAGCTCAAGTGTCAGCGGTTCTCGACGCTCTCGCTGACCGCGTCGCAGCCGTGGCCGTTCTACTTCCGCACGGGCGAGAACACGAACTCCCTCCGCATCTGGATGGGCGTGGTCGACACGACCAGCGCCGGCACGGATCCGACGGTCACGTTCACCGTCTACAACGCGACCACCGGTGCCTCCGTCGACGCGGAGTCCTTTCACTACAACGGGAAGAACGGGCCGACCATCGGCCAGCCGCACCAAGTCCTGAACCGCACGAGCCTCATCACACTGAGGCTCGAAGGGCTCGAGGCGGATACGGAGTACTACTGCATCACTGGCGTCGCGAACGGCTTTTCGCTCGTGTACCTGCTCGCGGTCGAGGGCGCCGACCTTCACGCCGACGACGAAGTGACCGGCGTCGTCGACCCGACGAAGTTCATCTCCGACGGGCCGATCTACGACGAGCATATCCGCGACGTCCTCGACGCCGGTGACAAGCACTGGCGCCACGGCGGCTGCCACTACCTCACATGGAATCATCCGACCGCGAATAGCGGCTCCGTTTTCGCGACGACATACACGAACGTCGACGACGGGACGACCGCGGTCGCGGCGACCTCGCTCGGCTACACACTCGCCGCGAGCTACCACGGCCACGCGACGACCGCCGCCGCCGGGCCGGGCGTCAAGATCGCGGTCAAGGCGATCCGCACGGCCGGCGCCGGCTCGCTCTCGGTTCGCCTCTACGACGGCACGAACGCCATCGAGATCACCGGCATCACGACCGGGGGCGTCGGCGACTGGTACACGACCACGCAGACGATCCCGCAGACCACGACGAAGTGGGACGTTCAGGCCAAGGTCTCCGCCGGCGGGACGACCTTCGACCTCTACGCCGTCTGTGTCTTCGCCTATGACGGCGGCGAGAACGGGGACGCGGCGTTCGAACTCGCCGCCGAGGCGGGCGAGTGGCAATGGGTCGACGTCGCCACGGAGTCGGTCCTCTCGCAGCGATACGCCATCCATCTCCTGCCGCTCTCGACCGGCTCGTATGCCGGCGGGGCGCTCGGCTTCGGTGGGTCCACGAGCGGCGGCTACGACTTCAACACGGGCGCCGCCTACCGCTCGCCGAACGGCGCCCCGACCGGCGCCGAGACGGCTTGCCGAATCTACGACCGCACGACGGGTGACTGGATCACGACCGGGTCGCTCGGGACGGCCAGGTCGTGGGCGGGCGCGTGCGTCCTCGCCGACGGCCGCATCCTCGTCTCCGGCGGCATCTCGAGCGGCGGGGCGCTCCTGGCGACGGCTGAGATTTACGACCCGGTGGCGGGCACCTGGTCGGCGACCGGCTCGATGGTCCGAGCGCGCGCCGGCCATACGCTGACGCTCCTCGCGAACGGGAAGGTCCTCGCGACCGGCGGCCGCTGCACGTCCGGCGCGACCAGCGAGTCCGAGCTCTGGGACGCTGGGACGTGGGGCAGCGCCGCGGCGATGCCGACCGTGAGCGGGACGGTCGTCGACGTCATCGATCACGACGCCTTCCTCTGCGACTCCGACACGAAGGTCGTCGTCATCAACGGCCATTGCTCGCACGGATCGCCGACCTACGGCCGGATCTTCATCTACTCCGTCGCCGGCAACTCCTGGACGGAAGGGACCATCTCGCCGACGCCCGCCTCGTGCATGGGCGTCGCCCTCCTGCCGAGCGGGAAGATCCTCGCATTCGGCGGGAACGCCGGAGAGTATTGGGCGCAGGGAACCGACTACACCCACACGCGGATCTACAACCCGACGACGAACGCCTGGTCGACCGGCGCCGAGCTCGACGTCAGTGCGAGCGGCCAGCCGGTCTCGCTGGCGATGGCCATCAAGCTCGATAGCGGCCACGTCCTCCGCGCGTTCGACTACTCCGGCGGCTCGCAGTCCTGGCTCTATAACGAGGACACGGACTCGTGGTCGGCCATGATGCCGACGGTCGAGCTCTACGACACGGAGAACGAGTTCGAGGGCGCGCAGCACGCCGGCAGCTACTCGAACGGCGGCCGGATGGGTCGCAACTGGTGCAAGCTCACCGACGGCTCCGTCCTCATCTACGACACCGAGAGCGTGGGCGCCGAGCTCTTCGTCCCGTCCGATGTCGAGGGCGTCGGCGGGTCGGCGCCGATCGCGGATCCCGAGGACATGCTCCTTGGCGCCGTTACCTACTACTACCCGGGCACGAAGTGGGACGCCGTCCTCGCGCTCGGGCCGACGAAGGTCGGGATCGTCATTCTGAACCCGGCGTCCGGGCCTGGGTACCTGGCGACCCACCTCAGCCCCGCGGGCGCGACGTTCCTCGATTACCAGGCGCAGCTCGCCGACGCGGTCGCGGCCGGCATCCCGATCCGCGCCGTCTACGTAACGTCAAACTACCGCGACCGCTTCGGCGTCCAGAGCGACGGGATCGCCAGGGACGCGGCCAACGTCTCGAACGTCACCGACGAGATTGATACGTACGTCGCTCGCTACGGCGTGGGCGCATCGGGCATCACGGCCGTCTTCTGCGACGAGATGTCGACGCTCGGCGACGCGACGGACCTCAGCTACTACGGGACGATCAAGACGCACTGCGATTCGCTCGGTCTGCTCCTCATCCAGAATCCTGGGTCGTCATTCCCCGAGAGCTACGCCCAAAACAACCTCGCGGACATCTACATGTCCTTTGAGAACTCGGCGAGCGCATACGCCTCGCACACGCCGAAAGCGTGGATGGCGAACTATCCGCCGTCGCTCTTCTTCCACGCGATTTACAACTGCCCGGCCGGCAGCTACGAGGCGACGGTCGATAGCGCGCGCACGAAGAACGTCAAATACGTCTGGATCACGGACGACGTCATGTCGAATCCGTATGACGTCAACCCGACGTATTTGACGGGGCTCGCGACGTACATCGACGAGGGGAACCCGTAGTGGCCAGCCGCTGGCGCAGGCTGACGGCGGCCCCGACGACCGGCACGTGGTCGCGCGGCGACATCGCGTGGAACACGAACCCGACGTCGACCTCGAGTCCGGTCGGGTGGGTCTGCATCACGGCCGGAACGCCCGGGACGTGGGCGGCGTTCGGCGCGCCGAATGCCTCGAGTGGCGGCAGCGGAAGCGGGCCGGCACTCTCCGATGCCGCTCCGCAGGCGCTCGGAACGGCCGCCGCCGGGACCAGCGAGGACGCATCGCGCGCTGACCACGTCCACGCGCACGGCAACCAGGCGGCCGGCGGGTCGATGCACGCCGCCGCGACGACCAGCGTTGCCGGCTTCATGTCGGCGACCGACAAGACGAAGCTCGACGGCGTCGCCACCGGCGCGACGGCGAACACGCTCGCGGTCGGGTCGACGGCGCCGGGCAACGTCACCAAGGCCGCCGCCTCGGCCGGCTCGAGCGCCGAGGCCGCCCGGGTCGACCACAAGCACGACATCACGACGGCGGCCGCGGTTGCGAACCCGCCCGGCACGGCGAACGCCGAAGGCTCGGCGACCTCGCTCGCGCGCTCGGACCACACCCACGCCCTGGCGGCGTTCGGGACGGGCGCCGGGACCTTCGCCGAGGGCAACGACTCGCGCCTGTCGAATGACCGAACGGCGAGCGGCATCCGCACCGCGACCACGGTCGTGTCCGTGAGCTCGGCGACGGCCCCGACCAACGGCCAGGTTCTTCAGGCGACCTCGAGCACGGCGGCGGCGTGGGCCACCATCGGGTCCGGCGGCGGCACCGGCATGTCTGGCTCTGTCCGGCTCGCGCCCCACTTCGCGACGGCGAACCTCACGAGCACGAAGTCGCTGACGAGCGGCTGGACGTTCGCCGTCTACATGGGTCGCCTGCAAACCGCCGCTTCGAGCGTCAGTGTTCGGCTCCGGATGACGACCGGCTCCGCGACCATCACATGGGCGGAGGTCGCCATCGCGAAGGGGCCGGTCGTCGCCGGCGCGGGCACGAACCTCACGCGCCTCGGCTTCACGGACGCGTCCGCGATCATGAACTCGGTCGGCCTGAAGACGGTCACCGTCGCGCTCACCGGCGCGGCCGTCGGCGATGACATCTGGGTCCTCATCGGCAACGCGGCGACGACGCTCGGCGTCGTCCGGGCGCAGTCGATCGCCGACGACATCCAGACCGGCTCGCAGGTCGCTGCCAACGTGCGGCCGTCCACGATGGCGTCGTCGACGGCGTTCGCGGTCGAGGCGGCGTCCACCCTCGCGATGTGGTGCGCGGTCATCCTGTGACCGACGAGATGATCAAGTGGCTCGTCCAGCTCGGCGTCGGCGGCGTCGTCGGCGGCATCGCGCTGTGGCAGCTCGAGCGCTTCGGCAAGGCGACCGTCAAGGCCGCCGAGAAGACGAACGAGTGGCTCATGGCCATCCACACACGCCTTTCCACCCTCGGCGCCGACTCGGTCCCGCCGCCCATCGTCGACACGCCGCCTCCGCGCCCCGTCCGGCAGCGGAAGCATGCGCGCATCTTGACCGTCCCGACCGGCTTCGCCGTATCGGACGCGCCTGACGACGAATAGGGGCCTCACGGCCCGGGGGAGATGACGATGTCCGTGAAGTCGAAGCTCAAGACCGCCGGCAAGTTCCTGGCGCGGCACGCCTGGTCGCTGGGCGTCTCGTATCTCCTCGGCCGCTACGTCGAGAAGAAGGCCGGCAAGGCCGTAACCGAGGCGCTGCACGGCGTCCTCACCGGCGACGCGAAGAAGGTCCCGCCGGGCCTCCAGCCGGCGCTCGAGGAGCTCGTCCGGCGCCAAATCGACCAGGCACTCGAGCGGACTCCGCCGCCCGTTCCGCGAGGCAAAAAGTGACCGCCACGGCGATGCCAGCCGCCAACGGCACCGCCCGGCAGAGACGAAATCGCGAAACCGCCCCCGAGGGGCATGAGGTAGCCGTGACCCTCGAGGACACCGAGCTTGGAAAGCTCATCAGGAACGCCGTCAGACTGGAGGTTAGGCGGATGCAGCGGGCTCTCTACGTCGTCGCCGTCCTCCTGGCCGCCACATGCGTCGCCCTCGCGACCGAGCTCCTCCTCCAGTTCATGGCGCCGTCATGACGGACGACCACGACGAGGGGCGGCCTGTCCGCTGCGTAGGCCCTGCAGCTTTCACCCACGAGCTTGAGCAGGCGCTTGGGTCCCTGCGCGCCGGGCGGGTTAAGTCGCTCTCAGCGGTCTTCGAGGCGATGACCGGCATCGGGCGGGTCTCGGTCATGACGTTCGACGAGCCGGCCACGGCCGTCGTCAACGACCCAGCCGAGGACACCCAGCGATGACCGAGACCCACTCGGGCGCGATCGGCGACCTCATCGAGGAGTACGTCCGCTCCGGCCGGCGCTGCTACATCCTGATCCACCACCCCGACTGCGTGGTCTACGAGGACGGCGCCGACGAGGACGACTGCTCGGGGTGCGACATGGCCTGGATCGGTCCCTTCGGGATGGGGTTCCGGGCATGAGCCAATGGCTCCCGCTACGGACGTACGGCCAGCACATCCACCACTCGATCGTCGGCTGGAAACGGGACCACCCCGGGACGGATCCGCGCTGGGAGCCGGAGTGCGGGTCGATCGACCCCATCCGGGTCGAGGAGCGCGCAGGCGAGCTCTACTGCGTGGCCTGCCTGAAGATCGCCGGCGAGCCGCCGAGGATCTGATGCAGCTATCAAAGGACTTCTGGCTCTTCGAGTGGCAGTGCCGCGACGGGACCCATGTCCCGCCGAGGCTCGTGCCGACCGTTCAGCGACACGTCCATGGGCAGATCCAGCCGCTCCGCGACTTCCTCGGCCGGCCGCTGAAGGTCACCTGCGGCTACCGCTCGCCCGAATACAACGAGGAGCTTCGCCGCCGGGCTATCGCCGCCGGGCGCAAGCCGGGGGCGGCGAAGGAGTCGCAGCACATGCTTGGAACGGCCGTCGACATCCGCGCTCGCGGGATGGACGTCCTCGAGCTGCGCGATGTCGTCTATCGGCTGATCCGAGACGGCAAGATCATGGACGGCGGCGTCGGCTGGTACCCGCCGACCGCGACGCGCTTCGGCTGGGTTCATATCGACATCGGTCGAGTCGGCCGCCGCTGGAAGGGCTAGACCGGCACGCATCGTGCGATGGTCGGCGTCATGCCGATCACCCGTGGCCGCAAGGCGGCCGGTAAGACGATGGCGAAGCGCTCAACGACGAAGGCGACCGGCCGGGCGAAGAAGAAGGCGACCGCCGCCGGCTCCGTGAAGCGCAAGGCGAAGCGCGGCGGCACCATGAAGCGTCGCACGAGGGGCGCCTCGTCGGACAACCTGAACGAGTAGCGCCCTCGGCGCGTCTCTTGCTGTAGCCGCCAGCAAGACGTCCCGCGCGCGGCCATTTGACCTCAAACGGATGAGCGGTCGTGTCAGACCGCCACGGGAGGGGTGTGCGCTGTGCTCGAGTGACACGGAGGTAACCATGTCTCTTAACGAGCACGATTGCATCCTCCTCCTCTCGCAGTCGTCGGCGCTGCTCGGCGAGCCGCTTGAGCGGATGATGGCGAGGCACCGCGAGCTCTTCGCCTACCCGGACGGCCAGATCCGCGAGGTCGCCGAGACGATGGCGCGCGAGGAGTACAACCGGATCCGCGGGATGATGGCCTCGCTCGATCGGCGGGCCCGGCTCGAATACAGCCGGAGCCGGATCGCCGTCCACTAGTCCTCGTCGCGCGGCCGGTCGGCTTGTCCCCCGGCAATAAGGCCGGCCGCGCGTCTCCCTTTCTGTCACGGCCCTGCGGTAGGCTGGTTCCACGCCGCGGGCGCTCCTCGAGTCGCCCCGGCGCGGATCGTCCGTATGGGCGGTCGGGCGCGGGGCGCGTTGGGCAACCACGCGCCTCGAGCTTTTTCGGCTAGCCGTCCTTCCCGGCCGCGGCGAGGGCGGCGTCGGCGCGCTTGAGGAACGCCTCGAGACCGCACTCGTCCGGGTCGCACGGTCCGGTGTTGCACCAGTACGCTGGCGACCAGCGGGCCGCGCCGTAGTCGCCGGGCCACTTAGTTTCGTCCCGTCGTGCGTATGGCCGATGGCCACCCTTCCGCGCGCGGTCGACGGCCTCGGCGAGCGCCGCCCGCGCCTCGTCCCGCTCGCGCCGGAGTTGCTCGACCGCCCGCGCGAGGGTGGCGGCGTTCATGAGGTGGAGGGCGTGGTCGATCTCCTCCGGGCTCATCGGTCGGTGCTCCGTGGCGAGCAACCGGCGAGCAAATGTAGTTCAGTGTAGCTAAGTAGCGCGCCCACCACGGTTCGAACGTGGGCCCCCCGGCTTAGAAGGCCGGCCGTCACGAGCGAATCAGGCGTTAGCGGCTTGTCGATCGGCCCCATTTCTTCCCATCCTCGTCTAGAAGTTCGAGCAGTTAGCGGTGAGCGGTCCTCGGCGAGCAATGGCGAGCATCCGGCACCGTGGCGAGCAATCTGGCGAGCAAAACGGAGCCGGCGATGCCGACGATGAAGCTGACGGAGAAGTCCCTGGAGAGGGACTGGCTTGGGGCGGGCCTCCGCCGCGTCATCATCCGCGACGAGGAGCTCCCCGGCTTCATCGCCACGGTAGGGCGCCTCCGCACCACGTTCGCCGTCGACTACCGCGGCCCCGACCGGAAGCGCCGGCTCCTGACGATCGGCGTCCACGGCCGGCCGATGCCGAGCGGCCGCGAGCCCTGGAACGTCGCCCGAGCTCGTGCGCGCGCCCGAGAGCTTCTCGGCCAGGTCGCCGGCGGCGTCGACCCGGGCGCGCCCAAGCGCCGCCTGGCGAGCGAGCGGACGCTTAGGGACGGCCTCAACGCTCATCTGGAGAGCCTTCGGAAGCGGCGGAAGTCCGAGCGGTCGATCGAGACCATGGAAGGCGACATGCGCCGACATATGAGCGACTGGCTCGACCGGCCGATCTCGCAGCTCACGGGCGCCGAGCTCGCCCGAGTCCACGACGCCATCAAGGCCAAGGCGAAGGGAAGGGCGGGGACCGGCAACGCCCCGGGCGCCTCGCTCGCCAACCGCATCGTCCGCCACGTCTCGGCCATCTGGCGCACCCTCGACCGCGCCGAGCCGCTCGAGGGGCGGAACCCGGCGACGGCGGTCGTCCGCGACCACGTCGAGCCACGCGGCAGTCGCATCCCGGACACCGGCTTCGTCGCCTGGTACGCCGACGTCCAGCGGCTCGTCCCGATCCGCCGCGACCTCCAGCTCCTCGCGCTCCTCACGGGCGCCCGCTCGGGGTCGATCCGGTGCGTCACCTGGCCGGACGTCGACGAGGAGGGCGAGCTCCTCACGTTCGAGAAGGCGAAGGGCGGCAAGCCCTACACGGTCCCGCTCGGGCCGCGCGCCCTCGAGATCCTCGCCCGGCGCCGGAAGGAGAACGCGGTCGAGTTCGAGCCGTTCGGCGGCGATCACGGCTTCGTCTTCCCATCCTTCGAGCGAGCGCTCGACGACAAGGGCCGGCCGGTCGTTTGCGCCGTCGCCGAATCGAAGGAATACCGGCAGAAGAAGGGACCTGACGGGAAGGTCATCGGCAAGGTCCGCATCCTTCCGCCGATCCACGACCTCCGCCGGACCTACAACTCGGTCGCCATCGAGATCGGCATCCCGCCCGAGGCGCGCAATATGCTCCTCAACCACGAGCGCCGCGGCGTCAACGTCAAGCACTACGGCTTCCCGCAGAATTGGGAATGGCTCGCAGACTGCCAGCGGAAGATCGAGGCTGAGCTCTGGGCACGCCTTACCGCCGCACCTCGCGCTCCGCGAGCCAGGCGTCGACCGCCGAGCGGGGGTAAAGGACGCGGCGGCCGGCCTTCGTGAAGGCCGGGCCGCGACCCTCCTGCCGCATGTGCTCGAGCGTCGGGACCGAGAGGGCGAGGAGCTTCGCGGCCTGCTTCGTCGTCAGGTAGTCCTCGCGGACGGGCGGCAGCGGCCGATCGTCCGGCGACATCTGCGATAGGGCGCGCCTCACCTCGTCGCGAACGAGGCTTGCGACCATCTCGCGGATCTGGGCTTCGATCGTCACTTGCTCCTCCTCCCCCTCCTCGCCGGCCGGACGCGGATGACGCTCGCGATCTGGTCGGGCGTGCGCTTCCAGAAGCCGAGCGCCTCCGCGTAGACGTGGCAGCTAAACCGCCGTGCCATCGTCTTCCCAAGCGCGGAGCAGAAGGGGCAGCCGTTGACCCACGCGGCATCCGAGACGACCGCGCTCGCCTCATCTGCCGTCAGCTCGACGACCTTCCCGCCGCGCGCGCGGGTCATCGGCGGCCCCACTGGTCGTTGAAGTCGGCCAGGGCGCGCTCGTACTCCGCCTCCTGTGAGTAGCGGAACTCGCGGTGGCACTCGCGCTGGTCGCAGATGAAGGTGCGCCGGCCGTAGCAGTCCTCGTCCCACTGGTCGGCCTCGACCTCGGCTCCGCAGTTGAAGCAGCTCGATTGGCGTGTCACCGCTCCGTCTCCTCGGTCGGCGGGGTGCGGGGTGGGTCGCACTGGATCGGAGCGCGGCCGTAGAACCTCTCGCGCGCGTTGACGCCGGCATTCCACGTCGCCAGGCAGTTGATGAGGTACGCCGCGAGGATGAAGTCGGGCGTGCCGGACCTGTTCTCCTGGCTGTAGCGGTTGAGCAACTCGGTCAGCTCGCGCTCAAACATCGCACTCCCCCTCCGTCGGCAGGCCATCGAGGGCGGCGTCTGCGACGCACTTGGCGCAGTTCACACAGGGGTGGCCGTGCTTTGTGTAGGCCCGAATTGTCCGCAGGGCTGCTTCTGCGGACAGCGCCCTTTTGCTTAGCCGGACGGCAAGGTTATTTAGCCTCGCGACGTCACCCGACAGCCGCTCCGCTTCGGCCTCCGCCGCCGCGACGCGCTCTCGCATCGGCGTGATGTCCCGCGCGTAGTCGTCGAGAGCATCGTTGCCGCGCCGGCGTTCTTGCTGTGCGAGCGTAATGAACTTGTTCGATATCGCGATCGAGTCGGCGAGCGCCGCACGAAGCCGGTCACGCTCGTCGACGTGTGCCGCGGACTCATGGCGTAGGCACTCGTGATGCCGATCGACCGAGGCCCGCAGCCGCTCCACCTCCGCTTCGGCGGCCTCGGCGCGCTTCCGCAGGCACCGAACCTCATCGGCCAGATCCTCGGGGCCGTTGCTCGATCGAGCGATGGCGTCGGCGACGAGAAGGTAGTGCTTCCTCGCTTCGACGAGCGTCGCTTCCTGCTCCTCCACGCGGTCGATCAGCTCCGGCAGCGCGGTCCGTAGCTCGTCCGGTTCAGCCGCGTCTACGAGCGCGCGGAGGTGGGCGAGGTCGATGGTGCTCATGGGTGCACCTTCGCCTTGGGCAGCTTCGGCTTGCGCTTGGGCAGCAACTCGGCGGCAACAATGGCGTGAGCGCCAAACCGAACGAGGCCGACGACCGCGACGCCAACGCCACCGCCGATGAACCACATAAGGGCAAATCGGGCCTCGTCCCTCGTCATCGGGTAGTTCTCTGCGGAGTAGATGGCGCCGATGACGGCCCCGATGGTCGCGTTTACAGCGAGCATGAAGCAGATGAAGCTCACGGCTCCCCCAGTGCGGCGCGGGCGCGGGCGATGAGGTTCGTTACCTCGGTCGTCCACGGTTCGTAGTGGTGGCAGGCCCGAGAGCAGTCGCGCTCATCCTCCAGCGCCTCGACCAGCTCGCACACGATGACTCGTAGCCCGTCACGGTCGGCGATGAGGTCGTCCACCTCCGCCCGCGCTTGGTCGCGCTCGGCGATGACCTCGTCCCAGTGGCCTTCGCGAACCACGACGGCGTCGTTACGGAGCTGCTCAAGCTCGGCCCGCAGGTTCGATTCGCGCACCGCAGCAGCCGCGACCGCGTCGTTGCATTCGTCGAGACGTGATCGCAGGGCGTCGCGCTCGGTGGTGAGTTCGTTGATGCGCTCGGCGTACAACTCGGCGCCCTCTTCGAGCCGGTAGACCTCTTCAACGGCGCAGTTGTGGTGCCGGTGCATGACCCAGCAGCCGTCGTAGTGCGTCTGCCCCTCGTCGCGTGGGTAGGGGTAGCGGCGCTCGCTCATCGCCCTTCCCCCGATGGCGTGGACCGGGCGGTGCGGTGGGCGCCGGCGGCGATGTTCCGCGCGAAGCACTCGAGCGCGTCGCGGAAGCCGCACCAGTAATCGACCGAATGGGTCCCGTCGAGGACGACGCCGTTAGCCGTGTCGACCGCCTCGGCGACGATGCTTGCTTCCCGTGCCGCGGCGCCGGCGCGATACGCCTCGCGGAACTGCACCCGCAGGTCGGCGCGGGCATCGAAGGCGTGCAATAGCGCCTGGACCACTTCG
>Ga0196964_10000334_pt1 | contig 32453 bp, 26 predicted proteins | sample S1_10metaG_FD_148615 | JGI IMG/M metagenome (GOLD analysis project Ga0196964, IMG submission 148615) | Soil microbial communities from Anza Borrego desert, Southern California, United States - S1_10 | ecosystem: Environmental > Terrestrial > Soil > Desert | place: USA: California | collected... | reverse complement strand
TTAAATCCCCGGTCTCTTTCCAGTATAAATAGGCCAAAACACTTTTTGTGCCTGCTCCATCGGCATGCATCACATTGATCCAATCCTTGTCTCCCCCAAGCACATCTGGAAAAATCTTGCAAAACGCATTTGGGAAAAGTCCTTTGTCCAGGTTTTTAGTAGCGGCATGCACGTCTTCTTTTTGGGCAGAAACGCCGCGTTTTTGATAAAGGCTCATGATAGCTACAAATCTAATTATAACTCACTAACCCGGAGGCTGAAGGGTAATATTTATCTTCGCAGGCATTTATGAAAGTTCACCGGGATATCGATCTGTTGCCTGAATTTAAGAACGCCGTTGTCACCATCGGGACTTTTGACGGAGTGCATCATGGTCACCGGCAGATCATCGAGGAGCTTAGAAAGAAAGCCCGGTCAATAACTGGAGAATCAGTGCTGATCACTTTCCATCCTCATCCCCGCAAGATCGTTTCTTCAACCATTCTGGGTATTCGCCTAATTAATACGCTGGATGAAAAACTGGAATTACTCCAGGAATTGGAGATTGATCATGTGGTAGTTGTCCCATTCACCGACGCATTTGCCAACCAGCCGGCGCAAGAATATGTGCGGAATTTTCTCATTGAAAAATTCCATCCGCATACGATCATCATTGGACACGATCACCGGTTTGGAAGGGAAAGAAAAGGAGACTACTTATTGCTTGAAAAAATGGCGGGAGAATTCAAGTACAATCTGCTTGAAATACCAAAGCATGTTATCGAGGAGATCTCAATTAGTTCAACCAAAATACGTGAAGCATTGCTCAATGGAAAGGTAGAAACAGCCAACAAATTACTGGGGTATGAATTTTTCTTTTCAGGTACGGTGGTGGATGGCGATAAACTGGGTCGAAAACTGGGTTATCCAACAGCCAATTTAAAGATACAAGATGAAGAAAAGATCGTTCCGGGTAATGGTATCTATGCTGTTTATGCGGAACTAATGAATTATCCGAGTCGCCATTCACGATTCACGATTCACGATACGCGGTTCAGGGGCATGATGAGTATCGGATTTCGTCCAACAGTGGATGGCAAGAAACGCGTGGTCGAAGTGAACCTGTTTAATTTTGACCAGCAGATCTATGGGGAGACGTTAAAAGTATATGTCAAAAAATATTTGCGCGAGGAATTTAAATTCGATACGCTCGGGGAACTGGTTGAACAAATTGGCTTGGATAAAATTGAGAGTCTGAAGGTTTTGTAAATACTAAAAAACCCAGCCCGGTTTTAAACCAGGGGCTGGGAAAAATGGTATCAATATTCTATTCTAAACGTAAACTTCGCCGGGTCATCGAAGAAATCCTCGATAGAAGCTTTCAATGTTACCTGTTTTCCATCTTGTGAGATTTTTACATTCTTTCCTTCTACTTTTTTGGCTGGGCTGGGTAAATGAAAGACATAAGTGGCTGTCATCGGAATGCCCATGGCTGCAGCTTCCTTCATCCCTTTCAGGTATTCGTCTTTTTCCGCGTTCTTATACTTTTCTGCATGGAGCTCCTTTGAGATGTGCCCTTTGCTATAGGTGATGGTAAAATAGTCATCAATATGGGTCTGATCTGGTATGTCTTCCATTCCCATTTCAGGCATTTTACCCAATTGTTTTTCCATCGCTTCCTGCATCAACTTCTCCGAGATCTTATTCAGTTTATCAATATCTGCAGGGCTCTTAAAAGGAAGGATCATGGTATGAATAAACTTGTCAGCTTTGGCATCCAGGTTTATATGCAAATGGCCGCCCCGGGCCATTGCTTTTTCTTCAACGGAGAGTGTTGCACTGCTATCGAGCATTTTATCCAGTGAATAAGTACTGTCAATCTGTTTATCTCCCAATTTTTCAGTGGCTTCCTTCCCCCCTATCTGCTTTGCCATTCCAAGCAGGGCACTCATGTCATTGGTGTTTTTCAAGATGCCTGTGCCATCATCATTCAAACTTACTTCCTGGATGGTATCGAAACAACCGCATAAGATGAGGGCAGTTATAGAAAAAGTGAGAATGAAAAGCTTCTTCATAAATCAATACTTTTTTAAAATGCGTAATGTAAATAGAGATAAAAGTTACTCTGAAAGCCCGCAAAGAAAGTGATTTTTTCTCAGGCGATCATTTTTACCAGCATCTCTTTGAGCAGCGAGGCATCCCCGGTGCCTGTATCCTTGATGCCGACCGACCGGAGATTGTATTGGTGAAGCAGCAGTAACACTTTTTCAACTCCCGGGTATGTGTACCGTTCTGCCGCCCTCCGGTAATCCCGGATAAAAAACGGATTGACCCCGATAACGGCGGCCAGGTTCTTGTCATCATGCTGGGTGGCTCCAAATACCATAAAAACCTTACTGAAAAAACCATATAAAGAGGGTAATACAAGCTGGATCGGCGCCGCTTTTGGGTTCGCTTCAAAATATTGTATGATGCGAATTGCTTTAGCGAGATTCTTCTCAGCTAACGCAGCCTGCAATTCAAAAACATTGAAATCTTTACTTACTCCGATGTATTCTTCTATGTCGGATTCAGTGATCTGTTTTCGATTACCTAAGTTTACGGATAGTTTATCTACTTCATTCTCGATCCGCGAAAGATCATTCCCGATATGATCCACCAGTAAGGCCAGCCCTTTTTGCGAAATGGTAAATCCTTTTGATTGGACCAGTTCTTGGGTCCATTCCGGCAATTGGTTATCATACATTTTCTTTGTCGTCAGCAAAACACCTTTCTCTTTGATCAATTTTGCAAACTTTTTCCTTGCGTCGAGTTTCTTTTCTTTAAAGGCTACGACCAGGATCGTTGATGATAATGGATTTTCCACATAGGTTTCGAGCTTATCAATGTCCCTCATTTGCTGCGCCTCTTTTAATATTACAACCTGTTTTTCGGCAAACATCGGATAGCGCCGGCAGGCATTGATCAGTTCAGCCCAGTTCACGTCCTTTCCATAAAAAATAGAAAGATTGAATGCCGCTTCCTCGGGCTTAAGAATATTATTTTCAGCATATTCAACCAGCTTATCTATATAAAATTCCTCATCTCCTTCCAGCCAGTAAATAGCTTTGAATAGTTGCTTTTTCCAGTCCTGTATTACCTTTTCTACAGCCATAAAATGCTAAGTTACAAGCTAAAACATAGCAAGCTGTATAAACTAATCCACAATACCAGGGGTCAATTACTTCTGGCACGGTTTTCGGGAAATTGTCGCCGAATCCGTGGATACCCTAGTATAGATTCGATTAAAAAAAGGATGAAACCCGCAGGAGTTTGCTGATCAGCCGATGCTTGCGGACAATTTTGAAATTAAACAGAAAAATTAATTCTATGGCAAACACTAATTATCCGTCCGCTGGTACCCCTCAAAACCAGCCGCCGAGAACTACAGACAAAACCAACAGGAACCTGATTATTGGAATACTCGCCGCAGCGTTATTGGGAACCTGGGGCTATCTTCTTTGGGATAAAAACAAAACAGGTGAAAAGCTGCAGATCACGGAGACACAATCCAATACCTATATGTCACAGCGTGATTCCATCAAGGCCATGTATGATGACGCCGAAATGAGATTGGATTCTATCACAGGTGCAAATAATAACCTGCAAGGCGAGAGATCTGCATTACAAAAAGAGATCGACGCTCGTAAAGCCGAGATCCGTAAGATCCTGAATGATAAGAATGCCACTTCAGCTCAACTTACCCGCGCAAGGAGGTTGATCGCTGAATTAAATGACAAGATTTCTAACCTGGAAGTAGAAGTGACTCGTCTTACGGGTGAGAACCAGGTATTGACAGTATCTAATACCCGGTTGACACAGGAAAAAGCTGACCTGGAGCAAAACCTCGCAACTACAGTAGAAGAAAAAGATGAATTAGCCCGCACTGTCGATGTAGCTTCCACATTCAGCGCTTCAAATATCCAGATCACTCCCGTGAATGAAAAAAGCAGCGGGAAAGAAAAGACTACAACTACTGCAAAGAAAGTGGACAAGATGGTAGTTTCATTTGATGTAGAAAACCGTATTGCCCGTTCCGGTCCTGCTGATATGTTTATTATTGTAACTGCTCCTAATGGCAGTATTATTTCTGATGCAAGCCTGGGTTCAGGTACATTGGCCACGCGTACAGAAGGAGACAGGCCTTTCACGACAAGGATCAGCATGGAATACGAGCAGGGAACCAGAAAAGCTCTTCAATTCCCGATCCGTCAAAATGATTTCCAAACTGGAAACTATAAAATAGAAATTTATCATAATGGCTTCAAGATTGGTGAAAGCATCAGAAGCCTTAAAAAAGGTGGTTTATTCGGTTAAAAGCAGTTAACTCCTGCAACAAAAGCCGTCTCCTATGAGGCGGCTTTTTGTTTTGTTAGCACTTAAACACATTTTGTTCACAGTTTGTTTGTTGAACTGAGTATAGGGCGTGAAACCGCATTAGCATTGAGTACCTTTAGAATTGAAAATCATCTCCTATGCCTTATCGCTACTTCCGCCTGCTCATTGCCTTCGTCTTTTTATGTTTCTCCGCGAGTGCACAAACCAATTTTAAAACCAAATACAATAACTCATCGATCTTTACGGGGATTGAAGTGGGCTCGAAAGGAGTAAAGATGAGCGTGGTGGAGATCGGGAAAAATGCCCAGTCGTCCGGTGCTTTCAATATCCTGAAGGATACCAGCGTGAACACGGATTTTATCTCCTTTACAACGGCAACTTTCCAGGCCACTCTCGATGGGTTATATAGTTTTTACCAGACCGCAACAAAAGATTATAAGATCGCACCCAGGAAAGTCTTTACTGTGCTGAGCAGTGGAGTAAAAACACAAGCCGCAAAAGATGGCAAGAATGAATGGATCGCTAATCTAATTGATTCATTCAGGACCCGGATTCGGGAACCGCAGCGCGCCGTGGAAGTCGTCGATGTTTATAAAGAAGCCTATCTCTCCCATCTGGGAATTGTACCTGAATCCAGGAGGTATACTACATTCCTGCTGGATATCGGAAGCGGAAACACGAAAGGAGGATTCTTTCCCGGAAACAGTCTACAGAAATTTTATCTTTTTCAACTCACCTGGGGCACGAAGACCGTGGCCAATGCGGCTGAAAAAAGAGTGGAAGGCGATAAAAGCCTTGCGAATTATAAAAAACAATTAACTAGAGTGCTGGTGGGCGCTGAAAATGACGAAATCATTTATGCTGTGAATTCAAGCGGGGTTTACCCCGTCAGTGATAATATCGCATTCAGCGGCGGTATCGCCTGGGCCACGGCTACCTTAATTGATCCCGAATTGATCGATAACGCAGTGATCACAGTTAGTTTTGAAGAAGTGGAAAGATTCTGCACCAAACTCTATGAGAATTATGAAGCGCTTTCTTCAAAATTCCTGGCCTCAAATATCAATAGCCCCACGCAGAGAGAAGCTGTATTAAAAGAGACTGCCCGGGTGCATAAAGTATTTGATCAGCGTTCACTCATGGCGGGAGCAGGACTCTTACTCAAGATCATGAGGCAGTTTGCTTCCGTGTACGAGACGAAACAGTTTTACCTGGTAAAAAATGGACAGGTTGGCTGGATCTCTGCGTATGTAGAGGAGAGCATTCAATCGAAATAAGATCCGTAAACCACCTCGATGAAAGATATCCGGTCCTCACTGTTGCTGATGCTATCCGTTGGATTGGTTGGTACCTGGATATACCACTTGTATGACAAGACCCAATACAGCCAGCAGCGCCATGAGATCTATATCCGCGACTCAGCGGCCGTAGCGGATGGTATTAAAGACTCCCTGCAAAAGATATATAGCGTTACGCTTAGCGGACTCGATCTGCAGCTTTCCGAGACCAGATCTGATGCTGATTCCTTAAAAACTGCATTGTACAGTAAGCTGGGTGAGATCTATAAATTAAAAACAAATATCGGCGCTATCCTGAAAAACCGGAATGCCACCCGGCAGGACCTGGAAACAGCGAGACTGATGATAAAGGAATTACAGCAAAAAGTAGACGAACTCCGGAATGAGAACACGAGCATGGAAGAGGAAAAATTACGCCTGACCGGAATACTCGATCAACTGAATGAAGATATCAAAAGCCTGGAACAAAATGCGCGAAAACTCAATGAGGAAAATAAAGTACTTGCTGAAAAAGTAAAACTTGCCAATGTTTTTGTTGCCTCTTCTATCCGATTTTATGCTGTCACTCTGAAAAACCAAAAAGAGCAGGAAACTAATCAAGCTAAAAAAGCTACCAAGTTTATTTTATCCTTTAATGCTCAAAACCACGCGACCGAAAACAATTCAGCAGATATGTACATCGTCGTCACACAACCAGATGGAAAAGTGCTGAAATTTTCGGTATGGGATATCGGGACCTTTGATTCACGCCACGAAGGAAAAAAGGATTATACCATGAAAGTCCATTTCGGATATGAGAAGGGTGAACTAAAATCGCTGCTTTATTCACTGAATGCTGAAAGCTACGAGCCGGGGACTTATTTACTACAGATTTATCATAATGGGATAAGGATCGGGCAGTCTACCGCTACGTTACACTAAAGAGAAACGCTATCAAATTGAACGGATGTTTGGTCGTTTTCTACCGTTGTGAATCTTGAGTCATATTTGAGTGATCGATCCAAGTTTTTTTATATACGGGCACGTAGAGATTAATTTGGGATTTTTAACCCATTGGTTTAAATCCGGATAACCAGCACTAGTCAGAAAGGATAAAAAAAAGAGGCCCTTTGAAAAAGGACCTCTTCAATTGATTGAACGATTTCGTCATTGTAAGTTATACCCGTAACTGATGTAATAAAGTCCGCCCACAGCCGGGCTGCCAAAACCTGTCCGATAGTAATTGTTACCCAGGTTAGTCCCCCCGATCCGGAATGTACTTTTGGTATTTGGCGGACGATAACTGACCTGGCCATCTACCCAGGTGAAATATGGAAGAGTGCCAGTTGCGAATGTCCCTTCATAAAAATTGTTATCCTGCCATTTTGCAACAAAATTGAACCCGATATTCTTCCACACATTGTCATTTCTCAAGCCAATATTAAAACGATATTTGGGGGCGTTGAAGAAAGTGACTGTTCCCGTTGGCACATCTTTTAACAAGTCGGAGAATACATTTCCATACAGGAAGAAGCGTGGGAGGAACTGGTAATCTACCCCGATTCCCCAGCCATATGCTTTCACAATATCAGCAGAGTTTTGTTTGTAAGAGATATTACTGCTGCTAAAAGGAGAATAGACCTCATACTTTGGGCCTGTTCTGGATTGTACCACAGCGGCACTCAACAGGAAGTCCTGGTACCGGCTGTAGTAAACGTAAGCATCTAGTAATAATATTCTTCCAATTATACCCTTATAACCTGCTTCGTAAGAATATACGGTTTCAGGTACCATGGGTTTATAAGTGGCGACCACCAGGCGGCCTGAATCAGCAATAGTACTAGCGCGGTAAGCCAGTACACTTTCAGCGGTATATCCCGGAAGAGTAGAGTTCAATTTGTAATAAGTCTGAAATTCAGGCAAACCACCTATCAATGCTCCGGAGCCGGTGATCAGGCTGATGTATTGGTCCTGGTTAGTGGGAAAACGATAAGCAGTTTGGTAAGAAAGTCGTAGGTAATTTTCCTTGAATAATTTTACAACTGCGGAAAGTCTTGGTGTAAAACGAGCATCGAAATTAGTTTGCTTATCCCAACGCCCGGCAGCGGTTAATGTCAACCTATCGTTGAGCAAGGCCTTTCTTAGTTGCAAATAAAGTCCAACTTCACTAATAGTAAGGTTACCTTGTCTCGGCACTTTGGTATAACCAATACTATCGACGTTATCGGCAAAAATGGTTCCCTGTGAATTCATAACCCATTGTTTCCAACCGATACCTCCCAGCACTTCTATTTTATCAGAGAAATGAGCTATATCGGAAATATTAATTTGTCCTTCTGCACCATACAAATCAGACCGATCCAGGAAAAGTGCGCCCCCTTTCACAATAGGAGTGGATTTAATAGTTTTCAGTGCTTGTTCATAAGCCTGGGTCCCGGGCATCAGGCGGTTGGCATCTAACAATGTGCGGATATTATTATGGATAGTAATATCACTCAGTACAGGACCGCCAAGACGCCTGGTTTCAGAAAAAGTTCCAATGTATGTGGGGAACCATCCTGTTGCTCCTCCACTGGGCCGGTAAGCTTCATTCAGGAATGAACCCACAGCGGTTGCATTATAAGATTCACCCGCATTTTCTTGTGTAGTATACGCTAATGCAAACCAATTCTTCCCGTTAAATTCTAGCTTGTGTTGGGCCATTTTCAAATTTCTCAGGGAGTAACGGTCAGCCCCGGTGTAAACGGTAGTGCCTGTTCCAAAATAAGTATTCACCGAGCCTTCCACCCGATTGTTGAACATTTTCCAATGTAACCCTGCAGTAGCTTTTAGATTTAAAGTATTATAGTCCACTAACAATTCTTCTTCATAACCCGTACGTGATACATTGGCGTTATGGAAATAATTATTTTTTAAACCGTTGTAGAATGGGAACATTTGGAGGGCAGCTGCCTGGCCCTGAGGTCCTAAAAATGTTCCAATCAAAGCGGCCCAGGCATTTCGTTGCGCATCGGTAGGATATGACGGATTACCCTGACTAGCCCAATAAAGATTCGAGAATGTTACGATATCAAATGCACCGCCGGATGCCTGTAACAGTGCTCTTCTTGTACTTTCCTGCACAAAAAATGCGAAACCATTCATGTTCACTGAAGTTTCGTCCCCGTAAACATTGATGCCGTTGTAACCCGGGTCGTTGGTGCGATTTCCACCTACTACTTGTGACAGGATACCTATTTGGCGCTTATTGCGATAATCTTCGGCCTGCCAATCACTTCCTTTGGTCAATTGTAGAGCCAATTTAAAGGCAGCAGCATTTCTAAAAATCGGTTTAGCATACCGGAAAGCCCAGTCATAGTATGGAGCCGGGCGCTGCTGTTGTTTATGATCAATATGCATGATCCCTTGCTTGATATTATAACTCAAGCCCTGGAATTTGAATGGATTTTTGCTGGTGATAAGAACAGTTCCGTTTATACCTCCGGAACCATATAACGCAGAAGATGCACCGGAAAGGATTTCAACGTTATCCACGTCTAATTCTGTAAGCCCTACCACACTTCCCACAGCGAAATTCAATCCCGGGGCCTGATTATTCATTTTATCAATTAGCTGATTAAGCCGGGTGTTCCCACTACTCACAAATCCTCGCGTAGTAATAGTGCGAAAAGTAAGACTGGCTGTATGCACATCAACACCTTTCAGGTTGGCCAGCGCTTCATAGTAATTAGGAGCAGCTACGTTTCGCAAAGCGGAACTACTCATTCTCTCTACCGTTACCGGGGCTCTTAGTATTCGCTCCGGTGTACGTGAAGCGGCCATGACGATCTCTTCTCCCATGACATTACTGATCACAAAATCAACGATAACAGGAGCAGAAGCATTGCTAATAGTTACTTCCTGTTCGGCATATCCTACAGAAGTAAAAACCAATACTACGGGTAATTTGTCTACTCGTAAACTGAACTCGCCATTGGCATTTGTGGTGGTACCCTGGGATGTGCCCTTTACACTAACGGAAACGCCTGCCAGACTTTCTTTGGAATCGCTGTTACGAACTGTGCCAGAAATAGTGATCGATTGAGCATGAGCAGCGAAAGAAAACAGGCCAGCCATCAGCCAGGTAGCTAAATAGCGATAGCTTTTTCTCATAAATAGATAGTTTTAGTTTGGTTCCGAAAGGCCCGAAGGATTCCAATATGAGTTAAACCTTCGGTAGAATTTGGTGGAAAAATAAGCATTGTCAGTTTTATCTAAAAATTTAATTTTTAAGGGATAAGGATAAATTGTTGAAATCTATGAGAGGGGTTTGAACGTTCATTTCCCACCCGCTATTATCTTTCCGATCATGGCCGATTTTCAACTCCCCCAGCAAACTGGTTTCTATCGCGGTAAGGTCAGGGATGTATATACCATCCAAAATGACCTGTTGGTGATGATCGCTTCCGACCGGATATCGGCTTTTGATGTGATCCTGCCCAGGCCAGTCCCGTTCAAAGGACAGGTTTTGAACCAGCTTGCCGCATATATGCTGAATGCTACAAAAGATATTTGTCCGAATTGGCTAATGGACGTCCCCGCACCGCAGGTTTCAATTGGGAAAAGATGCATTCCCATCCGGATTGAAATGGTTGTACGTGGAAATCTTTCCGGGCATGCCTGGAGGACCTATGCCAGTGGTCAAAGAGAATTGTGCGGGGTAACTATGCCCAATGGATTAAAGGAAAATGATTTCTTTCCCACCCCGATCATTACACCGTCTACTAAGGCTGAGCAAGGTCATGATGAAGACATAGCCGCTGAAGAAATTCTCAGTCGCGGAATTGTTTCCGAAAGGGAATGGAACCGGTTAACCACTTACAGTTTCGATTTATTCAAGCGTGGAAAGGAACTCGCATCAAAAAGGGGATTGATATTGGTTGACACAAAATATGAATTTGGAAAAATTGAGAATGATATTTACCTGATGGACGAGATCCACACCCCTGATTCATCGCGATTTTTTTATGCGGAAGGTTTCCAGGAGCGACAAAACAGGAATGAAAAACAACCCCAGCTCAGCAAGGAATTTGTCAGGGAATGGCTGATCGCTAACAATTTCATGGGAAAGAAGGGTCAGTCAGTTCCGGAAATGAGTGACGAATGGATTCAAACAATTTCGGGCAGGTATATCGAGCTCTATGAAAAATTGATAGGCGAAAGATTCCGCCCGGTACCAATGGACAACAAGGAAATAGAAGAGAGAATATTAAACAGCCTTCAGCATTTCCTCTCCCCGGGGAAGAGTAAATGAGATCGTTGTACCCCCACCCTGTTCACTCTCGATATAAATATGTCCGCCATTCTTCAGGATGAATTCCCGGCAAAGCATCAATCCCAAACCAGTGCCTGACTCGTTTGTGGTCCCTTTGGTGCTAAAGAAAATATTCTGACGGATCTTTTGCAATCCCTCCGGAGTGATACCCACACCGGTATCCCGTATATAAACCTCAACATATCCCTGTATCTCATTCACACCGATTGTGATACGACCATTTATGGGAGTAAACTTAATGGCATTCGAAACCAGGTTTCGTAATACAACTTGAACCATATCCCTGTCTCCAACGATTGAGAGCGTAGCCGGAAGCTTATTGTCTATTTCTATATTCTTTGCTTTTAGCTGCAATCTCATAATATTCAGTACATCGACCGCTATCCCGGATATATCTATTGGTTGATGGTTGATGCTATGTGCCTGCATCTGGTTCTTTGCCCAATGCAACAAATTTTCAATAAGATCTGTCGTAAAGCTCAGGTCCTTTGTTACTTCCGGGATCAGCGTTTTCAATTCAGCCCGTGTCAGATTTCTTTGTGCCACGTTCTGGAACAGGTTGCGTAAGGCATACATAGGTGTTCGCAGATCGTGGGCGATCACAGAAAATAATTTATTTTTAACGCCATTTAACTCCGCCAGCTCTGTGGCTTGTTTCTCCAGCAAGCTCGCTTTGTTTTCGATCTCTTTTTTTTGCTTGTTGATTTCGAGGTTTTTTTGATGCAACATCCGGCCTTTGCCGAGAATTTTGAACTGATAATCAGTGTTTTCTTTTTTTATGAGATATAACCCATAAAAAATAAACAGAACAGCAAGAAGATGATTAAAGATGTATAAAGCTGTATGGTTATTTGCCAATTCATAATGATAGTTTTTCCATAACACAGTAAGTACAAAATAACTTACCATCGAAAGCCCGAGGGCAAATATCATCTGGCCTATGTGTTGGATGAAAAAAACCGAAAGAATTCCGTACAGAACAAAAAATAATTCAATTCCCAGATTCATTCCAGCGAGGTAAATAACGCTGGTAACTATGGGGTATAAAATGAAGTAACAAAGCAAAGCCGGTTCATGCCTGCCATAATAATTCAACATTAATACTCCCAGGCTGACGAAACATGGAAGCACGCTTTGTAAAAACGCGATGTCCGAAAAGTTGTTGTCCTTGGATACTACCAGTACAGGTATAATGAGACCAGTGATTAATTGTAAAAAGTTCAGCAAATTGAAAATACCCAGCTTTCGTCGTTCGTAGTCATCCATTGTTTTTTGAACTCCGATCTCCCTGATCGTATAGATGACCCGGGAAAAGGTGACTGGTAACTGGAGGAGTAACTCCCTCATTTTTTTTAGCCAATTCCTCTTAACTGTGGTGGCGATCGTATTGACTTGCGACGTGGCGCTGGACGAAAGCAATAGCAGAGCATGTAGGTTTTTCATTGGCGCAGAATTAAAATGGGAACTGCCGGAATTAAATTAATTTATTCATTTTAATAACATGCATAGTTTTTTAAAAATTTTTGTACCGGATTAAACCCGGACTGTCAATGAGAGTTTTTCCCATAGGAAAAGTACTATCAGACTATCAAATCGCCTTGGGAAGTGTGAACCGGAAAATACTGCCGGACCCTGGTTTACTCTCGATTTGCATTTCTCCGCCATGTCTTGAAATAAATTCTTTGCAAAGCATCAGACCTATGCCAGTGCCAGCTTCATTGGAAGTTCCCCTTGTACTGAAAAATTGATTTTGCTTGATCCGCTTCAGCATTTCCCCGGAAATACCGTTTCCGTTATCTTCAACAAACACCTCAATTCTGGATTTTAATTCAGTAGCGCCGATCCGTACTCTTCCTTCCATTGGCGTAAATTTGATCGCATTAGAAACCAGGTTCCTCAGTACCAGCTGAATCATGTCGGGATCTGCCAGCACATAAATGCCATTATTCATGCAATTTTCAAGACAAATTTGTTTGGTGTTTGCAGGCAGTCGTAGTATTTGAAGAACTGTCTCTGTCAGTTCCGAAAGCTCAAGCAGTTTGGGACTGGTCTTTGCTTGCCGCATTTGGGATTTTGACCAATGCAACAAGTTTTCCATTAATTCCGCGGTAATATTCAGATCGTTTACGATTTCCGGGACAAGCATTTTGATCTCTTCGGCAGGCAGATCACTTTTTTGGATATGTTGAAAAAGATTTTTGAGCGCGTAGATTGGTGTTTTCATATCATGTGCTATTACAGAAAAAAGTTTATCCTTGATCCCGTTTAATTGTCTTAATTCCATTGCCTGGCTCTCCAGTAAACCCGCTTTGCGAGAAATCTCCTTGCGTTGTTTTCTAATTTTCTGGTTTTTTTGAAGGAGGACCTTTGCCTTAATTACCAGGTTGCGCTGGTAGTTGCTGTGTTCGATTTTGATGAGGTATAGTGCATAAAATATAAAAATCAAAATGATGGCCTGGTTAAAAAGATAAAGGGAGAAACTTGTCTGACGCAGCTCGAACTGGTAATTAGTTGCCAGGAAGGAAAGCATATAATAACTCAACATTGACAGCCCTACACAAAAGATCATCTGACCCACATGCGCAATAAAGAAAACAGCGAGTACTCCATACAGAATAAAATTCAGCTCCGCTCCCAGATTTACGCCTCTTATATATATAATCCCCGTGATTATCGGCGAGATCATAAAATAAACTACCCGCGCGGCATCAAGCTTCTGACGGTCATTGAGCCATAAAACCAGGAAATTGACAAAGGCCGGAAGAAACATTTCAATTGATATGATCGATCGTATCGGGTTGAACATCGCCTGAACAGGCAGTATGATAATTGAAAGGAGCTGAAAAAAAACGAGAAGATTAAAAATGCGGAGCCGCTTTTTTTCAAAGAAATCCATGCATTTAGAAACCCCTAGAGCTTCAATGCGACCGGCAATAGACAGGATTCTGTCCCTTAGTTTCTGCCCCACTAACACCCATCCTTTTAGCCTGGCGCTTCTGTAATGAAAGACAAAAAGATGCTCTGCCACCATAGGTAGTTATTTAAAGAGTTTTGATGATCCTTCCTTTAGTTGAAATGGACAGTAAATTTCTTACTGGTGATAAAAAACCAGCAAGAACCAGATAAATATGAACAAGTATTAACTGGCTGTATTAATGGGCATGTATTAGTGGATAAGGGTTTCAATTCTCGTCGGAACGATTTGAATCTTCACAGGTGATAGGCTCTTACAGATAAGGAAATAAAAAAGGACAAATCACATGCCAAACAAAAAAAACTGATTTTAATGTGGAAACTTTTCCTAGAATGCAGCCTTGGATTTATTAAAAATATTTTTCCCTCTATCAGTGCCTGCACGTAGTTTCTTTTGCTCGGGTTCCGGCAAATGAATAAATTCCTGGCATTCCCGGCTGCAGCAATTTTCAAATTTTTTTTTGCATTCATCACATTGAATGAATAAGAGATGGCAGGCATCATTGGCACAATTCACATGCGTATCAGCCGGTTTCCCGCACTGATGACAACAGGCAATGATCTCCTCGGTAACCCGTTCTCCTAAACGCTGGTCAAAGACAAAATTCTTCCCGTGGAATTTGTTTATTATTCCTTTATTCTTCACCTCATTCACATAGTGAATGATCCCGCCTTCAAGATGAAACACGTTCTTAAATCCCCGGTGCAACAAATAAGCAGAAGCTTTTTCACAGCGGATGCCCCCCGTGCAATACATAATGATGTTGGCATCCTTTTTACCCGCCATCATTTCCACTGCCATGGGTAGCTGCTCCCGGAATGTATCACTGGGGATTTCAATAGCGTTTTCAAAATGTCCCACCTCATATTCGTAATGATTTCGCATGTCAATTACAATCGTCCTGGGGTCATTGGTGAGCGCGTTGAATTCAAAGGCATTCACATATTTACCTTTATTGACCATGGAAAATTCCGGATCTGCGATGCCGTCGGCTACGATCTGTTTTCTAACCTTGATATCGAGTACATAAAAACTTTTTCCGTCATCGTCAACGGCCAAATTCAGACGGACTCCATCAAGACCGGGAATAGAATATAAATATCCCCTGAAAAGCTCAAGATGAGTTGTGGGAATACTCAGTTGCGCATTAATACCCTCATGTGCCAGGTAGATCCGGCCAAATACTTCGAAGTCTTTTAGTTGTTTATAAAGTTCATTCCTGAAAGCTGCAGGATCAGAAATGGGAAAATACCTGTAAAAGGAAATAGTAGTTCGCGGAGTAGGATCGTTCTTAATTCGCTCTTTCAGCTCCCTCCTGGAGATGCGATTATGTAATGCCATATTTTGAAATTTGAATCCCTCATTAAATAAGGATAATTAATTATAATTGGACAGTTGCAGGCTGAACCAAATTTCAGTGCAAAAATAACCGGAGTTTCCGGTTTACAGATCATAGTTTTTCCGTTGGATTTGATTTAACAAACTAGATTCTATAAACTGGCAATTCTTAACCGTAAACTGGAAACAATAAACTGGAAATGATTAGGGCCAATCATCCCCCCTCCTTTTTCCTATCCGATGCAGACCGATGCGGAAATCGATCATAAAGCTCTTGCCGTTTAGGAAGGAATGAACGAAATCCACGCGGAATTGCTTGAAAATATTATCAAAGCCCGCAAAATATTCATAATAATGATTTGACTTCATGTAAAAACCGTTCACTCCCGCTACCAGGTAGAGATTCAGTTGCCTGAAGCCGGGAATTTTATTCGTCAGGAACCCGTTGAAATTATGTTCAATGTGCCCAAGAGCATAGAATTTGGAAGTATTACTAAACTGGTAGATAGGCAGCAATTGAAAACTATTGAGATACTCGGTAGCAAATGTTGAGATATTCCCATTGAAATGATGATAATCGGAGATCTCCACTTTCTGGTTACCGATAAATCCTCCCATACCCAGCCGGTAACGAAAGACTCCTCTTAATTTAAAATTCATATTATCCGATACGGAGAAATTCCATTTACTAAAATCTACATCGCTCCCGAATAATCCACTTATACTCCTGGAATATTGAATGGAAAACATTGGATACTTAGAACCTATATTGATCCGCTGCTCAGGTAATTCCACATACCGAGTTCCGGGTTGCCAGGTCATTCCCACCAGGACAATAAACGCCTGGTGTCGCCTGATATTCTCATTGACCAATTCATTCGGAAAATTGGGTGTATAAGAAGTGTCATCCTTGTTGCGCCAGGTATAGGTTGTGATATTATTTAATGGCATTCTATCCTGGTATTGAAATGCCCCTATCCAGGAAAAACCGCGACCGATTCCCTGACGGTAGCTCCCCCTTAAATACCAGGCTTCATATGTCTTCATCCGGTTTTTCTCCTGCAACAGGCAGGAGAGTGTATTTCCGCGCGGGCCAATGGGGCTGTTATTATTGAATTGAAAAATTCTTTTCCCGCCAGAGAATCTTATGTATGATGCATTCTTTTGCCCGAAATTATATTGAGCGGTTAGGTGCGCGTTGAAATGATTATTTCCGAATCCATAGCGAAGGTTTGGAGCTAATGAAATACTCCTACTACTATACTCCGAACTATCCAACTGTTTGGTCCAGACAGCGCCGGTATTTATCACAAGTCCTTCCGCCGGATTAAAACTCACCTGCTCTGTCAGAGGGCGAAAAGTGAAACTGGCTTTCCTTTTTTCACGGACCAGGGTCTGTTCAAACAACATCAGGCTGATCAGGTTGACCTTATTCTTTGCTTTCTGCAGGGAATCCATATAGAGCGGATCCTTCTTAGCCTGTTCCAGGCTGTCCTTTCTTTTATAATCAGTTATTTCTTCCTGTTGTAGTGGAATAGGCCGCGTGTCTTCCCAATAGTCTTCGGACTTCTTATTTGAGCCCTCGGTATACTTTAATATGATATTATCAAATGTCTTATTTTCAAAAGGAGGGTCTAACTTAAAATCAGAATAAATATTAATAAAGCTACCGTATGCATCGAACCCAAAAAATTTCACCGAAGGATAGATCACCTGGCTGCTGATCACCCAAACGTCACCGGTGTGCGGGCGGTAGATCTGGTCAAGTCTCAAGCTATCGATCAATTCCATTTGCGATTGTTTTGTCAATAATAATTGCAGGGAATGGACCAGCCAGTCATTTTCAATAATATGGATATATCCACTGAAAAGTGGTTCAAATTTTCGCTTGGGCGTGACCTTGATCTTATTGATCAATCTCCCATCTTCCATAAATTCTCCTTCATACTTATAACGATAATAATTCAGCGCATTATCGGAAATAGGCGAAATGAAACCACGGGGATTCAGGTTATTGCCAATGAAAATATTATTATCATACATTGAAAAAAACCTGGGCGCACTGAGGCCGTACCCATCGGCATTACCACTTACCCGGGAAGAGATCACTTCAACCTTTTCCTTGTTTGGTTTTTGTACTGAATAAAGAGAAATGGTTTCAGAGAGATAGATCATTTTCTTCTTACTGGTATCCCCGTCCTCGAAATCTACCTTTTGCCAAAGGATACGGTCGGGATAATCCCGCACTTTTAATTGTCCTTTTGTATATACCTGGCATTGGAAACGGTCGAATTTCGATTGATAATAACTTCGTTTCTTAATGGTGTTCCGGATGATCTCGTATGCTGGATCTTCCCCGGGTCTTAATATTACAGGATCCATCACTGTTTCCTGGATCGCCAGCCGAAAATCCACGACAAGGTCTTTTTCAGTTACTGTGATGAATTTCTCTTCTTTTTTATACCCCACATACTGGCAAACCAGCGTATATTTTCCCGGTTCAAGCGTGATCGAATACTTCCCCTCATTGTTCGCATTAGTTCCACGGCTTGTGCCCTTGATGAAGATCGAAGCATAAGGAAGGATCTTTCCATCCGCGTCTGTCACAATACCCGTCACTTTACCCGCCCGGGCAGATAAAAACGATAAACCAAGTAGTAAGGAAAAAAGAGTACACTTCATCCTGTTTTCTATAGGTTAATTAGTTTGCCAGATAATTGGTTCATTAACGTAGGTTCACTTTTTAATACGTCAATTCGTTTATCCGTAAATCTGTTTATTCGAATATCTATGCCCATTACGTATCACCAGTAGCTAATTGCCTATGCCGATGCTTGGTACCTCCACTAAAGGTTTAGCACCCCTGGGCGATCGGCATGCCGACCAGCTTCGCTGTGTCGGGATTGTTTATTGCCGGCGCGTACGGCTCCTCAAATAACTTCCGCTCATCGCCGCGAAACCGGCCACCAACCCGCCAATGAATCCGGTAACGAGTATCAATAAAATAACGTTGCCGCCGAGTGGCAATACGGTAGCCACTTTCCCGGCTAACAGGTCCTGGTTCTTCATGCTAACCCAAAAAGCGAGTCCTCCCCACAACAGGAAAACACCCAGGAACCCTGATACCCAGGCTGGGCCACCCCCCTGATTAATTACCAATGCCACCAAGAACGCAGCAATGGCAATTCCCCACCAGGGTAAAAACAAACCTGCTACGAATGCAAGTAATGCGGTGAGTATAATAGCGACCAGGAATTTCATTGCAGTTTATTATCGTTAACTCTTGCTGAATTTCATTATCCATTTCACTTTTTTATCCATGGCATCGGATCGCTTCATCATCCACAATCGAAAATATTCTCCCTTTGTCCAATGATCAACGAAATTATCATAGTACCTGCTGCCCGGGTTCCCGCTTTGACCGCCCGGGTATATGCCATACGCTTCAGTCAGCGGCGTCAAATGCACGATCATTCTCCAGCTGGGTCCATGGCTTTTGGTGATCGCATTTACCATATTCCCATCTCCTCCCACCGGTAACCCGTCCCTCGCAAACCCGGTTACTGTTTTGAGAATATGAAAAATAGTTGGGTTCTTGTATTTAGCCCATTCGAGTGCACCCACTTGCTCAGCTTTTTGCAAATTAGGGAGCGCCCGGGAAAAGGCAATGGTCACCGCATCACGCAAGGATTCTCTCGCTGTTGTATTTATATCATCAATATATTTAAATGCAGTATCCCTTATTAATGCTTCCACAAGCGTTCGGGTATCAGGCAAATATTTATTCGCGTGAATACGGTCAAATTCATCCTTCCAAACAAATACTTTCAGACTGTCCCACCAGGCACTGAAAACAGTCTGCGCGGTGGAAGCAGGTCCTGCCTGGAAATCCCATGATCTGAGCATCCCGAGATATTTTTGTCCGACAGCCACTTTACTTTCATCGATATTTTTCAATAATACTGGCACCACCTCGGAAGCAATTCGGTTAAAATAATCGTTTTGCAAAGCCATCATATCTTTGATAGATACCCGTGGTAATTCAGCCAGTCGTTTACTAATGGTTATCCCTCTTGTTGTATTGTAATTACCGGGTATGAAATAAGAATAGGTGGAATCTACGGGTCGCTGGTTAGCGCTGGCAATAAAGCCCCGTTCCGGGTTAATGACATGCGGGTTTTCAACCTGGGGAATAAACCCCTGCCAAATGTAGCTGCTGTCTTCACCTGGCATTACAAAAAGGCCTTGCCCTTTCCACCTTGCAGGAAATTTAGCCTGTTGCCAGAGTGCAATATCCCCCTGCTTGGAAGCGAAGATCATATTCTGACCCGGGCATGTGAAATGCTTAATGGCATTATAATAATCTGTATAGTTTTTAGCACGGTTAAGATAGAACCACATCAATCCTTCGTTTGAAGGATCATGTGCCGTCCATCGTACCGCGATAGAACGATTGCCGGCCGCTTCAGGTGAAAATCTTATATCATAGATCACGGGGCCGAATCGGGTATATGCCACCGTATCCAAAATGATCCGGCCTTCTTTCACCCTGATCTTCTCTTCTCGTAATTGCGTCTTTTCCCATTTTCCATTGAACCAATATTCCCTTCGACTATCATCTTTGAATCTTATTTCATAATAATCTTTCACATCGCGTTGCGCGTTTGTAAAACCAAAAGCAATGCTATCATTGAAACCGATGATCACGCTTGGCGAACCCGGGAAAGTAGCTCCATAAACGTTTATACCCGGCGCGGACAATTGCATTTCATACCATATGGAAGGGAATGTTAACTCAAGATGTGGATCGTTGCAAAGTATTGGTGAACCACTCAATGATTTTTTACCGGCAATTGCCCAGTTATTGCTTCCATTAGAAGGATGAGGTTTGCTGATCTCATTCAATGCAAGAGAATCTTTTTTATTAAAATAAAGGGAATCAGCCGTAGCCGGCTGGATTGGATTGATCCCGGGCGGATCGAAGGCTGTTCCTTTTGGTACAATTGGTTCGAGCGAGTCGGCAACCTGCGGATTTAAGATCATCAATTCATTGAAATCAAATACGGATTTCATGTTGGTAAATGCCAGGTCATTTTCAGAACCAGCCAGTGTGCGGCTCATTTGTTTCAGGAACAGGGCGATCTTGAAATTGCTCCAGGGTTCTGGCTTGTAGTCAAGCAATTTGTATTCGATGGGGAGGCTGGCATAGTTCAATGAATTTATGTAAGCATTGACACCGGCTGTATAAGCATCGCAGCCTGACTTGCTGATCGGGTTTGATTCCATTTCCTTTACTGCGTTTTTAGCAGCGTAGACCATCCCGAGACGACGGGTTTCTTTATCATAGTTGATGAATATTTCATTATTCCCGAATATTTCGCTGATCCTTCCCGCAGCTGCCATGGTTTGAAACTCCATCTGCCAAAGCCGGAACCTGGCATGCAAATAACCCTGTACGAAATATAGATCCTCGTCGTTTTCTGCAAATACATGTGGCACGAGACGTTCATCAAAATATACTTCCACTTTCCCTTTCAATTCAGGGAATCTCAGGTCCCTGGAAAAATCATATTCCTTCGGCTCCGCGTTTTGCCATATCCCTTGCTGCGGACTTAGAAATTTTCCCAGCGCAGGCAATCGCTTACCTCCTATTGGCCAGCTTTTATCCAGTGCAAAGACCAATATCACGGTTAAAAACGTGGAAATAATGAATGGGGCGATTCTCATGGCTGATATAGTGGGGAAAGATAATCAAGAAGAGGGAATTACGCATAAAAACCTGATTGCCACAATCAGTTTTCAGTAATTTCATTCATTAAACAAATCACCATGACGTTATTGATCGTTTTAGGCATATTGCTCATATTGATAATCTGGGCCGTTAGCCTGTATAACCGGCTGGTCAATCTTCGCAACCGCCGCCAGAACGCATTCGCTGATATAGATGTACAATTAAGACAACGACACGACCTGGTTCCCCAGTTGGTTGACACCGTTAAAGGATATGCCGCCCATGAAAAAGAATTGTTGATGAATGTGACCCAGGCCCGGACACAAGCTATGTCCGCGACCAGCATTGATGATAAGATTAAAGCAGAACAACAACTGACCGCAGCTCTACAAGGATTGAGAGTGCAGGTGGAAGCCTACCCGGATCTAAAAGCCAATCAGAATTTTTTGCAATTACAGGAAGAGTTGAGCGATATTGAAAATAAATTGGCCGCTTCCCGTCGTTTCTTTAATGCGGCTACTACCGAATACAATAACTCGGTGGAAACTTTTCCCTCGAATCTTATTGCCAGCAATTTTGGCTTCCGGAGAGAAATTTTCTTTGACTTGGGCACCGATGCCCGGAAAACCCTGGAAGAAGCGCCGAAGGTCCAGTTTTGAGATTCAATCGAATTGATCCCTTTTTCCATGAAGTATATCGGACTTCACCGTCAGATTCAAAGAAATAATACCAACTCAATCATTCTCCTGATTGCATTTCCCGTATTACTCCTGGCGATGTTCTATATTTTTTTCTTTTTCATTGACAAACAGGAAATGGATCAGGTAAATCAACACTTCCTGCAAGCTTTTCCATTTGTATTGGCGGGAGTTGCTGCCTGGTTTCTCATCGCCTGGGCCGGGCATGCAGGAATGATCCGGATGGCCACGCATTCAAAACTCCTGGAAAGAAAAGAAAACAAGCGGGTATATAACCTGGTTGAAAACCTCTGCATTCAACAGGGAATGAAAACACCCTTCATTTACGTGATTGATGATGATTCGCTGAATGCCTTTGCCAGCGGTATCAATTCAAAAACATTTTCCATTTCCCTTTCAAAAGGTATTATAGATAAACTCAATGACGAAGAACTAGAAGGCGTGATCGCCCATGAATTATCGCATATACGCAACCGTGATGTACGACTGCTGGTTGTCTCGATTATTTTTGTAGGCATTTTTGCCTTCCTGGCGGAAATGGCTTTTCGCAGCCTGCGTCTGAGCTCAGGCAAAAAAAGCAGTGAAGGCAAGGGCACAGGGGGAATTATCCTCGTGGCGATCCTCATTACGGCAGTAGCTTACCTGATCTCGCTTTTATTGCGATTCGGGATCAGCCGTAAAAGGGAATACCTGGCCGATGCCGGCGCGGCCGAGATGACCAAGAAACCATACGCGTTGGCCAGCGCTTTGAGAAAGGTCGATGCCGATCCATACATTGAAGCGGTAAAACGTAGGGATGTTGCACAATTATTTATTGACAACCCAAGAGATGATAAGAAAAACTTCTTTGTTGGGTTGTTTGCAACTCATCCACCCATTAAGAAGAGGATTGAACTACTGGAACAGTTTGTGTAGTTCGGAACCCGCAAGCTTCAGGCTACAAGCTGTAAGCAATTCACGATTCACGACTCACGGTTCACCACCATTCTTCTTCCCCTTTACCATAGGTACAAAAGAAAAATGATCAAAAACTTCTTCCCGAATAGCTCCATTCTCCATCTTGGTGAGTCTCATCATTCGTTGCACATCACCCATGCCTACAGGCACCACCATCATGCCGCCGGGTTTTAGCTGATCGATCAGTTTCTGGGGAACCTCGGGTGCTGCAGCTGTGATCAGGATCTTGTCAAAAGGAGCGAAAGAAGGAAGCCCTTCATACCCATCTCCATAAAAGAATTTTATTCCCGGGTATTTTTTCAGGAATGAAAACTTCTTATTGGTATCAAACAATTTTTTCTGGCGTTCAATCGTATAGACCTGCGCCCCCATTTCAGCCAGGACTACCGCCTGGTAGGCACTACCTGTACCCACTTCCAGGACTTTATCGAATGGTTGAATTTCCAAAAGCTGAGACTGGTAAGCGACTGTATACGGTTGTGAAATTGTTTGTCCCTCCCCGATAGGAAAAGCCCGGTCCTCATAGGCGGCTTCATCAAATGCTGAATCCAGGAAAAAATGCCGGGGAACATCAAGTAGGGCTGCAAGGACTCGTTCATCTGTAATTCCTTTTTCCTGTATACCCTGCACCAATTTTCTTCGAAGCCCCTTGTGACGATAAAGATCTTCAGTTGGTCGCATAATTCATATGCAATTTATAAAACGCAGATAATCTGTTTATCAAAAATGATAAATGTACCAGATAATTATATTTAAGCAAATCTGGATTAAAGTAAATTTCTTCTCTTTAATTGAATCTTGTGCTATTTATTGTAACTTCTCAATAAATCTGCAGAGCATATGGATTTTTTTCACGGCTCTTTTATTCATATAGTAGCCGAAGTAGCCACTACTTTATTGTTACTCATCGGTGGTTATTTTATTGGCAAGTACCGTGAAAAGCGCCGGCTTATGAAAGGCAAACATTTGGAAGAATATGATTTTTATCCTTTCACCATCAGCCGCGAAAACTTCCCTGAATTTGATCTGCACAGATTCAGACTGGGCATGCATTATTTTATGAAAAAGCATGATTACACCGCTGCCCGGCAACTCATATTTATAGGCGTGCAGCATAATGTAAGAAAAGAACTGGATCAGATGGAATTGAGAATTTATGATTCATTCTATAAAAAATATAATGGCAAAACCGTAGAAGACGATTCTTTAGAATTTCTTGAAAACTATAAACGGCTGGTTCGGCTGATCGGTAAGACATTTGAGAACATGGGTATCGAGATCCTGTTACATGACCTCATGAATCCTTCCCGGTCAATTATCGCTATTGAAAACGGAGCTGTTACGGGTAGAGTGCTGGGCAACGGTACCACAAGCCTGGTCTTAGACCTTAAAAAAAGAAAACTGAGAAATGAAGATAAAGTGAATTATGAATTGAATATAGGCAGTCGCAAATTTAAATGTACTACCATTCCCATCTACCGAAAAGAATATGACCTGGTAGGCGCTATCTGCATCAATATTGATGTGAATTATATTACTGATGAAATCATGCAAAACAAAGCGTCGCTTGAATCCTTTTTCAGGTCCTATTGCCAAACCGGGATGCAACTTGATGAAAATATACTAAGCAAGGATGAATATGAAAAGGCAAAAAAAGGGAAAAGACATTGGAAAGAACATGTGTAAACGGCTTATAACAATTTCAAATCTGCAATCAGGGCTTTTATCCTTTTATCCAATTCCTGTTCTGTTTGCCTAAATCCGGCGGCATTTTCCAGTTTACCATTCACACTGAAATAAAATTTGATCTTAGGTTCCGTGCCACTGGGACGGGCCGAAATAACGCTTCCATCCGCTAAAATAAACTGAAGCACATTGCTTTTTGGCAGACCGGTATCCCACACCTCACCTGTACGCAGGTGCTTTCCTTTTTGTAATTGATAATCCAGCAGTTTCTCTACATGTGAACCATTGATCGTCTTAGGCGGATTGTTGCGATAGCCTTCCATCATGGCAGCGATCTGTTGCTGTCCGTCCATCCCTTTTTTTGTAATGGAGACAAGGTGTTCTTTATAAAGTCCATATTCCACATACAGGTCGATCATTTTTTCATAAAGACTCCTTCCCTTTTCTTTTTCATAAGCGGCCATCTCGCATAAAAGCGCAACGGCACTTACCCCATCCTTGTCACGGATCTTATCCCCGATCATCAATCCAAAACTTTCTTCCCCCCCGATCACATAATTTTCTTTTCCTTCTTTTTGCCGGATCAATTCCGCGATCCATTTAAAGCCGGTCAATACATGGTAACAGGCCACCCGGTTTGCTTCAGCGATCTTACTGATCATGGGTGTGGTAACGATCGTCGTGATCACCATGTCATTGGGTTTAGCGATCCCTTTTGCTTTTCTCGCTTCGATCAGGTAATTAAAAGCAAGCACAGCGGTTTGGTTTCCATTCATCAGCATCCATTTTCCATCCAGGTCCTTCACCCCGATTGCGATCCGGTCAGCGTCTGGATCAGTCCCACATAAGATATCCGCATCCAGATCTTCCGCCATTTTCAATCCCAGGCTCATGGCTTCGCTTTCCTCGGGATTCGGATAAACCACGGTAGGGAAATTGCCATCTGGAATCGTTTGTTCTTCGACAAGATGAATATTTGTAAACCCAAACTGTTCCAAAACCGGTGGCACCATCTTGATACCCGTGCCGTGGATCGGCGTATACACGATCTTCAGGTTCTTTTGCTTTTTTATTATCTCGGGGTAGATGCTTAATTCCTTGACCATTTTCATGTAGGCTTCATCTAAATCTTTTCCGACTAATTCAATTTTCGATTCCCCTCCGCTCCATTTTACTTCATCCACTGAGGATATTTTCTCTACTTCTTTTATCACATTTTTATCATGCGGGGGGACGAGTTGCGAACCATCGTCCCAATACGCCTTATAGCCATTGTATTCTTTGGGATTGTGTGAAGCCGTGCAGACCACCCCACCCTGGCATTTCAGATGACGAATAGCAAAGGATAATTCCGGTGTCGGTCGCATATCTTCGAACAAATAGACTTTAATTCCATTTGCAGCAAACACATGGGCCGCCGTCTCTGCAAAGAACCTGCTATTATTGCGGCTGTCATGCGCGATGGCTACTTTAACATCACCAAACACTTGCTTCAAATAATTCGCATATCCCTGGGTGGCCATTCCCACGGTATATTTATTCATGCGGTTGGTCCCAACCCCCATGATCCCTCTTAAGCCACCCGTACCAAATTCCAGGTTGCGGTAAAAAGCATCCGCCATTTCTTCAGGCCGGTCTTTTTGCAAGGCACGAACTTGTTCCTTGGTTTCTTCATCAAAATTTCCATTCAGCCAGGCAGCGACCCGTTGTTGAATAACCTCTTCCATTTAATGCTATTAAAGCCGGCAAGTTATTGAAATTGTGGTTTCAATCTGGTGGAGATGACTCACCGTAAATTTGTTTGATGAACAAATCCTGCTGTAATAAATGGATCACCTGGATCTTTTGTTTTTGCATAATGTTTCAAGCCGCATTGGCACAGGATAGTATTGATGCTGACAGGCAGATTAATTATAAAAGCCGGGTTTGGCTCATCAGCGGGATCAATGTAACGGGTTACGGTGTATCGCTTGTTATTTTAAATAATGCCTGGTACAAAGGCTATCCAAAAACTTCATTCCATACATTCAATGATAGCAAGGAATGGTTACAAGCCGATAAAGTGGGTCATGCCTGGACTGCATATAACACCGGCCGCGCCTCAGCTGCTATGTGGCGTTGGGCGGGCCTTTCACAGAAAAACGCTGCTTTGATTGGTGGAGGCAGCGGGGCTTTGTACCAGACCGTGATTGAATTGCTGGATGCACACTCCGTACAATGGGGATGGAGCTGGACGGATGTCGGGGCAAATTTTTTTGGCACCGGCCTGTTCATGGGCCAGGAACTCGGTTGGAAAGACCAACGGATCCAATTCAAATTTTCCTTTCACAAAAAAAAATATGATGAAGAAATGCTTGAACAACGAACAAATGATCTGTTTGGGAATAGTTGGTATGAACGAATGCTGAAGGATTATAATGGGCAAACGTATTGGTTAAGTTTTAATATCAGCTCGTTCTTAAAAAAATCAAACTGGCCTTCCTGGCTGAACATTGCAGCCGGTTATGGAACAGAAGGATTATTTGGGGGATTTGAAAACCTGGCAAAAGATGAAAATGGTAATGTCATTTTTGACCGTAGAGATATTCCCCGCATTCGGCAATTTTACCTGGCACCTGATATTGATCTGACCCGGATAAAAACCGATAGTAAATTTTTAAGAACGATTTTATCGGGCTTGAATTCATTTAAATTTCCCGCGCCGGCGATTAGTCTGGACTCAAGAGGAAAATTAAAGGCACATGTTTTGTATTTCTGAGTGACACAAATCTTCCGCCTCGGCTATTTAGAAAATCTAACTGATCACCCACGATTCACGATTGACAATTCCCGATTCAGCGTAAATAAGCCCCTGTAATATTCTCACCATCCACTTCCACCGTAATATGTTCCTGCAACGTCGTCGCTATTGAAAGACCAACATAATCCGGATGTACAGGGAAAGAATTATGTCTCCGCTCTACCAGCACGAGGGTCTGTATGCTTTTTGCCTGGTGATCCAGGAAAGGTTTCAGCGCATAAAGCAATGTTTTTCCGCTGTTTGAAACATCATCAATAATAAGGACCACTTTATTATTGAGCTCAGGAGTATCTGAGAGCATTATCTTCCCGGGTTGGCGTTTGTCCAGCGTTATATGGATCAATGGAGTTTTTACCGGGGATAATTCAGCAAGATAGCTACGGATATTCTCAGCCACTACGCTTCCATTCTCTTTAATGCCCGCGAGTATGATCTCCTTTTCTCCCCCGTTCTTCTCCAGGATCTCCAGCGCCATACGTTTTAATTTCTTTTGAATGGTCGCTGCGTCCAAAATTTGATTTCCCTTGCCAGCCATAAATAATGAAAATTAGATCAGGTAAAACAACAACCCGTAAATTAGCGATTGTAATTACAGTACATGCAAATCCTCCAGCAAATTTTATTTGTGCTCCTGAGTGTGGCCGCGATCTGGTTATTTGCCCGGAGTGTAAAAAAGATCCGCCGAAACATCCTGCTGGGTCGTGAAGAAAAACATTGCGATCAAACCGGGAAACGCTGGAGAAATGTACTGCTGCTGGCACTGGGTCAACAGAAAATGTTCCGTCAGCCGCTGGTCGCGATCCTGCATTTTTTCATTTATGCTGGATTCATCATCATCAATATCGAAGTTCTTGAGATCATCCTGGACGGGATCTTTGGCACGCATCGGCTCTTTGCAAGGCCATTGGGCCAGTTATACCCGATCCTGATCAATTCTTTTGAAGTGCTTGCCGTATTGGTTTTGTTGGCCTGCGTGGTCTTCCTGATCCGCAGAAATATTATTCGGGTCTGGCGATTCCGGCACCAGGAACTGGATGGCTGGCCCCGCAGCGATGCGAATTATATACTGATCACGGAGATCATTTTAATGACCTTGTTCCTCACGATGAATTCCGCTGACAGGGCTTTGCAATTAAAAGGGGCAGAACATTATATTGACACCGGGAATTTCCTGGTTTCCGGACAGATCGCGCCGGTATTCGAAAATCTATCTGGTTCCACGTTAATGACATTAGAAAGAACTTGCTGGTGGCTGCATATCATAGGGATCTATGCTTTCCTGAATTACCTTATTTTTTCTAAGCATCTTCATATTATCCTGGCATTTCCAAATGCTTATTATGCACGGCTTGAGCCGAAAGGCGAGATCAGGAACATGCCGGCTGTTCAACAAGAAGTTTTATACGCGATGCAACCTGAATTGGTGCCGGCAGCTGCAACCCCTCCTGCAAAATTCGGAGCAAAGGATGTGTTCGATCTCACCTGGCGCAACCTGCTGGATGCTTATTCCTGTACGGAATGTGGACGTTGTACCGCTGCCTGCCCGGCTAATATCACAGGTAAAAAACTTTCCCCGCGAAAGATCATGATGGATACACGGGATCGGATGGAAGAAATTGGGAAGAATATTGATAAGAACGGGGAATTTAAGGACGATGGGAAAAACCTGTTTAGTTATATTACCGTAGAAGAACTGCGGGCCTGCACCACCTGCCAGGCTTGCGTGGAGGAATGTCCCGTGGCTATTTCCCCGCTTGAAATCATCGTCGAACTGCGTCGTTCACTAGTCATGGAAGACAGCAACTCACCACAGGAATGGAATGCCATGTTCAGCAACGTGGAAAACAATTTCGCTCCCTGGAAATTTGCACCTGAAGAACGGGATAAATGGGTAGCCGAATCATAAAATATTTCATTTTACTTATTTTACTAATTCTGTTGCACGGAACTTCATATTCGCAACAGCGATCATATCCATTCATACAGCTTTACCAACTGGATTCTTTAAGCTATTCTCCAAACATTAGCCGTCACTTTGGGTATTTATATTTTGAATTCCTAAAACTTGTAGAGGCCAAACTGGAAAAAGCCGATACGAGTACGCGGCGATATATCCGGCATTTTGAACAGGTCTTTGCGCAGTTTTATATTGATGCCTGTCATGCTTTTGTAGAGGGCAAAGACATAAAAATACCAGCCTGGCGTGCCTATTTTGAAGACACCACCCTCAGTCGCGGGCAATATTACTTACTGGGAGCAAATGCGCATTTGAACGGTCAACTGGCAGAAGCTATTGCCGGAAGCTATACCGCTGAAGAATGGCCAGTCATCAAAAAGCAATATCATTTGTTCAATTCCTGCCTGAATGAAACATATAAACTCGTGTACCAGGAGGCGATGGATGGCAGTCGCAGGGTAAAGTTACTGCACTATCTAACGCTTGGCCTGGCTAAACCTGTTGGAAATTTCTATTTATATAAATGGAGAAAAAGACAAATGAGGTTAACAGAATATTACTATTTAGATAAAGTGAAATATCAACGATTGTACCACAAGATCAATGGGAAAAAAGAAAAGATCGATAAGTTGGTTGTTGCAGAATTATGAAATGTTTCCCGTTTACAGTTTTCCTGTTTTCCGGTTCCTGTTTGCAGGGTGATTTCAGGATTCGATTTATAACTGGAAGCTGGAAACAATAAACGGGATGCTATCTCTCGTCCGCACTTGGTCCATACATCCCCGGTACAGGAACATCAAGCAAACGCAAATAAACTGACAGCTGTCCCCGGTGGTGGATCAGGTGGCTCAAGGCCCACCCGCGAATAGCTACTTTTTTTGGAAGATCGGACATCACTTTCTCTCCCACCCTAACGACCCATCGCTTATTAAGATCTTCCTCGCTCACACCGGAAAGATCTTTGATCGCCGCATCAAGTTTTTCCTGGAAGATCTTTAATAATTCCTCCTGTGATTCCGCCAGAGTAGGTTTAAAATTTTTGCCCATAAAATCATAATCATCAATATGGATGATATCGGAGACCCAATGCGGTATCTCTGCAACATGAGTGGCCAGTCTTCCCAGGCTCATAGATCGATCATGGGGCTTCCAGTCTTTTTTGTCAACTGGAACTCTTTCAAGCATTTTCCTGGTCAGGATTGACTCGTGCTTGAGTTCTGCAAGTAAAGCTTCTTTAAGAGGCATATAAAAAATTTAGCGTATAGCGTTTAGGGTTCAGCGATTAAAAATTCCCTTGTCAACTGGTCAACTTTGAACCCGACTACTTTTTATCATCTTCATGCTTATGTGTCATCTTTTCCAAGCCTTCTTCAAACTTTTCCAAGCCTTCCTCAAATTTTTCCATCTGCTCTTCGATCTTATGGGTCATTTCCTCGGGGTGTTCCAACTGGTGCACAACGTCAGTCTTTTTCAACATGCGCCAAACCTGGATGACCGCGGTCAAAGCAAAAATGCCACCGATCACCCAGGATATGATATGCTGGTTGCGGCTAATCACACTGGTTATCAAAAGTCCTCCAAAAATGAACACGCAGTTGCCTATCAGGGTGCCAATCCCAATCCCGGAGATATACATATTATAATGGCTATTTCTCGGAAGAAGGACTTTCTTGGTGAAGAGAACAGTACTCCAGCCGAACCAGAAAGGTATTTGCACGGGGTTTAATGCACACATTATCGCTCCAAGAACAAATTTTGGTAGCGTGCTGCTTAACACAAAGTTTTCTTCCTCATCAGGGTGTGTAGCCGCATAAAAACTTGATACCGCAAGGGCGATAACGATGAGGAGCGTTAGGTATTCCAGCAATTTGAACAGGCGGCTCTGCTTGCGGATCCAATCCATAGCCACAAGAGAAACCCGAACATAGATCACTTCTACCAGTAATGAGCCCAGGGAAAATAAGAGCGCGGCCGTTATCCCATTGCTGATAGATATCTGCATGGCAGCGATATTCAACGTGCCTAGCGGTAACGAGCCCAGGAAACTAACCAGCATTCCGGTAAAAAAAACCTTCCACAAAGGACTCATGAAACGAAAATACGAAGAAACAGCTTCGAGCTACGACCTGCAAGCCGCAAGCTATTTCGAATCACCTTTGACTATTCACTGTCTAATCATACTTCTGTAACATCTTAAAATGCTTCTTCGCCTCTCGCAGAAATCTCCATCCTCTCATGCTTGACCAATAAGGCGTCCCATGCTTATGATTGTAGCGGCTGATGCGATAAAGTGCCTTCCAGTGCTTAAGAATTTCGGCATAAGCACGTCCCAATCGCATACTGCAATCATAAATATGGTTGGGTTCTGCCCCGCAGCCATTGAATTCCAGAATAAGAAAATTCTTTCCTTTTTTTAGATCCTCAATGGATGAGGTTTTGATATCATACCTGCCGTAATAGAATTTATCGGTGTAATGACTTAGCTCATCAAATACTTTATGCAGGTCATTATCGATCTCCCGGTGCAGGTTGGTAAAATGCGCACCCCGGTTATGATTTCCTGCATAAGAAAGATAAAATATTTCATCCTTCGGTATTATCCTGTCAAACCGGTGACCATGACGATGTTTCATTTCATCCATGCGGTGAATGGCGCGGGGATGTTTAAGAATTAGTTGTTCGAGGGAGGAAACGCCATCGCCTTTAACTTGCAATAATTCCTTGTGAATGAAGCCGCTTACCACCCCGGTTTGTTGTGTAGGATGACGGTAATAAAAAACGCTGACTTCGACCGGCAATTCCACCAGGTCCTGGACGATGTATTCCACCGGTATGCGGGAATGATATTTTCTCAGTTGATCTTCATTCTCGATCTTACGGAATAGAATACCTTTCATGCCTACGTCCGGCTTCACGATGAATGGATATGTAAACCCGGCTTCCCCGATCATTTGTTTCACCTCCTCAAAAGACCAGTCATGCTTTATATATGTGGTGCGTGGAACCAGGTACGGAGGAAGTTGATCATACATCTCTTTCTTGCCCTCCCCTTCAAAACCGCCGAATGTGATTGTGGGATTTGATGAGCTGAAGAACCAAAATGAACCTGAACGAAAGATATACCATAGCCATACAGGTCCTAATGGTGCATACAGAACATAGAAAGGCCAGAGTTCCCAATTGAACACTCGCTGAAAGAATTTTTTTACACTCATTGCAATGTCGACAAATAAACGAAAATATGTTTAGGTTTCACGCAAAGGCGCTGAGAAGAAACGCAAAGCTCCAGGCATTAATAACGGCGACTTTATGAAACCGGGCGACCTGGCGTGAAATAGTATAGATACCTGCTTTGCCTTAGATTT
>Ga0196964_10000333_pt1 | contig 32480 bp, 20 predicted proteins | sample S1_10metaG_FD_148615 | JGI IMG/M metagenome (GOLD analysis project Ga0196964, IMG submission 148615) | Soil microbial communities from Anza Borrego desert, Southern California, United States - S1_10 | ecosystem: Environmental > Terrestrial > Soil > Desert | place: USA: California | collected... | reverse complement strand
TCGCCGCTGGATGTTCCTTCCACGCTGACCTTCGCTGTCGCCCTTGAGCTCAGCGCCGTGCTGTTGGCCGATTTTGCGGCCTTGCTGATCACCGGCGCCGAAACGCCATCGTTGGCGTTGTCGAAGAGGGCGATGCCTTTGCCCAGATTGCGTGAAATGCGGTTGGCTTTTGCCGCGTTGCGGCGCGAATCGGTCGCGCGCACTTCCACGCCGCTGCCGCCGTTGTTGGCGACGACGTTACCCTCCGTCGAGCTGTCGCCGCCGACCTTGCTCGCCTTGGTGCCGCGCGAGAGGAACACGCCGGCACTGCCGTTGCCGATGGAACTGCGGCTGATGGCCTTGCTCAGTGAGTCTTCGCGGCTGGAGACAAGCGTGCGGGCAGCGACCGTATCATCCACCGCGGCAACGCCCAGCAGGTTGCCTGTGACGGTGTTATCGTCGGTGCCTGAACCCGAGAACGTAATGCCTTCGAACTTGTTTCCGCAGATCGCGTTGCCTTCTCCGTCTGTTGTTCCGCCGATGATGTTCTGCGCCGCGCCGCCCTGAATGAGAATTCCGGCCAGATTGGGCTCGGCCGCTTTGCCGGAAGGATCCAGCCCGATCCAGCATCCTTTGATGATGTTTGCATTCGTTCCCGCGTCGGTGATCTCCAGCCCGAACGCGCCATTGCCGCTCAGGCGCAGGCCCTGCCCGTTGGGCCCGCTGCCGGTATTGCGGTTTCCGCCGATGATGTTGTTCGACGCACCGCCTTTGATGCACACGCCCGACTTCGGGAAGCCGATGATGTTCAGCCCGCGGACCGTATTGTTGCTTGAGCTGATCACGATGCCGCACGCGGACGCCGTGCCGCTGCCGTTAATCGTCACGCGCCTGTCGGAGGCGTCGATGACAACATTGCCGTCGTCCATTGCCGGCAGTTCGCTTTCAACATTGATCACCGTGGCAGCGTTGGAACTGGTCAGATCGAACACGTCCGGATCGAAGGTGATCGTGTCACCGCTGCGCGCGCGCTGCATGCAATCGCGCAATGAGTTGGCGCCTGAATCGAGCGTGTTCTTCACCACGAGCGAATCAGCCAGCGGCGTCATGCTGATGGTGAAGGATTGCGCCACGCTTAAATCCGTGCCGCCATTAGCTGTCCCGCCGCTATCCTGCATGACAACAGATACTGTCACGGTCACCGCCGCGTTCACATTATTTCCCGGCGTAAAAGTCAGTGTGCCAGAGGTATTGATCGCAGGAGCGACTGCGAAGAACTCAGGCTTGTCTGGTGTGAGATTGAACTGCTTGACCGTCTGCGTGGCTTCATCCGCAGGGCCGAAAACAAAGTTCGTGGCCCAGTTAGCCATGGAGGTCTGCACGCCGGCTTCGGTGACGGTAAAGTCGGGACCTTTAGTGAAAGAAGGCGCGTCGTTCACCGCATTGACGATCACGTCAAAGGTTTCAACAATCTGATTCACGTTCGGCGCCGTGCCCGAACCGTTGTCTGTGATCGTCACCGTAATGGTGGACGTGCCGCTCGTGTTGGCAACCGGCGTGAAGGTCAGAGTCGCTTTTCCTCCGCCGTCATCGGTCAGATTCGGCGTGGGAATCAGCGCGGTGTTGCTTGATGCCACCGCAAATGTGAGCGTCTGTCCGGCTTCCAGCGCGCCGATAGTGATTCCGGTGAGGCTGACGGTATGCTGCGCCGCGTCTTCATTGATCGTCAGATCCGCGACGGGAGCGACCGTGGGCGCGTCGTTGACGGCTGCGATATTGACCGTGTAGGTGAAGTTGGCTTCGCGCACATCAAAGCCGCCGCCGTCCGGGCCGTTGTCGCGCACGCGCAGAGTTATCGTCACCGTTCCCGACTTGTTGGCAACGGGCGTATAGGTCATGCGCGCGGTCTTCAGATTCGGGTTGTGCTGATCGATAACGGGATGGGGAATGATCGATGTGTCGCTGGAGAAGGCCACGATATCCTGGACGAACTGTTCGGTAATGCCGTTTCCGTCGGTATCGGCTTCGTTCGAAGGTCCGATATCCACGCCTGTGATATTGACCGTCTGCGTGCCGGCGTCTTCGTTGATGTTGAACACAGAATTGTTGGGCGGCGAGACGACGACCGGCGGATCATTGGCCGGAATGACGACGATATCCAGGTCGCGAACGATAGTTTTGGGGCCATCGTAGCGTCCTGCGCCATTATCGTTCAGCGTCACTCGGATAGTCGCTTTGCGCCCGGGCGTGTTGAAGGCATCCTGCGTCGTCTTGAAGCGCAGGGTGGCTGTCGAACCGGAGAAATTGATAATTTCAACGGTGGTTGCGTTGATCACTGCATCCTGATTCTGGATCAGATTTGCGCTCAGCGAGAGAACCTGGGCCCCTTCGTTGGCGTTGCCGGCGCTGATACCGGTGAGCGAGACGGTACTGAAGTTCGAGGTAAACACATCTTCACGAATGGTGAGCTGCTGTCCGTTGTTCAGTGGATCGAGCGTGGGCTGATTATTGTTCTGGACGGTGAAGGTCAGTGTGGAAATCGGACCGATGTTCGGGCTGTTGCCGTTCGTGTCGTCCGCGCCGAATCCATCGTCATTCACCACATGCTGACCGTCGACCGCGAAGCAGTAAAGAATGTGCGTGCCATCGGTCTGCGTCGGCAGAATATCGCTGGCCGTGAACGGCCCGCCTCCGCTGAGCGTCACGCTGTTCCAGCGTCCTTTCGTCGAATCGACCTGGTAATACACGCGCGTGGGATTGATTCCAGCGATCAGGCTGCTCGATACGGAGAAAGAAATCGAAGGTGTCTGCGTGAAGACAATGTTATTGGTCGCCGGCGTGGTCAGCGACGCCGTCACGGTCATGTTGCGCGGCACTTCGTTCTGCATATCCAGAACAGTGAGGTCATTGCTGCCGGAATTGACAGCGTAAACAGTGCCTGCAAGAGGATTGACGGCGATTGCCGGCGTCTGCGATCCGACAGAAATACTGGTCGACGTATTGGTGGCGCACTGGATTATATTCAGCGAGCCATTCGAAGCAGCTGCATAGAGACGGTTGCTATTCACGTCAAGCGCCAGCGCTGTTGTACTTGCGCCCACGTTAATCGTGTTCTGAGAAATCAGATTCGAGGCGCTGGCGCGGACAATGTCATTGCTCTGCAAACCGACATAAATCGAATCGTTGTTCGGATTGTAGATGATCGCGCGCGGTGTTCCAATACCCGTGTTTCCGTTGTTCGTAAAATCAACACCGTCCACGATTGTGATGTTGTTGCCGAGCTGATTCGCCGTAAACACACGCTCGTTTTGCGTCGACTGCGCCAGCGCCATAGGCTGGCTACCCACCGTCACCGACCCACCTGGAAGGTTGGTCGGAAATTCATCCGTGCCGCCTTCCAGCACCCACAATTTGTCATCGTTGCTGCTGATGGCGAAGATGCGGTTGCGAATAGCATTCACGATAATGGCTTCGGGCTTCTTGCCAATCGTCACCGTCTTGCGGACCGTGTTCGTCGCCCCATCGATGACGCTGATGGAACCATCCAGCGAACCGTTGGATTGATTGACAACGTAAGCCTTGTTGGTGACGGTATTGACTGCAACAGCGACCGGAGTGTTTCCCACATTGATCGTAGCAACTGTTCCGGGAGCGCTCTCGTTATAGACCGAAACTGTATTGCTGCCTTTGTTCACGACATAGACGTTGCCGGTTGCCTCGTTGATTGCGATCGCTACCGGCTGCGTGCCGACATTAGCCGTGCCAACCAAGGAATGCGCTGCATCGCAGTTGCGGATTGTAACGGTGTTGTCGCCCGTGTTGACGACGTGAACGCGGTTGGTGGCGCGGTTGACTGCCAGCGCGCTCGGCCCCGTACCCGCGGCAATCGTAGAAGCTGCATGCGTCGACACATCCAGAATGCGCACGCCGCCCGATTCGGCAACCGCCAGGCGATTGGTGACGGGGTTGATGCTTGAGCCCTTGCGGCCGATCGAAGAAAGCGTTCTGATCACATTGCCGTTGCTGCCGTTGCGTATTTCGACGCCTTCCTGCGCCGAAACGAGATAAACTTCATTCGTAACATGGTTGATGGTGAAGCCGCTGTATTGGAATGTTCCCGGCACATTGAAAGGCGTGACTGCATTGGACGCGCCGTCAATCATGCAGAACCCGGGCGAATTCGTTCCAAAGTTCGAGACGAACACGACGTTGGCGTTGGTGTTCACCGAAAGCGCGGCGGCACGGTCGCCGACGGAGACAGAAGTGATCAGGCCGAGGGATGTGTTGTAGATAGAGACCGTGTCGGTTGCATTGTCGGACACGTAGATCTTGGATGAAACGGGATTGAACACCACGTCATGCAGGTTGGTCAGCCCGGTCGCGCTGTTGCCGATCACCCCAGTTGTTCCATCCAGCTCGAACACTTTCGTGGTCGTGATGACATAAACTTTGTTGTTGACCAGGTTCAGCGCCATGCCGCGCACCGTTTCAGCGGTCGTGCCCCCCAGAACGCGCGTTACGGGTGCGCCGAGGCCGGCATCAAAAACATCGACCGCGCATGCCGTCGAAGTTGAATTGTAATAGCCGACGAAGATTTTTCCGTTGGACGGGTTGACCAGTACGCTGCTGGGATCTTCAGTCGTACCGTAATCTTTGATCGACGTAAATGAGTTCGTATTCCGGTCGAAGAGGACAAACTTGTCGTTAGTGCTTCCGGTGGTGCTCACGGCGAAAACGCGGTTGCTGGCAACGTCAAGGGCGATCGATTCGTACCCATTGATCGTCGTGCCGCCGGTGCTCAAAGCCAGTGCCTGAAGCGAGCTGCCGTCGATTTCATAGAGACTGCCGCTGACCGTCGTAACATAGAACTTGTTGGTCACCGGGTTGGCAATGACGCGCTCAGGTGTGTTGCCCGTTAAACTGATCAGTCCCAGATCGCTGGCGGCAAAAGCGCTGAATGAAGCAAACAGAAACGCAAAAATAACGTTTAAGACGTGTCGACTCCGCATGGTGCAGCTCCTTTTTTTTCTGCAAAATCAGACACCTTTCAACCGGCACCGGACAAATTACGACAGAGTTTGTCCTACAGCGCGACAGGTAGGTGCTTTGTCAGAGTTTCATGAGAACATTTGCAAAGCCTAAACCAGTTTCTGCTCTGGCAAGCTCAGGAATAATTGTGCGGCTTGCAATCTTGCATTCAGCGGACGCTTGATTTCGCTGCACGGCTGGGAGATAACCTTCTTACGGAAAGTCAGAGGTGGATCATGGCCAGACAGGCATTGCTCATCGTTGATCACGGTTCCAAGCGGCATGAATCGAATGAAATGCTGAAATTCGTGCGCGTTAAGGTTAAAGAGCTAGCGCCAGATCTCATCGTCAACGTGGCCCATATGGAGCTGGCCGAACCGACGATTCCGCAGGGATTCGAGGCGTGCGTCAAGGAAGGCGCGACTGAAATCGTCGTGCTGCCCTACATGCTCGGTCCGGGCAAGCATTCCACCGGCGACATCCCGCGCATGGTGAGCGAAGCAGCAGCCAGCCATCCTGGAGTGGTATTCCGCGTCTCCGGCTGCCTGGGAATCAGCAGTAAAATCGCCGAGCTGATCCTGGAACGCGCAGGACTGTCCTGACTGTTCTCTCCACCGCTGAAATGCAGAGACGCGGTGAACACACTGGGCAGGACACCGAGCGCGTGCAGTAACGGACTTGGTCCTTGATCACTCGAAAGTACGACGCTCCTCCGCAGCGTCGCTGCAGCAATGCACCGTGCATTGATACGGATCAGACACAGCGCTGGCTGCTACCATTTCGTATCGCGCACCTGTGATTTGTTGCCGCCACGTATCACTCTTCAGCTCGCTTTCATATAAATCCAGCATCTACCCATGGCACGTTGTGTGCATAAACGGGGTTGAACTGTTCTCCTTAGGAAACGCCAGACATGGAAACCGCACGCATGACAAGTCATAAGAAAGCACCCTCAGGCATGACCTTGCTTGAGGTGATCTTCGCCGTATCGATGATCAGCATCGCGATCATGGGTACCTTCAACGCCTGGATGAATTCACAGCGTCTGCAGGCTCTGCAGCGTGAAGAATCGATTGTCCAGGCGGCGCTGCAGCGCTACATGAACGACATCCGTTCGACCCCGTTCACGCGCGTGGATAATGCGATGGGATCGACGTACCGGGGCGGCCTTTATGTGCCGAATCCTGGATACGAAATTGAGCCGGAAGTGTGGGTTGGAGACGGCTATTCCGGCGGCGGCTATGCGGGCCCGACCGATGCGCGCAAAAAGCCGGGCATGATCAAACTTTTCCTGGGCTGGAACGGTAAGGGCGAGCCCAGCGACGACACTCTGCGGGGCGTGAAGGTTTCAAAAACTCCATTCGACGGCGGGGTCCTCTACGGCAACCGCTACTGGGCACCGCAGGCCCGCACGCCTGAACTGCGCATCGTCTTTATCAACAATGAAGTGCCGACCGAAGCACGCATGGGCGAGACGCCGGAAAATCCCAGCGATGGCGTCGACCTGAACGGCGACGGGCAGATCAGCGAATCACCGATGCCGCTGGCGCCGGCAAACTATGAATTTGGCGATATCGATGCCAGGCCGCTGTTCCCACGTTACCTGGCGATTCCCATCCAATCGGGCCGGGCATTCGTGGATGGCTATCAGAATATGACGAACCTGATCGTGTACCCGGTCGTGCTGCAGGCGCGCTGGTGGAGCGTCGCCGGACTGCCGCGTGAAATCACACTCATCACGTTCCTGACGAACCGGTCGGGAACGGGCCTCTAGGCGTTGCGATAAACGAGCACTGAAAGGACAGACCATGATTTATCAACGGACTCCGCGCGGCATGACAGTGATCGAAGCGATCATCGCGTCCTCGATCTTCGCGCTGGTGATCACCCTGTCATTCGGCATCACGCATTGGTCGACCAAGGCTTTTCACGAGCAGATCCATGAAAGCGATCTGACCGACAAGGGCGAAAAAGCAATCAAGTATCTGCAGGAAGAGCTGGCAGACGCCACCTTGATGGGTGCCAGCGGTCCCTCGGACATAAACACGATGGGCTATACCTTCCGCAATGCTGAGCTGCGCTTCAAGGTTCCCCTGCGCTACGTGAGCAATGGAACCAATAGCCGAAATCCGAGAGGTTACGGCGTATTCATTCAAACGGTGAAGCAGGTGCCCGATGGCAACGGCGGCTACCTGAACAAACCAACGTTTTCTGAGCCCGCTAACTCGAATGGACAAGTTCGCGACGGAGATTTTGACTTCAAGCTGCGCTACGGCTGGCGTGATAATCAGCGCTTCGTTCCCAATGATCACGACGGCGGCAAAATGGTTCCGCTGCAGGGGCCAGGCCTCAAGATCGGCTCCGGCGTCTCCATCCCGAATGCGGTCAAGATCTCCTCGAGCACCTTTACTTCGGACGAAGGCGCCACCTACGACGCGGGGACGACGATGGGCGGTTTTGTTCGCTTCCGCTATGTGATTAACACCAACCGTTCGTTCGGCAAGTTCGGCAGTGGCGGGCTCATCAGAGAAAGCCTGGAGAAAATCGACATCGATGGCGATGGACTTTTTTATTCAGACTACACGCTGGGATATATTGAACGTTCCTATTTCGTTGGACCTGCCGGATCCGAGCAGCAGGTGCCAGAGTCGCGCACGCCGATCGGCGACACCTGTATTCTGCAGCCGACCTACTCGACACCCGCATACTCCTCTTCCGATGCGGCAGCCCTCAAGACCAACAACATTTTCTGGCAGCCGCGTGACGCGTCCAACAATGTCATCAATCCGGCGCGCGTTGAGATTTATCTGTGGACGTTCAACCTGACCTCTTCGGGACACCCTCATGTGATCAAGGCAACGACGACTCTATACATGCGCAACAACGCGACGTTTGTGCGTGCAACGTCGGCGACGGGAACAGACGATTAAACGGCATTGCGCTTGCACTGAAGATAAGCGAGATCAACAGGAGCTGAGAGATGAAACCCCAGGTGAGTTCAAACGGTGACAGGAAGCCAAAAGGCAGTGCGCTGATCGTAGCACTGGCCCTAATCGCGCTACTGGCCAGTATCAGCGCGGTGCTCGTCTCCGAAATGACCACACGTGCAAAGCACGTCGAAGTCGATCTCGAAGACATCAAGGCTTTCGAGGCAGCCGAGGCCGGCATCGACGCAGCGCTCTTTGATATCAACTCTTCGGATACCTACAATCCCTGGGTTGAAGCTAACCCGACCGTTCCGCCCAACCAGACTCCGTCGGCGGTAAAGCCGCCGCTCTCCAAACCCTATGCCCGGCGGGTGAGCAAGGGCGTGCTTCCCAATAGTCAGGACCCGGCAGTAATCGGCAGCGCCATCCCTCTGATCGCTCCCGAGACGCAGCGCCCGATCCGTGTTCACGTGGCACGGCGCGCAGATGGGACAAAGCCGGGTTGCCTTGGAACATCAGCCTGGATGCCGAGCCATGATCTGGACAAGAACGGCCGGCCCACGTGGCGATCGATTCCGATGACCAACTCAAACGGAGAACAACTGAAATACTCGAGCGGGCCCAACGCTGGCAAGCCGCGTTACTGTGAAGACGGCATAGTGCCTCAGGCGCTTGGCAGCGTGGCTTTCTTCACTTACGCCATCGACTGGTATCACGACGGCATCGACAACGACGCCGATGGCGTTGTCGACGACCGCAACGAGCGCAACAAGTACACCGTGTACAGCACCGGCATTCACCGCGGTATCATGCAAAGCGGTGTGACCGAATCTGGAAAAGTGGTGACGGTCGAAGTCATCGTACAGGCTCTCGATAAAGACCGGTTCGAGTTTGAGCCCAGCCCGCTGCGCATTCCCATCGCGCCGCGCAGAAACCCCTAAACAAACAGCAAACATTGGAGGAGGAAAAATGAAAACGACATTGAAACTCTGCACGGCGGGCCTGGCAGTGCTGCTGCTGACCTGCTCACTACACGCTGGACAGTCCCAGAGCAGCGGCGGAAAGAATAGCACCACTACGGGAGGCTCGACATCAGGAGCCGGCAATGAGCCTTTTCAACAGACCATTGCCTTCAACCCTGCGAACTCTGTAGGAATCGGATTCAACGGCACTAATCCGAGTACTCACGGAATTGATTACGTGCTTCCGACCGAACAGGAAATTGCCTCGGGCGATCTCGATGCCAAGCTGAAATACAGCTACAAAATTCCCGCCGAAGTTCAGGCGCTTTACCCGACCACCGAGGGTTATAGCTATACCAATGTAACCTACGGAGGTAGTCAGCAATACGTAAAACAGACTCTGACCACAACCGATCCTGTGACAGGTGAAGTTAAGACAAAAGAGACGGGCGTGTTTAAGGTTTTACCTAATCCGGACAGACTCAACACAAATGAGTGGGTTGAAGTAAAACCAGGCGCGGTGATGGATAAAGTAACCGTGGGAATGATTACGGGTACCTCCAGCACCGAACCCGTGGGAATGCTGGTCAACAAGCAGCATAACGACAATCAGCTCATTGGTGGCGTCTTCAATGGGCTCAACCCCGATTTCGCGGCACTTGAGGGATTGATTAACTCCGTTAAGAGCTCGGCCACTTCATTCATGGATCTTTCTACGGGACAGATCACCGGAGGCTTGGGCACGCGTGATAAGCCGGCAATCGTCTATGCCAAGGGCAAGCAGAACGCAGATGGCACGGTGTCCGAATCTGACGTGCACTGGTCCGGCCAGCAGAGGGGATACGGCATCATCGTCATCGAGATCGACGACCCCAACAAAGCACAGTTCGTGATGTCGGGGCAGAGCCTCTGGACGGGTCTGGTTGTAGTCGTGACCAACAAAGTCCCTACCAGCAACAAACAGCCACTGGCGTTTGTCGGAGGCGGCCAGAACGTGCATATCCTCGGTGGAGTCATTGCTTACACGCGCAATATCAAGCGTTCCCCGACGGATACGGCGACCATTCTCGGCCAGGAAATGGTGAAGCTCGCTGGAAACGGGAATGTCCGCTACTCCAATCAGGCGCTGAATTTCTTCAATGACGTTGCACCAACGACTATGCAGGTACGCTCCTGGCGGCGCCTGGCGGAAAATGAATAAGCGCGTTAAACTTGCCTTAATAGCGTGCACGGGGAACCGTGCACGCTTCTGTGTTTGATAGCGGCCTTCTCCTTTTCAATCAACTCTGAGGATCGCACTGTGCCACCGACAGTCAATCTACAGCCGCCTACCGGTACATCGAAGAAGCGGCCGAAGTACGCGCCAGGCGACGGCACTCCGCGCCAGCGCGCCATCATGATCAGTGTCGCCATTGCCTGCCTGGTCGGAGCGTTTCTCATTCCTACGCACGAGCCGAGCATAGACGAACTCGGACCCGAGGAAGCCAAACTTCAGCCGGCACCGCCGGCGCCGCCCGCTCCCGCGCAATCAGCGCGTGCTGCGTCAAACACGCGGAACAATCCACCCTCATCGGACTCGTCACTGCCCCCGATTCACGAAGTTGCGATGTTCTCAGTCAACACGCCCCAGGAGGTCGACGGCCGACTGGCGACTTTATCCAATTACTATACCGCACCCAGGCTCGCAGACTGTGAAGCGGCTTATAAAGCACTGACATCGATCGGCGACCTGCTTGTTCCCAAGCTGCCTAAGCTGATCGAAACGTCTACAGGCCCCGAACTGACCAATTACGCGCGAGCGGCCCTGGACCTGAAGGCGGTGAATACCGTTCCAGCGATGATAGCACGGCTGCATTCACCCGACCGCGGAGCCGGTGCACAGAAGCAGATGATGGCTGCGCTGTCGTCGTTTGACGACCCCAAGGCGCAAGAGTTCGTGCTCGAAGCGATGAAGGGCAACACGCCCGTGAGCTCAAACTTTGTGTGGCCGGCGCTTGGTGAAAAGATGACCGAGGCTCAGGTGAACCTGGCGTATGACATCGTTTCAAATGGCAAGCCCGGATGGGAAGAAGCTGCTGGCGCACTCGGCAGATACGGCAGCACGCAACAGAGTGCAACGCCATTGGTTCAGCGCATACAACAGGAGATCCAAAATAAGAAAGGCGATGCGCGGCTGGCCATGATGAAAGCTGTAGCGCAGATGGAACCCTCCACAGCGGCCAACATGCTTTCCTTTTATATTTCAGAATCAGAACCTGCCGTTCGAGCAGTAGTGTTCTCGGCGCTCGTTCGCTCGGCACAGCATCGCTCCACGGCGATGGAGGCCGCGCGTAACGACGATAGCCCGCAAGTCCGTGCGGCAATCTTGAATGCGTTCACGGAGTCGCCAAGCGACGACGTACTGGATTTCTTTGTTGATCTGCTGGCCAATGATGACGTGGCCGCCATCGCGCGGAGAGGTCTGGTGATGGCTAACAAGGGCGTCGACCTGGGCAGTCGAAGGTTTGCCTGGCAACAGTGGCTCAAGCAGAAAAGGGAACTCCAGAAGTCCGGCGGCAAGCTGCCGGACGTCAAGCCCGAACCCGCGTACGAGTCCGGCGCGCCGCTTGATGCGCCCTGACGCAGGAGCAGACAAAGAAAAAACGGCAGCCTCATGGCTGCCGTTTTCTATTGACCACCACTGTCAGATTACATGTGCTTGATGATTTCGCTCGCGAACTCGCTGCACTTTACCAGCTTGGCGCCTTCCATCTGGCGCTCGAAATCATAGGTCACCGTCTTGGCGCCGATCGCCGCGTCCATGCCCTTGATGATCAGGTCCGCGGCCTCATTCCATCCCAGGTGGCGGAACATCATTTCACCTGAGAGAATGACCGAACCCGGATTGACCTTGTCCTGGTTGGCATACTTGGGCGCCGTTCCGTGAGTCGCTTCGAAGATCGCGTGACCTGTCACGTAGTTGATGTTTCCGCCCGGAGCAATGCCGATGCCGCCGACCTGCGCGGCAAGCGCGTCCGAGAGGTAATCTCCGTTGAGATTCGTGGTCGCAATGACGTCGAAATCCTTCGCGCGCGTAAGCACCTGCTGCAGGGTGATGTCGGCGATGGAATCCTTGATCATCAGTTTCTGCTTCCACTTTCCGCCGCCGTGCGTTTCCCAGAGAGTTGAAATCGTCTTTTCGACTTCAGCGACGATCTTCTTTTTCTGGTCGGGCGTCATCATGTCGTAGCCCGGCTCGATCTCCTTCGCGTTCTGCTCGGAGGTGATGTTCGGGTTCTTTTCTTTGTTGCCCAGAATCCACGTCTCGCGTTCACTCACTGTCTCGTTGCGGAAGTCGCGCGCTGCGAGGGCATAGCCCCAGTCGCGGAAGGCGCCTTCCGTGAACTTCATGATGTTGCCCTTGTGGACGATGTTCACGCTGCGGCGCTTCTGTTCCAGCGCGTACTTGATGGCGGCCTTGATGAGGCGCTCCGAGCCCTCAATCGAGACAGGCTTGATGCCGACGCCGCTGGTCTCGGGGAAGCGGATTTTTTTGACGCCCATTTCCTTCTGGAGGAAAGCGATGACCTTCTTCACTTCTTCGCTCTTGGCGGCCCATTCGACGCCCGCATAGATGTCTTCGCAGTTCTCACGGAAGATCACCATGTCGACGTATTCAGGGTGCTTGACAGGCGAAGGCACGCCTTTGAAATAGCGCACAGGGCGGAGACATACGTACAGATCGAGCAGCTGGCGCAGGGCGACGTTCAGCGAGCGGATGCCGCCGCCGACCGGCGTGGTCAAAGGTCCCTTGATTCCGACGAGATAATCCTGAAAGGCGGTAACTGTGTCATCAGGGAGCCAGTTCTGCGTTTTGTTAAACGCTTTTTCACCGGCGAGCACCTCGAACCAGATGATTCTCTTCTTGCCGCCGTAGGCCTTGTTCACGGCCGCATCGAAGACGCGCTGGCTGGCGCGCCAGATGTCCGGGCCCGTGCCGTCGCCTTCAATGAAAGGAATGACTGGCGCGTCAGGGACCTGAAGGATGCCGTTCTTAATGCTGACTTTATCGCCAGCGGGTGGTTTGAGCTGCGTGTACGTGGCCATGGCGTGTTCCTCGCAAGAAGGAGCGGAAAAAAGGCTTCGCAAGTTCCCGCCAGTCAGCGGAAACCTCATGAAGACCCAATCAAAAAACCGTAAAGGTCATAGTCCCATGAGCCGCCCCCGTCAAGGCGATACGACCCCGGACCGCAGCGGGCAGGTCACTTCAACTTGTAGAGGGTGGATTGCGCCGGATCCAGAAAGGGCGTGGCGTAGCGGAAGGAGTCCCAGGCGATGAGCCGCTCATCGAGGAATGTACCACCAACTGCCATTGCGAGGAAAACGGCTAGAACCAGTGATGTCGTCACAGGTCGCTCCCGCATGCGCCGGTAGAAGCCCGCGTCGAACAGAAGCGGCAGGCTTGCAACAAAGAGAACAATGCAAGCCGTGTTATAGAAACGTCCGCCGCTGGAATAAACCAGGAAGAAGACCGGCAAATTGAAAAACAGCAGCGCGCCCAGAAGGAACGTCTGCATCCGTTTATAGCCAATTGCAAGCGCCATAACGACCGTGCAGAGCATCACCCAGATCGTGTTGCCACGAAGATGGTTCAGCAGGATCACATTTTCATAGTTCACATGCCAGCCGAAGTAACTCTGCTGGTAGACAAACGTCATGAGTTCATGCCAGACCAGCGAAATCATGTAGCCAGGGAAGGTCAACCAGAACCGGAAAACTTCACGCGTTGCAAAGGAGTTTGCAGCTGCGGTATCCGGTCGAAACTGAGTGCTGGCTCTGATCCACGCGAAGTAATCGCCGTCGCTTGGTTGCCACTTGAACTTATGGGGCACCTCCCAGAGCCCGGCCATTGCCGAAGCGCCGAAGCTGTCGGTCGTCATCGACCATTCTTTTGTATATTGATACTTGAACAAGCCCCAGGCCAGCCCGATCCCCAGGAACATCAGCAGCGGAATAAAGAGCCGGACAAAGCGGCGGTAATGCAGTACCAGCGAAACAATAGCCCAGCACGGAACGATGTCAGGGCGCAGGAAAAACCAGAACGCAAAGGTTGAATGCAGAAGCACATCGTAATGCAGGGGCATCTTCGGCGACTTCTGATACTGCTCAATATAGAGACAGCTGACGCCTGCCATCAGCAGCACGACTCCCGGAAGAATTGCCTCGATCAGCGTCCACCAGTACATGTTCGGAAGAAAGGCGACGATAATGCAGATCAACCCGGCGACACGCATGTCCATGATCCTGGACGCCGCAAAGAAAAAGAACGCGTTGGCCGCCGCCGCGAACAGCATCTGCATGAAGACCGTTGCAACGCTCAGGGCAAGCTGGTCGGTTCCTGAAAAAGTCATGATTCCTGCAAACGCGACAAAGAATGCATGACCCGGCATGCGGTGCCATGGAACCCAGCCCTTCTTGAGGACTGGACCGTTTCCCTCCAGCAGGTTTGCGCCCATGTGAATACCGCAATTCAGATTGTTTCCGACCGCATCCTGCACCTGCCCCACAAACATGCTGTAGCGAATGTCGCGATAGCTGTAGATGTTCCGGACTGTCAATGTCGACACCGCCAGGCTGATGCCAAGCACCAGCAACATGCCCGGCAGAACATACCTTTCGCCAAAAATGGGGAGCATAAGCAGACAGGCGAGTGCAACAAAAAAGAGCAGCGGCGGCAACAGCTTGCCGTAGGCGAGGCTATCCGGACGATAGCGGAAAAAGGACCGGTGATCTTTCATCAGGCCGGCGTCGCTCGGAAAAAGCCCGATCTCTTCGAACGCACACGCCGCTGATGTCACAGGCGGACCGATATAGCGCACTTTCACGCGGATCTGCCGTGCTTCGCCGCCCGGTTCAAAGCGGATTAGCTCGCGGCCCCCGGTCTGCCCATTCACTTCTGTTTTGAGAGGCCGCGCCGCAAGCTCGCCACGATCGGCCGAAATTTCGATTCCCATGCGTGGCAGCTGGCCGCCTTCACGGAACAGCAGGACAGTCGGTCTGCTGTATCCCAGGAGATCGAAATTTAAGACGAGTTCCTGGTCGACAAAGGGATTTGCGTAGATGTTGTAGCGTCCGCATCCGAGGTCGGCGACCTTCACTTCCGTGGGCTTGAGAGTGGGGATCAGCGGCGCAGTCCGCGCGGTCAGCCGCGTCTTGACGCCTTTATTGCCTCCGGTAAAGAGATTCCACCCAACCTGCCAGGCGGACAGAAAGATAAAGCCCGTGAACACGACGAACACAGTCATGAGAGCATAGCGTGCAAGCGGCTTCAAACGTCGCAGCCGATCAAGCTGCCTTGCACAAAACAAAGCCACCCAAGCACTGCCCTGATCGATGCGTACCTGAATCGCCGAGCAGACGCCGTCCAGCTTCTGCAACAGAACTTTATAGCCGCTGGGTTTGGCGTCGCTCACGGGGTGTAAGACCTTTCGTCAGAATTGCATGGTGAATAGACCGCGCGACTATAGCCGCAGGGAAACTTCCGTCAATTCGATCATCTTCTGCCGAAGAGTTCCAAGTTGTCGAAGAACTCGTATAGGGAAGCAAAAAAGGTTGTTCGTGCGAAGCACGCGTATCCATTTCACTTGCTTGTTCATTTCTCATTCTGTAAATTACGGACAAAGTGGATACGAGAAGTCCACAAAGACTACTTTGCGGGAGTGATTTACGATGCCTTATCCAGAAGAGCTTGTTCGACCCATGCGTCAGGAACTGACCTCGGCAGGTGTCAAGGAACTCAAGACTGCCGCTGAAGTTGACACGTTTATGGCGGAAAAAACCGGCACCTCGCTGCTCGTGATCAATTCGGTCTGTGGCTGCGCTGCTGGCGGTGCACGGCCGGGCGTCAAACTGGCTCTTCAGAGCATCAAGCCGGACCGGGTCGCCACCGTTTTTGCAGGACAGGACACTGAAGCCGTGGCTAAGGCGCGCAGCTATATGGCCGATATTCCGCCCAGCAGCCCGTCGATTGCGATCTTCAAGAATGGCGAACTGGTCCACTTTGTGCCGCGCCATATGATCGAAGGGCGCGATCCGAAGACGATCGCCGGCGACCTGGTGAAGGCGTTCGAAGCCAACGCCGTCGCGAAGTAGTTATCCGCGGCGATAGACCTGGCACAGAGAGCGCACGATGCTGTGCTCTCTGTGTTTTCACTTTCAGAGGACTTTTTTTATGGGCACATTTCACACCGATAAGAGCGCGCTGCACGGCATCACCGTGGTAGTCGACACGAAGGGGCCCAAAGTGTACGTGGGCCGCTGCGATGACGAGGACGAGGTTGCCGTTGTCCTGAAAGATGCGGACGTTCACGAAGACGGCCACAACGGAAAGAGCAAAGCGCAGTACATTGAACGCGCGGCCAAGTTCGGCGTTTGGAAAAAGTTTGATCACATCGCCATTCCGCGAGCCGAAGTCGCCTCAATCACCCGCCTGGGCGAAGTGAAACCCGAACCCGTCCGCGCACCCGAGCCCGCGAAAGTGCCTGAACAGCCCAAGGCGAGCGCCGATCCGGGCAAGGCGCTGGTAGCCCTAACCGAGAACGCGCAGACAGAAGTGCGGCGCCTGATCGCCGAGCAGAACAAGCCAGGGATTGGCTTGCGTCTTGGAGTCAAAGGCGGCGGCTGCTCGGGCTTTTCGTACAAGCTTGAGTTCGATCAGAAAAAAGAAGGCGACGTCGTCGTGCCGGTCAGCGACTTCAATGTCTTCCTCGACCGCAAGAGCACCATCTATCTCCGCGGCATTACACTCGATTTCCAGAAGGGTCTGCAGGGCAAGGGATTCGTCTTCAACAATCCCAACGCCACGAACACCTGCGGCTGCGGCGAGAGTTTCTCGGTTTGATAGAGTCAAGGAACACGACTTCAACACACAGACACGGAGCACACAGAGTTCACAGAGAACAACTTCAAAAAGTTTTTATCTGTGTCCTCTGTGCTCATGCGTCTCTGTATTGAAGTTGTGTTAAAATCGCCTGCATGAGCAACAGCGTTCTCAATCTCGTCAAAAAGGCCCGCGCAACGGGCCTTCTTGCTGTGCTGGGAAAGGACGGCCCGGCGTCCGGCATTGCCGATCTCGGCGCCATTCGCGTGAGCGGCCCGGACGCGGCGGCATTCCTGCACAGCCAGCTGACAAACGAAGTCAAAGCGCTGAAGCCCGGCGAAGGAAATCTCTCTGCGCGCGTGACGCGTACCGGAACCCTGGTGCGCTGGTTTTCGCTGCATGCACTGCCAGACAATTCTGGTTTCCTGCTGCTGCTTGAACGCGAGGGAATCCCTACCCTTCTCGCGGATCTCGGCAAGTACGCGATCATTGATGATGTTCAGCTCGCCGACGTCTCCGACGATTACGAATGGCTCGCGCTGCAGGGCTCGTCAGCTCCCGCCATTGCTGAATCGGCCCTTGGGAAAATCGGCTCCGAGAGCTGGGCAGATCTTGCCGAATGCGCTGTGCGTCCGCTGCCGGCCGGGGCGCTCGGGTTCTGCCGCTCGCTTACGGGGGACAGCGGCTTCGTGCTGGGCATTCCACGCGAGACCGGCGATTCAGCGATGGTCTTCGAGCGGCTGCGTGAAACACCGCAGAGCAAAGACCTGCTCGTCTTAAGCGGCGCTGAGCTTGCGGACGTCCTGGAAGTGATGCGTATCGAAGCTGGAATCGTGCGCGTGGGCGTCGATGCGCCGGAAGGCAAGTACGTGCTGCCCGAAACGGGGCTCGAGTCGCAGGTCGTCAGCTACTCCAAGGGCTGCTATCTCGGGCAGGAAGTCATCGCGCGCATTCGCACGTACGGCTCGCTGCCAAACGTGCTTCGCGGAATGATTTTCGATATGCCGCCCGCAGCGCCAGAAGTAACACTCAACGCACGCGCAGAAGGAATTCTGCAAAAGTTGCCTGACGCCGGCGCCGATCTGCTGCTCGAAGACGGCAAGAAGGTCGGGTTTATCACCTCTCGCACGCACTCACCGGTGCTGGAGGCGCCCGTCGCGTATGCCTATCTCGACCGGGCCAATCGCATGCCGGGTACAAAGCTGAAACTCAAGGGGAAAAGCGACGCAATCGTCACGGCCACCGTGACGCTGCTGCCGTTTTACAAAGCATCGGATCTGAAAGCGCGTGTTACTTTCCTGCATGACCGTGCTATTCGCCTCTTCGCCGAAGAACAGGACGATAAAGCCATCGCGCTGCTTGAAGAAGCGCTGCGGCTGGATCCCACCTTTGCCGACGGCTATGAGGCGCTCGGCGTGATCCTGGGCCGCAAGAGCCGCTTCAACGAAGCGATCGAGATCTTCAAGAGGCTCGAAGAAGTCGCGCCCAATGAACCGATGGTTCACACCAACCTGTCGCTCTTCTACATGAAGCTTGGAGACAAAGTCGCCGCTGAAGAAGAAAAAGCCAAGGCAACGGTTAAACAGTTCAGCCGCTTCGGTGCGCTGAAAAAAGATGAACAGCGCGCGGCCGAAGAGCTGCAGAAAAAACGTGACGACGCGCTGCGCAAGAAAGCGATGTTCGAAGAAGTCCTGGAGATCGACCCGGAAGATCCAATCGCACTTTTCGGGCTGGGTAATGCACTCTCCGCATTGGACGATTACGCAAGCGCCGAAGCGGCGCTCGCTAGAGCCACGCGCGCGGACAAAGACAACTCAGCCGTGTACCTGGCGCATGGGAAAGTTCTGGAAATGCTCAACCGCGAAGCCGATGCGCTGCGCGTGTACCGGGAAGGCATGGCTGTGGCATCGCGCAAAGGCGACCTGATGCCGCTGAAAGAAATGGAACGCCGCTCGGTGCTGCTCGAACGGAGCAAGTGAACGGCTTCAAAACAAAAACTCAAAGACACGAAGGCACAAAGTATTATTCTTCGCAGCCCTCTGCATGATTGAAATGCGCTTGCGTCGACTGACGCAGGTCTGAGTTTGCTCGACGGTATTTTTCCGATTACTGACTTTTAGCGTCTTTGAGTCTTCGTGTCTTTGTGTTGAAAAGAACGTACCTACTTTGCCGGCAGCGCGCCGAAGGTGCGGCTGCGGCGGGCGTAGTCGGCGATAGCGGCGTCGAGCGTGGCTCGGCGGAACTCTGTCCAGGGTGTCTCCAGAAAGAGCAGCTCGGCATACGCGGCATGCCAGAGCAGAAAACTGCTCAGCCGGGATTCACCCCCGGTGCGCACCAGCAGATCAACGGGCGGCAGTCCGGGCAGAGACAGATAGTTCTCGAGCAGCTCCGGATTGATTTTCTCGGGCACGTTTCGTGAAGCGGCCGCATCGCTGCTCAGGCGCCGGATGGCATCGATGAGCTGCATTTTGCCGTCGATTCCAATCACGAGCGTAAGCGTCAGCTTTTCATCCTCGATGCTGATGGCCGAGGCCTTCTGCAGTGCAGCAGCCAGTCCGCCCATGCAATGCGCGGCGCTGGCGTGCGGCGGCATGACTCCCGACAGCCGAATTCCCCAGAGCGCCAGCGACTCGGCCTCTGAAGTCACGAATGCTTCCAAGGCTTCGAGCGCGGCGGGCGACTGCGCGGTTCGATCAGGAACAAAAACGCTCAAGTAGCGCACGCCACGTTCCATACATCCGCAGACCGTCTCATGCATGGCGTTTAAACTCTTGGCCGGTCCGGCGCTGCGATTTTGCGGCGCTGCATCGAGCACCAGGGCCATGTGGCGCGGAACTGCAACGCTTGGCGCCGTAACAACTGCGCTTCGGGTGCGCACGCTGGCAGCAGCGAGAGTGGTGGTGGACGGAGGGGTCATGGATGTTTTTGTTCCGGTTTGATGTGAGCTCACTTGGAGCGCGCGGTGCGCACCAGCATCTCCAGCTGATCAAGATAATTCGCAAAAGCCTTCCGGCCTGACGGGCTGAGCTGAACAGTCGTGCTGCTGTTGCGGCCGGCACCTTCCTTCTCGCGCTGAATAATTCCTGCTTCCTCCAGCGTCCGAAGATGCGCCATCAGGTTTCCGTCCGTGAGTGAGAGGGTGTCGCGCAGATCGGAGAACGACAATCCTGGCTCGGCGGTCGTAAACAGAGACGTGAGAATGCCTAATCGTGTGCGTTCGTGAATCAATGGGTCGAGGTGAACGACGTCATTGCGCTGGCGCGCCTTAAGCTGCGCGGGCGCGGCGGACGGCTTGTGGCGTGCGAGGCTAACGTGTTTCATTTTCGATACCTCGCCATCACCACGCCGCCGAAGATGAAATGCAGACCGCCGAAACCCAATCCCAGGAACAGCGGCGATTGATGCGGCACCAGCCACGCGCACAGACCCAGAAGCATGAATCCAATCCCAAGCACTCGCAGAAACAGCGGCGCAAAAAAGCTGACCGCCCACAAACCGCATCCATAAAACAAAAGCCACAGCCCAGCCAGAAGCTCAAAGCGCTCCGTCTGTATAAAAACAACACTGCCAAGCACGCCAGCCAGGCCGGGACCGACCAGCGCTGCAAATGCCGTGCGCGCAATCGGAGTCCACATCGCTTCGCCGCGCTGCCGGGCTTTAAGCGCCGTCAGCATGAACTGCGCGGACGCGGCGACGACCAGCACGATGCTCCAGACGATCACGAAGGCGAACTCATCTGAAGGACGCGCGCCTTTAAATGAGGCGTACATTCCGCAGCCGCCGCTGCCGAGCAGCGCTGCCGTCCCCGCGATAAAGCCGGAGAGCGCCGAAAACGTCGAGTAGCGCGCCGTGCGGTCGACGACCGTTCGAATTTCCGCCAGAGCCCGCAGCGCCTGGTCCTGCGCAAGCGGAGTAGGAAGCAGCACGAAGTTTCTCCTCCACACGTGAAAGGCCTCGCCTTTCACTTTGTAGTGCAAAGTAATATCGGCACCGGGCAGCGAAGTCAACAGGGATTGTTCAGGAATTTAGTTGAGAGAGTGCGGAAGTTCCCTCTCCCCTCCGGTGAGAGGGCCGAGCGAGCGAAGCGAGACCGGGGTGAGGGGTAACCGCTTCTTGCAAGAGACGGCTACCCCTCATCCCGCGTTAGCTCCGCTCACGTCGGCCTGCTCCCCGGAGGGGAGAAGGAAAGAAAACAGCGTTTTCTATTCCGGATCCTTGCGCCAGCCGTCGACGAGCACCACCTCTTCACCGCTGCCGAGAATACCGACGATCTGGTAGATGCCAGTGCCGGTCACGGGAAAGCGAATGCCCTGGATCGGCGTGCCGGGTTCAAGCAGTTTGCGGCCGTTGATGTCCTTCATCACCATCGCCACGGCGTTCCAAGTCTTGCTGCCCTTGTCATACTTCAGAACGACGTCGCGATTCTTCTGTTCTTTGCCGCCGATGACAAAGCGCTTGTCGCTGGTGCAGCGCATGCTGATCAGAAGGCGCACGGTTTCAGGATCCACCTGCTGCGCTGAAAGATGCAGCGCGTCGTCTTTTTCAATCTTGATGCTGCCGCTGCCGAAGTCTTTTGCCGCGAGTGTGCCCAGCGTTTCGCCGGCGCCGCGGGCCTTGGCGCGAACGGCTTCGAAGCTGTCGAGATCTACCGAGTTCGCTCCCTGAAGTTTGTCCAGGCCAAGCGAAACGATCTTTGAGGGATCCGCTGGATTGACGGTGAGATACACCGACCAGGCGCTGTACTTTTTGACGTGAGGACACATCAGGAACACCGGCTGGCGCGCGCCTTCAGCACGGGCCTCCACGCAGAAGAACGTTCCGGCAACAAGCAGCGCCAGCAGACACTTCGCGACAATTCGCACTACAACCTCCTTAAACGAAAGGTTTCTGGTTTCTGGTTTCTCGTTTCTGGTTAACAGACCAGCGAGAAATCAAAAAACCAGAAACCAGAAACTCTAAACCAGAAACCGTTTTTTACCTGTCGAGCAGCACAACCGGTTCGCCTTCGATGACACCCACCACCCGGTAAATGCCCGTTCCGGTCACCGGGAACACAATTCCCGTGATCGGCTTGCAGCCGTTTTCAACAATGCTCTTGCCCTCAGCGTCTTTCATCGTCGTGGCGCAGGCGCCCCAGGACTTTGTGGCCTTGTCATACTTGATGAGGACATCGCGTTTGCCCTGCTCCTTACCGCCGATGGTGAAGCGCTTGTCAGCGGCGATGCGCATGCTGACCATCAGACGGTAGGTGTCCGGTCCCACGGGCGTGAGCGACGTGTGCAGCGCGTCATCCTTGTCCACGCGGATCTGCCCCGAGCCGAACTGGCTGGCGTCGAGAATGCCCAAATTCTCGCGCTGCGTCTTGGGGTCCTGCTGCGCGGCGACAACGTTCTCAAAACCATTGGGGGAGAGGTCTTCTGAATTCTTGCCGACGAGCTTCTCCAGGCCAAAAGAGAGAAGTTTGCTCGGGTCCTTTTTGTCGGCGACGACGTACAGCGACCAGGCACTGTACTTTTTGACATGCGGCACCATCACAAAAACGGGCTGCTTGATGCCGTCGGTATCGGCGGCGGAAGCGGGAAAAACCAGCGCTGCGACACACAGCGCCAGCATCGACTTCAACATTGTTCGCATAGCTGACCTCTCTCTTTGTCGTGGCTGAGTACGGCGTCCGGGCTTTCGGCCCTTCTTTAGAAACTCAGCAGTTCATTTACCTTAAACGTTGTCCTACGCACTCTCAGTACGCTTTATCCCAGCTCCGCAAGCGCCGCTTTCAACGTGCCCAGCTTGCTTTGCACTTCCTTCAGCTTCTCGCGCTCTTCCGCCACCAGTTCCGGCGGCGCATTCCTGATGAAATTCTCGTTCTTCAGCTTGGCTTCGACTTTCGGAATGAATTGTTCGGCCTTGCTGATCTCCTTGCCCAGCCGCAGCCGCTCCACATCCACCAGATCGGCACTCAAGGCCACGTAAATCGTTCCGCCCTTGATTCCGGTAGCGGACGCCGGCTTCGGCGGTGCGATACTCGTGCCGATTTCCGGCGTTTCGATGTTCGACATCTGCGTCAGGATGTGCGCCTGGCTCTTCAGTCGCTCCGCCAGAGTCGCATCATTCGTCCGCACTGCCACTTTGAAGGGCCGGGCCAGCACCGCGGATACTTCTTTTTTCCGGTCCTTCGGCGAATTGTCAATCAGCTCCTGACGCACAGCGCGCACAGCAATCACTGTCTCGAACGTACTGGCGAATTCTTCCTCAAGCGCCTGGTTGATCAGCTTCGTTTCAGCCTTCGGCCAGGGCGCTGAAATGAGCAAGGCTTCACCTTTTTGACGCCCAGTACTGCCCTCATATTCGCCGCGATTCAAGTTTCTTTCAAAAGCTGTAGCCCGTTTACCCAATTCGCCCCAAAGCGCCTCAGTCACGTACGGGCAAAAAGGATGCAGCAGCCGCAGCGAGCGGTCAATGGTGTACAGCAGCACCGCTTTGGCGGCTGCGCTATCGTTTGCACTGTTTGGGTTTCCAGCACCGATGGCACTCAGGCGCGGCTTGCTCAATTCGATATACCAGCTGCAAAACTCATTCCAGAAAAAGTCGTACAGCGTCCCGATGGCCTTGCTGAATTCAAAGCCTTCGAGGGCCGCGGTCACCTCCCGCACCGTGCTGTTCAGGCGCGAAAGAATCCACTTGTCTTCCGCGCGCATGGCAGCGGTGAGCGCCTCGTGCGAGAGTTCTTTTCCTGCGCCCGCTGGAATCGACGTCAGCACAAAGCGGCCGGCATTCCACACCTTATTCGCGAAGTTGCGGCCCTTTTCGAAGCGTGCGCTATCGAGCGGTCCCATCGGCACATCCGGCAGCGGCGCTGTAAACGGCACCGGCCGCTGGAATTCTTTTTTGCATTTCTTGCAGCTCATCTTGGCCTGCGTGAGCTTCGCCGGCAGATCCTGCAGCTCATCGCAATGCGGACACACGATCTGCACCGGGAATTTCAGATCCTGTCCGCCCGTCGACATATCCGCGAGCGTGTAGCGCATGGCGTCGGCGCCATAACGGTGAATGATGTCCAGCGGGTCAATGCCGTTGCCCTTGGACTTGCTCATCACTTTGCCGTCGCCGTCGAGCACCGTTCCGTGAATCACCACGTCGCGGAAGGGCTGCTTGCCAAGCATGCATTCACCCATCATCACCATGCGCGCCACCCAGAAATAGATGATGCCGCGCGAGGTCACGAGCGTGCTGGTCGGGTAGTAATAATCGAGATCTGCCGTCTTCTCCGGCCAGCCCAGCGTAGAAAAAGGCCAGAGCGCGCTCGAGAACCACGTGTCGAGCACGTCTGGATCTCGCAGCAGATTGCGGTTCTTGTATTCAGGCAGCGACGACGGATCTTCCATCGCCACGATCGGCTTTGCGTTTTCACCAATAATGTAGCGGAAGCGCTTGCCGTCTTTTTCAAGATCGTACGGTTCGTCCGGACCGGCCTCGATCGTCGTAATGCAATCCTTGTTTTCGTCGAGGTCGTACCACACCGGGATCTGATGGCCCCACCAGATCTGGCGACTGATCGGCCAGTCGCGCACTTCTTCGAACCACTTGAGATACACTTTCGTCCACCGTTCGGGATGGAACGTCACGCGGCCTTCAGCAGTGGCCTTCACAGCCATTTCGCTCAGCGGCTTCATCTTCACGAACCACTGCGCCTTCAGGAACGGCTCGATGATGTTGTTGCAGCGGTAGCAGTGCCCCACCTTCTGCGGATGGTCCTTCACGTCGCCAACCAGGCCCATTGCTTTCAGGTCTTCCACGATCTGCGTGCGTGCTTTGAAGCGGTCCAGGCCGCGGTATTTTTCGGGGCAGTTTTCATTCATCGCGCCGCTGTCAGTCAAAATGTTGATCAGCGGAAGCTTGTGCCGCTGCCCGATCTGGTAGTCCACCGGATCGTGCGCCGGCGTCACTTTCAGACAACCCGTGCCGAAGCCAAGCTCCAGTGCGCTGTCGGCGATCACCGGAATTTTTCTGCCCGTCAGCGGCAGGTCCACGAACTTGCCCACGAACTGCTTGTAGCGTTCGTCATCCGGGTGCACGGCCACGGCCGTGTCGCCAAGCATCGTTTCCGGACGCGTGGTCGCCACGGTGAGTTTCCCGCTGCCGTCGCTGAGCGGATAATGCAACTCGTAGAGCTTGCCCTTCACGTCTTCGTGTTCCACTTCGTCATCACTGAGCGTGGTGCGGCAACGCGGGCACCAGTTGATCAGGTATTTGCCGCGGTAGATCAGGCCCTTTTCGTGCAGGCGGAAGAAGGCGTGGCGCACAGCCTTTGATAAGCCATCGTCCATGGTGAAGCGCGTGCGCTGCCAGTCGCAGGTCGCGCCGAGCTTGCGCAGCTGTTTCAGGATTGTGCCGCCGGACTGTTCTTTCCATTCCCAGATGCGGCGAATAAGTTCCGCTCGGCCGAGCTGGTAACGCGTTTTCTTTTCGTTGATGGCGATCTGCTTTTCGACCACGTTCTGCGTAGCGATGCCGGCGTGATCCATGCCTGGCAGCCACAGCGTTTCATAGCCTTCCATGCGCCGCCAGCGTGTGAGAACATCCTGCAGCGTGTTATTTAGCGCGTGGCCGATGTGCAGGACGCCGGTCACGTTCGGCGGCGGGATTGAAATTGTGTACGGCTTCTTCGCCGGATCCGGTTCGCTGTGAAAGGCGCCGTTCTGTTCCCATTTCGTGTAGATGGGCTCTTCGAAACTCCTGGGGTCGTACTGCGACGGAAAATCGTCTGCGTTCTTGATCTGGTCTGACATTTTTTCCTCGTCCAATCTGTCTAAAGCACGCGTCTGGTGTGCTAATGGTTTTAACACGACTTCAACACGGAGACACGGAGAGCACAGAGGACACAGAGAAGAGATTTATAAGCGAATCTTTGTGTCTTGGAGTCTTTGTGTCTTCGTGTGAAGTCCGTTCGTATCCGTGCATGAGCTGAAGGAAGCGACGACGCGCGCCGTCATGACTTCGCAAAAGCTCCAGAGTTTATCGAAAGTATTGCGATTGGAAAGTCTCAGACTGAGCGGCCGTGCTGATGAAAGCACGGCCGTGAGAGCTCCCCGGCGGCAGGCGTGCCACCGAATGACGAGAAGAACGAGGTTTTAAACGTCAGGTACGTCATGCGTTAGAGTGTACCCGACGCGAGCGTTCGGCGCAAATCTAGCACTCCCGCGTCTTACTCGCATTCTGTCATTAGTTTTGCGCATTAGATCAAGCAGTTTGATGCGTTACGCTGTAGTCCCTTAAAGACATCGAGATGGAGCGTTTGACAAAGGAGCCGCATGCACCCGCTACGCCTGGCCGCTGTCGCTATCAGTCTAAGTGCTCTCTTCCTGCGCGCCGCCGATCCCGTGCAGCCGCTGCTTCGCCCGGCCGGCGAAGGCATCAAGGCGCCCGAGAACTTTTCGGTCTCGCTTGTGGCTGCCGATCCGCTGGTGAAGAACCCGGCGACGCTCTGCGTGGCTGACGACGGGCGCATTTTCATCTGCGAAGATTACGTTCACGCGAACGTCCCCGGAATCAAGCGCGACGTCGTCAAAGTGCTGCTCGGCGCAGAAAAAGGAGGCAAAGCCACCGAAGCAATCACGCTGGCTGAAGACCTGAACAGCGTCCAGGGAATGGCGTATCACGACGGCAAGCTTTTTTTTGCGCACTCGCCGAAGGTGTCATACATCACGGTCAGCGCCGACAACAAGGCCGGGCCGGTGATCGATCTGTTTGATGGCTTCGGTTTGGGCAAGGGTTTTAAGCCGTCGCACGGTGCCAGCGGCATGTTCGTGCAGGATGGCAAGCTCTACATGATCATCGGTGACCAGGGCTGCGACACAACGACGAAGGAGGGCAAGCGACTGGCGGTTGATTCGGGCGTGGTCCTGCGCTGCAACTTCGATGGCAGCGAGCTGGAAGTGTGGGCGCACGGCTTTCGCAATACGTATGGCATCGCCCTCGATCCGCTCGGCAACGGCTTCATGCGCGACAACACCAATGACGGCGGCGGTTATAACGTCCGCAATTACCATGTCGTGAAGGGCTCGTATTTCGGCTGGCCCTTCCGCTGGCGCGAGAGCGATTCGGCCAGCTTCCCGCCGGACGTGCTGACGAAATCAAAAGACAACGGCGGCGGCTCTCCGTGCGGCACGGTCTGGGTCAGTTCGCCGGCCTATCCGGAACCCTATACCGACTGCGTGCTGAGCTGTGAATGGGGGCGCGGGATGATCATTCACTGTAAGCCCGAGCCCAAAGGGGCGACGTTCGAGCTTCCTGAAACGACCTTTCTCGCAGACGAGAAATTGCCGGGCGCGCCCTACCAGTTCCGCCCGACAAACATCGTCGTCGCGCCCGATCAGTCGCTGCTCATTGCCGATTGGGGCACCAGCCCGCTGTATCCGACCACGGCTAAAGGCCGCGTTTTGCGGGTGAAGTACACCGGTCCCGCCCCCAGGCCCGTGGCTCCGCATGCGGCGACATTATTGAACAGCAAAACGCCGGCGGCGGAGCTGATCCAGTTGCTGAGCTCGGAGGACGCCGTGCTGCGCGCGCGTGCGGCCTACCTTCTGGGCGAGCGCAAACATAAGGACGCCGCCGAAAAGCTGACCGCGCTGCTTAGTGACACTGACCCAACGGTGCGGCTGCGTGCAGCGACAGCGCTCGGCGATATTGGCGATGCGAAGACAATGCCATCGCTCATCACAGCCTTCGGCGCAGAGAAAGACCGCTGGGTGCGGCACATCCTCCTGCGCGGACTGAAGATCAACGATTCAGGCGTGCGGGAGGTGCTCCGGCAGGTCAGCACCTATTCGGATAATGCCCCCGCTGAACTGCTCTTTGCTGTGCGCGAACTGTATGAGCCGCACGTTGCGGAGGGGCTGATCGAGATCAGCAAGAGCTCGAAAAACATTTCGTTGGCCGCGCTGGCAACGGAGTTCCTCGGCCTGATCGCGAAGAAAGAAGAGAAGCGCTGGACGTGGGGCGACAAGCCGAATATCGCTCAGCCTGTGCGCACTGTTCCGTGGGAAGCCACTGAAAAGATTCTGCAACAGCTTTACTCGGCGGTGCGCCATCCCGAAGCAGCCGTGCGCAACAAAGCCATCGAAGCTCTCACAAAGCTGAAAGACACCACTGTGGTCGATGCCATCCTGGCTGATCTGGCCAGCGGCAAAGTTCAGCTGAACGATGAAACGGCCGGCATTCTGATCCGCTCGGCCGGGAACGAGAAGGCATTGCCGCAGCTGGCCGCCTATCTCTCCAGCGGAAAAGGCACTGAGGCAACGCGTATTGAAATCGTGCGCATGCTTACGCTTCACAACAAGCCCGAAGCGCTTGACGCTCTCCGTGCGACGGCCTTCTCTGACAAGAGCAGCGAAGGACTCGCTGCAGAAGCTGTTGCCGCGCTCGGCCGCGCGAAAGACAAAGCGAGCACCGCAAAAATTCTGGAACTGCTGCAGAAGGGTCAGCCGCAGGTGCAATGGAGCGCCGCCGCCGCGCTCGGACAGATCGCTGATCCCTCTGCCGCAGCGGCGCTCGAAGCGGCCGCTGCATCGAACGATCGCTCGCTGAAAACGCAGGCGCTGATCGCACTGCTGCGCCTGGAAGCTGCGGGCCAGGCAGGCAACTTCGCCAGGCACTTTGCCGCGCTAACTCCGGCTGACGACGTGATTCAGGCCGACGTGCTCGAAGCGATGAATACGCCGCGCGAAAAAATTGAGCCGCTCCTGCTTCATCAGCTATCAAAAGGCGCGCTGGGCAAAACCGCCGAGCCAGAAGCCATTAAGAAAATAAAAGCATGGACCAAGGATGACTTTGGCTATTCGACGGAAAACAAGAGCAAACGCGCGTCCGCGTTGACAAAAGCCGGTGAAACACTCGCCAAAAAATTTCCCAAGTGGAAAGCGCCCGAGGTCGCCTCGAAAGCGGTTGCTGCGGACGACGACGACGAAGACGCGCGCCTGGAGAAGCTTGCTGCCGCGGCGCTGAAGTCCACGGGCAACGCCGCAAACGGGGCGGCCGTTTTCCGCAACAAGCGCGGGGCGAACTGTATTGCCTGCCACATCGTCAAAGGAGAAGGCGCGCGCGTCGGTCCGGAGCTCACCGAGGTGGGCTCGAAGTACCCGCGCGCGACGCTTATCGAATCGGTGCTTTATCCGAGCAAGCAGCTGCTCGACGGTTACGAGTTGAGCGTGATTACACTGCAGAGCGGCGAGCGCGTCAGTGCCATCATTCAAAGCGAGGACGATCAGAAATTCACGGTCGCCAAGAGCGATGGTTCGATCAGCACCATTCCCGCCGCGGAAGTCACCAGGCACATCAAGAGCAAGAACTCGCTGATGCCCGATGGCCTGGCCAACGCGATGACGCAGCAGGAATTTTTCGATCTGATCGCCTACCTGGAGACGCTCAAAAAAGCCGGGGAGTGAACTGACTTTCTCACGCAAAGGCGCAAAGACGCAAAGAACGGATGGAACGATACTGCGGGGGTGGCCCGGACGGCTTCGTCGTCTGGGCGCGCCAGCGCGAGAGGTGACATCCTGCGCGTTGCCCCGCGCGGGAACGGTCAGGCAGCACGAACGACGTAGCCTCTTGCGCTTCGCGCCAAGACGGCTGCGCCGTCTGGGCCACCCCGCGTCAGTCGAAAAAAAGGCGCTGAACCGTTGGGTTCAGCGCCTTTTCTGTTTACCTCAATCAGGCCGTCTTTTCTTTGCGTCTTTGCGTCTTTGCGTGAGATGAAAGACTAGTCGAACGGGTTTTCCGCGAGCTTCTCGGGGTCGCCGCGCAGCTCCCTGAGCTTGGCCAGGTACTCCTTGGGCAGCACGCGCTCGAGTTCCTTATTGGTGCGCTCTTCCCATTTTTCGGCCTGCTTTTCCATCAGCGCACGCGCACGCTGCTTGAGTTCCGGCGCTTCGGCATGGCCCTGTCTCTTGGCCGCACGGAAGCGCTGCATCAGCTCTTTGATTTCGGCCTCTTCTTTTTCTTTTTCGCGCTCGGCTTCAAGCGACTTGCGGAGCTTTTGCAGGAATTCGACCTGCTGCGCGTTGAGCTTCAGGTCGTCATCATGCGCCAGCGCAAAGGCGATCCCGTCGCCCATGACGGCACGTTCGCGTTCAGCCTTCCCGCCGGCCTTGTTCCTGTTAAATCGCTTGCCCTTTTCCGCGGCGTGCAAACCAGCTGACGTGCCTAGCATGAGCCCGGTTATCAGAAATCCGGCGAGTAGTACGTTGCGCATAGAGTCCTTTTCCTCCCCTGTAGTAAGAGGTTTCCAGGAGCTGATTTGCTGCAGATAAATCGGTTTACCGAATGGAACCGGCACCCGTTACCGGGAGAACCTCAATCGCGTGAAAAATCACGGCGCTGTTGTAAGTGCCAAGGCCCAGCAGGTTTTCACTACGGAATTTCCACACCGGATTAAGGCTGAATGACTTATAGCCCAGCTTCATCGAAACAAGCAGCTTGTCGTTCAGCCACGCTTCGACGTTGTCCTTGCGGACTTTGACGATCGCCGTGTGCTTGCGGTTGTTTTCGATCGGATAATTACCAGGCACACGTGCGCGGCCGCCGACGGCCGGCTGCCCATTGATCACTTCAAAGCCGCACACGCCGCCGCCGTACGCGCCCATCATCCACATGAATTGTTTTCCGTTGCTGGTCAGAAGCATGTTGACGTCGCCCTGTCCGCTCACGCGCGTGAAGACGATCTTGAAATCGTATTCCTGGCCCGGTTCGTAGGGCAGTTCGAGCTTTGCTGCCTGGCCTGCGGAGGACACTTCACGCGCTTTCATATTCCAGCTTCCCGAAAGCGCATGCTTCTTCATATCCAGCAGCGGCATCAGGTCGATGGCTCGCGCTGCCGGAGGGGGTAGCTGTGTTGTCTGTATTGCTGCCGGCGGCGGATTGGTATTCTGCGTCTGAGCCGGTGGAGGCGCCACCGCCGGCGCTGCGGGTGCCGTAACCTCGGGCGTTTTCGGCGGCGCAGCTTTGACGTCCTCTTTTCGTTCCGTCATCACTGCGGCATTGGCGGGAGGAGCCTGGCTTTCCAGTATGGGCTGATCGGAATAGAAGAGCAGCCACAGCACCCAAAGAGACAAGGCCGTGACGATTCCCAGCAGCACATAGTAGCTGACCGGCCGCTTCGGCAGCGCGCGTATTTTGACACGGCCGGGCTCTGGCAAGGTAATGGCTTTTTCGGTGCGCGAGGTCGAGAGCTTATCGCGAACTGGAGCAATCCTGGTGTGCGTACCATGGCTGGGACGGCGCGGTGCGAGTGCGGACTTGAACGCATCCGATGGCTTGTTCAGCGGCTCTTTTCCGTCGATGACGCGGGTGACGTCGTCGAGCAGCTCTTTACAATTCTGGTAGCGGTCGTCTGGTTCCTTCGCCAGCATGCGCCCGATCAGCATCACAATGTTGTCTGAAAGCTCGGGCCGGATGTCCTGCGGATTGGGGATCTGCTCCGACAGATGCATGCTCATCACCGCGTTGGGTGTCGCCCCGGCATACGGCGGCTTGCCGGTGACAAGGTGATAGAGCGTCGCGCCGAGAGAATAAATATCCGCGCGGCCATCGAGTTTTCCGTCGCTCTTGATCTGTTCCGGCGACATGTAATGCGGAGTGCCCACCGCAAGGCCGCTCTGAGTCTTGTACGACTGGTCGTCGTCGGTTACGTCTTTTGACAGGCCCATGTCCAGGATCTTGGCGACGCCCTCGCTGTTGAGCATGATATTGCCGGGCTTGATGTCGCGGTGAACGATGCCGTGCTTGTGGGCGTGCTCCAGGCCACGGCAGACCTGCGCGACAAGGTCCAGCGCCATGGGCTCGAGCAGATAGTCTTCGCGCTTGAGAATGGATTCGAGCGACTCGCCGTCGCAGTACTCCATCACGTAAAAGTAAATGCCCTTCTTCTTGTCACTGTCCACGGCGAAGGCAGTGACGATATTGAGGTGATTGAGTCGTCCGGCAGCCTGCGCCTCGCGCTTGAAGCGTTCGATCAGCTGTTTGCTGCCGGACATTTTCTTGGCCAGTATCTTCAAAGCGACCTGGCGCTGAGCAAGAGTGTCTTCGGCCAGGTAGACGGCGCCCATCATGCCGGCGCCGAGTTTTTTGATCAGTCGGTAGTTGCCCAGCTGCGTTAAATCGCTGTGCTCGTCCGCCAGAAGCGACTCAACCGACTGGCGCTGTTGAGCGGTGATGATGCCCAGACGCACAAGTGCTTCGCCCAGCGGAAGGCGCAGGCCGTGTTCGGCGGCCATGGCCTGCGAATCCCGCGCATCCTGGATCTGCGCCGGGAGGGCCATGCGGGTGCGGATCATATATTCAGCAAGAGCATCATCGAGTGTTGAACGCTGCTCGACAGGCTCCATGCTTGAGGCACCCTTGGTAGGACCATTGTTTACATGCGGCGCTGACTGCACATTATCGCCCTGAATTGTAGCACCTTGTTGCATTTTCAAAGCGCAAGCCGAGGTAAAATACCACCTCAACCGCTGCATTTGCAGGATCGGCACTCCGTGTACAAATAGCGGTCCAGTTCGCACATGTGACACAACTTTTTTCAAAACTGATCTGATAAAGCAGATTCAGCCACAGCTCCACTTGAGAGAGCCTTTGGCAGTGTTACGCTCTACTCACCACCTTTATCTTATGGAGAATTGCATGAAGCCAGCTGCCTGGGCGGTAATGTTTTGCTGCATTCTGAGCGCCTCTGTTTTT
>Ga0196964_10000332_pt1 | contig 32483 bp, 38 predicted proteins | sample S1_10metaG_FD_148615 | JGI IMG/M metagenome (GOLD analysis project Ga0196964, IMG submission 148615) | Soil microbial communities from Anza Borrego desert, Southern California, United States - S1_10 | ecosystem: Environmental > Terrestrial > Soil > Desert | place: USA: California | collected... | reverse complement strand
CGAAAAAAAAAGGCTGCGCAGGGCGCAGCCTTTTTTTATAGCCGGACCTCAACGTAATGTCACTTTGGAACGTACACCTTCGTGCCGACAGGCAGCTTGTTGGGATCTTTGAAGTGGTTCGCATCGATGATCTTCTTCAACGGCACGTTGTACTTTCGTGAAATCACCGAGAGCGTCTCACCTTTCGAGAGCACGTGATAGTTGCCGCTCTTCGCCGGATCTTCAAATGTCACGGCTGCCTTGGGCCCTGTCGCAGGAGCAGGCTCCCTGAACGCAGGGAGCGGAATGCTTTCGCCCGTTTTCATCGAGACCGGCACCGGATCGTTCTCGCGAACCGACACTGGAATGGCACGCGGTTCCTCTTCGGCGACCGGCGCGCTGACCGGCGGCGCCTCGCTGACTCGGACGGGCTCGCTGAGCGTCGACGGCGGCGGCGTCTGAGCCTTGGCGGCCTTGTGTGAATTGCAGCAACCGCTGCTGAAAAGAAGAACTCCGGCCGCGGCAAACACCGTGACCACGTTGTAAACGCGTGAAAGCATCGTGAGATCCCCCCGGATCGTTATCGCCGCATTGTTGGCGCGGCACTGTAGAAGTTGTTTCGGCGCGCGCGGCGATTGACTTAAGCGCATTCCTTCATAGAACCGCGCGTATGCAGGCAAATGCGCCACATTAAAGGAGAGAACCGTATGTCGAAAGAAACGCCCGACCATCACGATGCCGAGCTGGTCTGGAAAGTGTATGACCTCCGCCGCGAGCCGGTGATGCGCCAGTCGCGTGATGCGATCACAACAAAGTTCTGGCCCAAAAGCTACGAGGAACTTGTCGCTGTCACTAAATGGGACCACCCACTGAATCAGGCTTACCGCCAGACCTCCAGCTACTGGGAAATGGTTTACGGCATGGCCGCGCGCGGCATCGTGAACGCCGATTACCTGATCGAAAACAACGGCGAGGGACTTTTCCTGTACGCGAAGGTGCTGCCGTTCCTGGAGCAACTCCGCAAAGAGATAAATCCGCTCGCCTTCAAGAATGCAGAATGGATAGCAACACAGTGCGAAGAAGGTCGCAAGCGTTTCGCCATAATCCAGGGGCGCGTGAAGAAGATGGCTGAGTCGATGGCGAAGTAAAAATTAATGCATAATGCATGATGCTTAAACGGACTGAGGAGCAATGTTCTTCGGACCGTTCATGCATTATGCATCATGCATCAGTTCGTTCTTAGCGCGCGCTTCATCACGTCTTTGTCGAAGTAATTCACGGACATGCCCGCATCGAGAACGATCCCCTGGGCGTTGATGCCGCTTGAGCGTTCACTGAGCAGGAAGGCTGCGGCATTGGCAGCCTCCTGCGTGCTGAGCGCTTTTTTTCGCAGCGTGAACTGTTCGGCGATCAGATAGCTGTCGATGTAACCCGGAATTCCAGCGGACGCCGACGTTTTCAGCAGGCCGGGACAGATCGCGTTGAAGCGAACATTCGAAAACGAGCTGAACGATTTTGCCAGAAACGCCAGCGACGAATCGAGCGCAGCCTTTACCGGCCCCATGTATCCGTAGTTCTCAGCCGCCATGCGCGTGGTTGAAATCGAAATGGTGACCACAGAAGCATTCTTGTCCAGAACGGGCCTGAAGGCGTTGGCGATCGCCATCAGCGAATAGCAGGAGACGCTCACCGCCTGCAGAAAGTCGGCGCGTTTTGTTTCATGAAACGGCTTGAAGCCCTCGGAATAATTGGCGAAGGCGATGGAATGAACGATGCCGTGAATGAGCGGATGCTTCGCTGAAATCTCCTTCGCGACGCGCTCGATCTGCTCGTCGTTTTCAACGTCGCAGAGAAACACGTCCGCGTTCGGCAGCGCCTTCAGGACAGTCTCACGCCGCACTTCCGAGCGCACGACGAACAGGACCTTGCCGCCCTCCTGCGCCACCGTTTCAGCGATATGCCAGGCAACGCTCTTCTTGTTCGCGACACCGAAAACGACAAATGTCTTGCCTTCAAAGCCGAGAAATCCCATGTCACACCCTTTTTTCGTTCAAAGACACAAAGGCACGAAGACACAAAGAATCTCCAAGCTTAGTGTCTTTGAGTCGTCGTGTCTTTGTGTTTATCCGTTTGGTATCGCGGGCACCGCCGTACAGGCGAACTCGACGCTGACCGCGAGCTTGCCATTCACGCGCGCCGAGCCTTCCATGAAGAAGGCGCCGGCCATTTTTTCTGTCAGCTTCGCTTCCATTTCAAGCACATCGCCGGGGCGCACCATCTGCTTGAATTTTGCGTTGCTAAGCCGCGTGAGCACCGGCACCAGACCTTTTGTGCCGCCGCCGGGAAGACGCGAGATCAGAATGGCGCCGCTTTGGACGATGGCTTCACAGATCAGCACGCCAGGCAGAACCGGATTTCCCGGAAAGTGTCCCTGAAAGACAGGATCCTGCGGGTCGACTTTCTTGCGGGTGCGGATAGTCGATTCGTCGATCCCAATGACTTCGTCCACGAGCAGGAACGGCGGCCGGTGTGGAATGGCTTCATGTATGTTGATCATGAATGGATTGTGGCGTTCAGAGGCCAGCTTGGCAATTCACTTCCAGCCCACCGTCTGCCGGAGCGCGTTTAACGTCCAGTGCGCTTCCAGCGGCAAAGCGGATTCGACAACCAGAAAGTACTCGAACATCATGCGGTTGAAACGGTCCTTGCTGTCAAGCCGGACGAAATCGGCGTCCTCGATCATCTCGTCGAGCAGGTTGCACAGAGACAGATGAAGGCCCGTGCGGTATTCGGCATCGACCTTCTGCAGATGTTCTTTAAGGGTGATGCAGAACGCGGGGAGGACAACCGAACTGCCGTCGCGCGAAACAAACCAGGTGGCCCAGCAATCCAGGACGCGGAAAAAGGCCTTTTCGCGGCTCGGCATCGACTGATACCAACCGGGCGCAAACGCCTTATGAAAATGGCTGCTGCGTTCAAGTTTGCAGAGCGGCACGGCTAAACGTCTCCTGCACTCAAGCGGGCTCGGCGCTTGCTGTAGTGTTCTATCAGAAAAGCCGCCAGAATTAAGAGTGTGCAGCAAATAAAAAAGTTCACGGCAACACAGGTTCTGTGAATCTCACCCGGATAATACAAAAACGAGAGAGGCCCCAGCTCGGTTTCTACGTAATCACGTTCAAAAAGAACTGGAAAGGGCCAGCCATGCGAGGGAATGGCGGCAGCAAATGTAATGTGTTCGTTATTCTTGCTGATGAAACTGAAATGATGAATGTACATAGGCCGTAAATTCAGGCCCATCATTACTCCCGCCAGCAGCACGAGAATAATGACCGTGGACAGCCGCAGCTGAAGATACTGAGCAAAGCGGGATCGCATAAAGGCGCCCCTCTTCAGAAAAACAGGTCAAAGACCGCCCGTTACTTCCAGAGTCGTGCCTGTAATATACCCTGCTTCTTTCGTAGAGAGAAATAAAACGCAGTGCGCGACTTCTTCCGGATTGCCAAACCGCTTGAGCGGCACCTGGTTCTGGTAGTCCTTGCGCAGGTTTTCAGGCAGGTCTTTAATGAGCTCGGTGCCGATAAAGCCGGGCGACACACAGTTGACGGTAATCCCCCGTGAAGCCACTTCTTTACTGAGGCTCCGCGTGAGTCCCACCTGTCCCGCTTTTGATGCCGCGTAATTGGCCTGTCCCGCAAAGCCGAATTCACCGCAGGGCGATGTGATGTTGATGATGCGGCCGTAGCGCTTGCGCATCATCGCCAGCACGCCGAATTTGCTCATGTTGAACGTACCGCTCAGGTTCGTGTTCACTACCTGGTGCCAGTCCTGCGGCTTCATCATTGCGAGCACGGCGTCTTTGCGGATGCCCGAATTGTTAACGAGGATGTCGATGCCATCTTTGTAGGCGCCGTCCAGCGCCTTAAAGAGCGCCTCAACCTGTTCGTAATCCGAAACGTCGCATTTGCGCAGATCGATGCGTTCGGCATGCGCGGCATTGGCGGACTTGAACGCGTTTGCCGCTTCTTCGTTGCTGACATACGTCGCGATCACACGCGCGCCGGCATTTAAAAACGCTTCGCTGATCGCTCGCCCAATCCCGCGCGTGCCGCCGGTGACGAGAGCTGTCTGATTGCTGAAATCGAATTTAAGCATGCGGGAATAATACAACGATCATTCCGCGACGGCGAATACTTCCTGAAGCGGGAGTTTGAAGCCAGGCAGAACATCCTCGCCGTCCAGCGCCTCAGCTTCCTTAACCAAAAGAACCTCGCGGCCTTTTCGATAAACATGAGCCTGACGAAGCTTCGGATCGATGACCCAAACCAGCGTGACGCCAACGGCCAGGAACATGTCGACCTTCTCAGTGATCTCCGACCAGCGGTCTGTTGGAGAAACGATTTCGACACAGAGTTCCGGCGCAACGTTGAAATACTTCTGAAGGCTGCCCTGTTGCGTAAGCCGCTCGCGGCTGATGTAACCGACGTCGGGACCGCGGACGGTGTCGGGGCCGCGTTCGATAAAGATGCCGGCATCGCCGGAAAAAATTTGTCCGGTTTTTCGGGGTCGCACAAACTCACCGAGTCGATAAGAAATTTCATACATCAAAAAGCCATGGACGGGTTTCGGATTAGTCAATGGCACCACCTTTCCGCGAATAAGTTCGCAGGGGCCCCATTCAGGATGGTCGGCGAATTCTTCCGCGGTGATCAGGCGGTCGGTCGGCGGTGTTTCTCGACGGTGTTGTGCAATCGACATAGTGCCTCCGCTACAAACTATATCACAGGACTAAGGTTAGAGGAATACCTCAGTTACAACTCTGCGCCTCTGCCTGTTTGCGCGAGCTTGCCTTTCAGCTCTTCACCACACGTTGCTCACGCACGTACTTGTCGACATTGTTTCCGACGATGACGCCGTAATTTACGGCGCCCAGCCAGCCCGACATAATGATGCCGACCGAGCCGGCGTGGAAGAGGCCGCGGATTTCGTTCTGCAGAGCCATGCTGACTTTCAGGCCCTCGAACTTGGTGCCGAATGAAGCGCCTTCCTGGTGCTGCGTGTAGTATTCAAACGTCCTGGGCGTGGACGCCTCGAGGTGATCAATTTTCGAACGCACATTTGGGATGTATTTTTCGAGCGCCGTAACCGTTTCGTCGATCAGCTTCTGCTTTTCGTGCTGATACTCTTCTTCGCTGAGATCCTTCCAATCTTTGTAGTGCGCGTTCGTTGATGAGACGATCGCATAGCGGTCGCTGCCAGGTCGGATGTCGGGATAGTAGACGGAAAATGTGCGGCTGGTCACGTCCTTGGCGCAGAGCGCCTCCGAGTCGAAGCGCGGAAGCACGGACGTAAAAAGCAGATCGCCGACGTGATCGATCGTTTCGCCTTTGCGAATGCCAATGTAAACCTGGCAGCTCGAATTGTTCAGCCGGACGGCGCGTGCTTCTTCGAGGTACTCTTTGCGAAGATGCTGCGGATCGATGAGGTTGAGAATCGTGCGCTTCAAGTTTGCGTTGCTCAGCACGGCTTTGGCGCGAATACTTTTACCATTGGAAATCACGCCGACGGCCTGACCGTTTTCGACAAGAATTTTTTCAACTTGCGCGTTCGAACGGAGGTCCACATTGTTTTTGCGCATTTCTGTGCGCATCTTCTTCAGAAGTTCATTTGTGCCGCCTTGAAACGTGTAGACGCCCTTGCTCATGAAGTTGCTGAAGACAATGCCATACGTAATCGCCGGATCGTCCATCGTCGAACCATTTGCGTAGGCGATCGGCTCCATCAGCAGGCGCGTGACGTCCGTGCGGCCCGGGAAGAACTTTTCGAAGAGCTGGCGCGTGGTCATGCTCTGGTCGTCATAAAAGTTCATCGCGCGAACGGTCGTGAAGAAGTTGTCAACGGTTTCATCCGGAACCTTGAAGCGTTCCTTGAGAATTTTTTTGAAGTCCACGACGTCGAATGTTGTTTCAAGCGAAAATTGCGGGTTGTCGAAGCGGATGTGCTTGAGCTGGACGATCGAATCCGCAATGTCCTGCGTCCAGTACTTGCGGCAGGATTTGATCATGCCAATCGGAAAGCCGTGCAGTGAAATATCGAAGAGGTGCCCGCCCTTTCGCGTAAACCAGGTCGCCATGCCGCCGTAATTGGCATACTGTTCAAGCAGCAGCACCGCATGCCCGTTCTTGGCAAGCATGTTCGCCGCCGTCAGCGCCGCCAGTCCGCTGCCGATCACCACGACGTCGTATTCGTTTTTCGTACCCTGCAACCAGTCGCGCGCCATCTGTACTCCACACCTTTTATTCACCACAGAGATCACAGAGCACACAAAGAAAACTCACTGACGTCCTCTGTGCTCTCTGTGTTCTCTGTGGTAATTTTCACTTCCCCTGAAGGACGTGCAAGTTCGCCATGGAAATTCCGCTGAGCATGGCACCAATAATACCAAGAAATCCCTGATCCGTCCCGCACAAGAACACATTCGCAAGACGAGTCCGGCCATCCTTCGACTTACCGGGAGCGCCATACACAGCGCCATTGTCGTGCCAGGTGAATTTCTTGATGGTTAACGGCGAGAACGTGTCGATGTACTTCACGTGCTTGCGGAAATCCGGCACGAACTTGACGACCTCGGCGATGCTCCTTTCGTAGCACTCCTTCTTTTTCGCCTTGTACTCATCCGCGGAAAGATTCTTCCACGCAGCGAAGTTGGCAATGTGTGTCACGCGCACAATACCTTCGCCAAGGGGCGTCTCGTATTGAAAATTGTTGGGCACGCAAACGACGGCACTGGAGACATCAACCAAGCCTTCGGCCGGCCGGTAGCGGAAGCGATCACTGTTGTTGTAAAAGGTGATGGTCTGATCAAGGCCGAGCACTTCTGGCTGGCAGTCGAGCACGGAAATGGATTCAACGAACGTCATCTGACCGGCGCGCGCTTCTATTTCACTCAATGCTGCCCCTGAAACATCAGAGCACAGCCGCTCGGTTTCAACGTAGCCGGCAGACGATAGAATGTGCGTAGCGGTGATTGCCTCACCCGTGTCGAGCTCAATGCTTTTCACGCGTCCATCTTCGACATTCAGCCGCTTCACGCCGCAGCCCATGCGCAGTTCGCCCTTGCAGGCTTTGTACTGCTTGAGAAGCGTCGAAATAATCTGTCGTACGCCGGCGCGCGGGCGGGCGAAGCCTTCGCAGAAGATGCTCTTGAACATGATGACGAACTGGCCGAATTCCATATCGTCCACGTTCGCGCTGCCGTAGTACATCAGCGGGCACAGGATCATGTCAATGAGCAGCGGATCTGTGAGGAACTCATTCAGGATCGCGCGCGCAGAGAGCGGCTTTGCGTTCAAATCAAGCTCGTTGAACGCGTGAATGTGTGCGACCAGCTTGCGGAATGCGTCCGCCTGCTTCGGAAACTTCTCACATACGTCGCTCTCGAACAGCGAGAAATCGTTGCTGAAGCGCAGCTTCATTCCCGGAAAGCGCACGTCGCTCACACGCTGCGGACAGAGTTCGAAGTCTTCATACTTCAAACGCAGTTGCCGGAGCAGCTTGTTCAGCGGCGCGCTGCGGACATCGCGTGGCACGTAGTTGGTCATCGCATGCAGGCCGACGTCAAAGTTCCGGCCGTCGAGGCGGTAAAACGAGTTAAGCCCACCGGGCATGGTGTGCTTTTCGAGAATGCAGACTTTCTTCTCGTAATAAGCCAGGCGGATTCCCGCCGCCAGCCCGCTCATGCCTGCGCCGATGATGATGCAATCGTAGTGTGTGCTCATTTGTGGGCGGGGATTCTAACATCGTAATGCATGATGCATAACGCATAACGGCGGTTCGTGAGGTTGAAGCCGTGCAGGGGTAAAAGCATCTCCGAACAAGTCTCGCTCATAATTTTATAACTCCAATCCCGTCAGCTACTTACATATTTCCAGAATCTCTAAATCTGAGTCGCAGAACCCTCCTCACAGTTGTCTTAGTAGGGTTAAGAGGACATTAAAAACGAGGCGGCGCAAGCGAGGGAAGCTTCTCGCGCCTTCAGCTCTTCACCATTCGCCAGAGCATCTGTTCCATTACTTCTTGCGGCGGCAGGCCGCTGACGCGCAGGTCCAGATTGGCGCGGAAGAGCGCATCCATGCAGCGGCGCAGCGAAGCAGTTGTGTGCTTCTTCAGCGTGCGGCGGAAGGCGTCCTGAAGAAACGGCACGGGCGGTACCTTGGCGGCGGTGAAAGCCTCGCGCTCGGGCTTGCCCAGATCAATGCCGGTCTGCGCGTCCTGCAACTGCGAGAGCTTCCAGGTCAGCGCGCCCAGCAGCAGCATCGTGATGGAGCTTTCGTTGGTGATGATTTTTCCAGGCTTCGCGCTGTCCGCGATGCCGCGATCGAAGATGCCGCCAAGCACCTCCATCGCGCGTTTGGCGTTACGATCGATGACGGCATCGGCAAAGTTGAAAGCAGTGTACGTTGCAGAGGATGAGCAGTACTCCTCAATGTGTTCTTCGCTCACCGACGCTGGGCTGCCTGGCTGTGCCTGCAAGGTCAGGCCAAGCTTGTCGAGTTCCTCCTCGATGACACCGAGGTTCTTGGCGCTGCGGCCGAGCAGCTTCAGCAGCGCGCCGTGAGACAGATTCAGCCCGCGCTTGCGCGCCCGCTGATCGACTTCGACTTCGAGTTCCTTACTGTCGCCATATTTTCCGGCGAGCGAATCGCATTCCGCCACCGCATTCTGCTGCGCCAGGGACTTGTAGAAGCGTGTGTTTTTTAGTTGTCCGTACGTTGCGGCTTCGAAGACAAGCGTTGTGGATGCAGGAATCTTCTCTGCGTTACGCTCGAATATTTCGCGCCATTCTTTGTCTGTGAGAAACACATCGGCCTGCCGCACCAGAACTACTTTGGTCTCATCGTCGCCGCCAAACATCGACGCCGTGCAGGCCTCATCCAGGATGTCCGCGGGTGTGAGCGTGCTCGCCTCGTTGGGAGATGCCGGACCGTGCAGCGTGATGATGTTCATCCCCGCGCCCTCAGGCGTGCCAAACGCGGCCGTCTTGATCTCGGCGATGGCCTCCTCGCGTAGCGCGGATTCGGCGCCAAGTATAAAAACTACACGCGGCAGGCTCTGGCGGGTCCAGCGGGATTTAGGAGCAGACGTAGGTGCACTCTTCGCAGCAGCCATACCCGCGTTTTTACCCCATGATAGACAAATAGAAAACGAAACTTCTTCTCAGCAGCCAGCACTCTCATGAGGTACTACAAGAGTTATCAAACACTTAGACAGTATGTCTGGCGCATTGGACAATCGAACTCTTCTCAATATTGCGAAGTGTTTTGTGCCCAATGAAATCCCTGTAGTCAATAAGTGGACTCTCAATTGCATTGTTCACACCCGTCGAAAAACAATTGCATTTCGCACTGCTCTAGTGGGCAGAACACTGCATGAAAGCTGCTGAACATGGCAAAGCCCAAGAAAAGAAAAGAACATAGCAAGCCCAGCAATGCGCGCCAGGTCTCCGAGGCGAACGGTCCGTATGGAAGCGGGGCACGTGCTAAAGACGGATCGCGTACTGCTTCGAACGAGCGCAAACAGGCTGAGGAACGCCTGCAGCAGGCTCTGGCCGAAGCCGAAGCAGCTCGCGACCGCATCCATGCAGTGGTTCACTCCGTCGCCTCCGGATTGCTCGTGACGGACGTTCAAAATCAGATCGTGCTGATGAATGCGGCAGCCGAAGAGCTGCTGGGCCTGCGTTTTCTCCGCGTTCGGGGACGGACAATCGACGAAGTACTGTCACAGGGACCGCTGAAGGAAAACATTGCCGCCGCAATCGACCCGCATGCCTCGGGCGCCAAGTTCGACATCTCGTTCGATGGCAAAACGGTGCAGGCGCAGACCTCCACGATCCGCGACAAGAGCGGGCATAATTCAGGCGTGATCACGGTCATTCAGGACGTCACGAAAGAACGCGAAGTCGACCGCATGAAAAGCGAATTTCTCTCGACCGCCGCGCATGAACTTCGCACGCCGCTCACGTCTATTCGCGGCTACACCGAACTGCTTGCCACGCGGCAGTTCAGTCCCGAGAAACTGAAGGAAATGGCGCTCATCATCAATACACAAGCCGAGCGGCTTACGGCAATTCTGAACGATCTTCTGGACCTCTCCCGCATCGAGGGCGGCCGCAAGCTCCAGTTACAGTGTTCCGAGTGCGACATTGCGGCGCTGGCGCGCGAAGTGGCCGCAAACTTCCAGAATTCCAGCGACAGGCACACGTATACCGTCGAGCAATTCGGTACGCACGCGCATGCCCGCTGCGATCCAGACCGCGTGCGCCAGGTGTTCTACAACCTGCTGAGCAACGCCACAAAATACTCGCCTAAGGGTGGAAGAATCCAGATCTTCATTGCCGGCCGAAACGATGAGATCGAATGCTCCGTCACCGACAAGGGCATTGGCATTGCCAAGGCCGATCTGCCGCGAATGTGCGAGCGGTTCTTCCGCGCCGATTCATCCAATACGGCTGTGGAAGGCACGGGGGTGGGTTTGAGCATCGTCAAAGCCGTGATCAGCGCTCACGGCGGAGAACTGAAAATCCAAAGCAAACTTCGCCAGGGCACGACCGTCTCCTTCACCCTTCCCCGGCGCCCACCTTAAGAATAACGCTGAAATTTGCCCCTCAATCAAACGTATGGTAGTTTCCTTCTACGTTCGTGCCGGCGTGTCACCGGCAGAACGCCACACGCCCCGCGCCGCATTGAACGGGCTTTGTACCGGCGCATTGAAAGGAATGGCAGATGCACGCGTTCGCCAGCAGATAGCACGTATTGCCGCACAGCTCATGTATGAGCGCCTCGAATCCGAGTACTTCACGGCCAAGCGAAAAGCAGCCAAGCAACTGGGAATCGACTCCCGCTACCGCCCGAAAGATCTTCCGAGCAACCGCGAAATCCGCGATCAGATTCAGATCCTCGCCGACTTGCACGAAGGGTCCCGCCGCACTGAAAAGCTGAAGGAAATGCGCCTGGCGGCGTTGCGGCTGATGCGCAAGCTCAAGCGTCTCCACCCAGCGCTGATCGGCAGCACGTTAACCGGCCACGTGCGCAGCGGTTCAGATATCGACATTCACGTCTTCTCCGACCAGATCTCCGCCGTGACAATGATTCTGGATGACCTGCACCTGCGCTATGACATCGAACACAAGCGAATCGTAAAACACAATGAAGAGCGCGTGTTCACGCACATTCACATCGAAAGTGAGCACGCGTTCGAACTGACGCTCTATCCCGAAGAAAAAGTCAGTTACGTATTCAAAAGTTCAATCACGGGAAAGGCGATTTGAGCGTGCCACGCTGCCCCAGTTCGAACAGTTTTTGGCGGCTGAATATCCGGATGAGGATCTTACTGAAGCGGACGAGCCGGAGTCACCATCCGTCAATGTGTTCGACATCTTCAAGCTTCTGCTCCAGCCCCTTGAGAACGTGAAACAGAACCCGAAGTGGCATCCCGAAGGGGATGCGCTCTATCACAGCCTTCAGGTATTCGAGCTTGCCCGCCAGGCCCGGCCGTGGGACGAAGAATTTCTTCTCGCCGCGCTGCTGCATGATGTCGGCAAGGCCATCGACCCCTATGATCATGTCGACGCAGGCCTGGAGGCGCTGGAAGGAATGATCACGGAGCGGACCGAGTTCTTCATCGCTTATCATATGGAGGCTCATGCTCTGCGTAGCGGAACTCTTGGACATCGCGCTGGGTGCAGGCTAGCCGAATCCGAAGACTACGACGAACTGCTCCTGCTCAGTGAGCTTGACAAGGCCGGGCGCGTGTGCGGCGCGCGGGTCTGCACGATTGACGAGGCGCTCGTCTTCATCCGGTCTGTGGCGAACGAAGCGTACCTGGAAGAATGATCGCACGTTACACTTTCTCGCTTTACCTGCAGCGGCGCAGAGTTACCGTTTGAACGGATGGCAGCTGTGGATCAAGCGAATACTGTCGATGAGCGCGTCGCCCGTTCACCCGTACCCTGGGTGCTGCTGGCGCTCTGGCTGGCGTGGCTCATTGGTATGATCGCCATCAGCAGTCCCGAATTTGGAAAAGCCCGGCGCAACAGCGGCGCATCGGCTGTGCAGGAACCCCACAGACGCTGAACAGTGCGGCAGGCGAATGACTGAAAAAGCGAATAATCTTGACGGCAGTGATCTGCAGCGCGCCTTGCTCGAGCGCCTTCGCTTTGAGCGTGCGATGGGCATTGAATGCGTACCTCCCATCGCGTTTGAACGACGCCAGGGCGTAACCGGGGGGGCTCCGGCAAGCGCACCGGTTGCCACACCTGCGCACGCAAAGCCACCCGCGCCAGTTCCGCCGGCCGCAGTCCGCCCTGTTGCCGCACCTCCGCTTGATCCGCCACGGTTGGCCGCGACGACTCCGCCGCCAGCGTTGAGCGACGCCGAGAAAGAAGCGCGCTGGAAGGCGCTGGAAGCTCAGGCGATGGCCTGTGTCGCGTGCACGCTGCATCGCGGACGCAATAAAGTGGTCTTCGGAACAGGCAATCGGAACGCTGAACTGCTGTTTGTAGGCGAAGGCCCGGGCGCCGACGAGGACATCCAGGGCGAGCCGTTTGTCGGCAAGGCCGGACAGCTCTTGAATAAAATCATCGGAGCAATGGGGCTCAAACGGGAAGAGGTCTACATCTGCAACGTGGTTAAGTGCCGGCCGCCGGAGAACCGCGCGCCGCTTCCAGATGAAATCGCCAGGTGCTCGCCTTTTCTCTTTGAACAGATCGAGCTGGTCAGTCCGAAAGTCATCGTGACTCTCGGTGGACCGGCAACAAAAACCTTGCTGAACACAGTGCAGGGCATCATGAGCATCCGCGGCCGCTGGGCCAGCTTTCGCGGAATACCCGTGATGCCCACATACCATCCTGCATTTCTGCTACGCAGCTATACCGAAGTCAACCGCCGCGCCGTCTGGGACGACATGAAACAGGTCATGAAGAAGCTCGGCAAGTCCTGACCTCTACCGCGCGCTGTGTTTCTTGCCGCTGGCGTCGCGATGTTTGATTCCCGTATTCTTGTCCTTCACTTTTTTTGACGGATCAGCTGTCGTTCGCGCCCGGCGGATCTGCGGAGGCGGCGGCAATTCGGAATCATGGAACTCGTCGTGCGGATCGTGCCGCAGTTCGTCGCTCATTTCAGCGCCCTGCATATCCGGTGGAGTCGTCCCGACGTTCTCCGCAACCTGCATTTCCTTTTCGATATTGGCCCGATTCTGTCCCGCCCGGCTCCGGTGCGCGCCTGCAACGGCGCGGCCTTCCTGCTGTTTTTGTCGCGGATGAGATTGTCGATTCATGATAGTCTCCGAAGCTTAGTCGCCATGCCGCTTGTCGGATGAACGCGCGCGGCTCTGCTGTTTGGCCTGGCGGTTCATGGGCGTATTGCCCTTTGCCTTTTTTCCTTTGGATGTCCTGCTGCTTCCGCTACGCATTGATGACTCCCTTTTGTTACTTGACTGATCCAGTTCCGGCGCAAGCTGTTCGGTTGTGAGCTCTGCATCGTGCGCGGTCATCTCGTCACCGGCACCCGCCTGCGGCATGTACGCATCCTCTTCGTCTTCGACAGGAATGTCCCCGGCAAGCTCGGCAGAGTCTGGTGTCGCCATCGCCTCTCCCGCGCCGCTGACCTCGGACGGCCTGTCCTTTTTCTGGCGTGCACGGCGAACTGCCTTGCTCATCTGTTCGTCTGGAAAATTCTCATCCGTACCCATGGCCGCTCTCCTATGGATTGTGTGCCATCAGGTGTTTGTCGGCTTCTTCTTCCGCCTTCTCGCGCGTGTAGCCGTAGCGCTCCTGCAGCTTGCCGATCAGCTTGTCCTTACTGCCATCAATGTATTCCAAATCATCGTCGGTCAGCTTGCCCCACCACTGCTTCACGTCGCCTTTGAGCTGCTTCCATTGGCCTTTGAGTATATCGATGTTCATGGCGTGACTCCTTTACCTGCGAGTTCCCCTGCACAGTAACGACGCACGCACTACGCCAAATACGAAAAGAGGCGCTATCAGTCTTTGACGAGGTATGGCAGCATGGCTTCTGCGGCTTTATTCTTCAGCCCACGCTGCGGCCATAAAATATAGAGTCGGCGCTTGGCTTCCGGCTTCGATATACGCAGGTAATGGGGTCGCGGCGTGAGCGTGTTAATAATGACCGAGCTTGGAATCAGCGCCACGCCCATTCCGACGGCGCAATATGCCTGCAGTGAATCGAAGTGGTCGGCTTCGAAAGCAGCGTGCATATCGAAACCCGCACGCTGACAGAGTTCCACTGCCAGATTACGGAATTCCGTATCAGGCTTCGTTACGACGAAAGATTCTCCCGCAGCCTCACTGAGCTCGACGTCGTCTCTGAGTGCCAGCGGGTGGCCTTCCGGCACGGCAAGCAGAAGGTCCTCTTCGTGAATCAGTGCGCGTGACATGCCTGGCACCGGATGAGGTGATTGGGTGACTCCCAGGTCGAATTTGCCTGACAGCACCTGTTCGGGAATGCTGGCGCTGATGTTTTCTTCCAGGACAATGTCAATGCGCGGGTGGTCGCGCTTGAACGCTGCTATTTTTGGCGGTAAAACGTAGACGCACGCCGAAGGCAAGCTCACGATCTTCAGCGTGCCGCGTGACGCCCCGCGCAGATCTGCGGCAACATCTTCCGCGTCCTGAACTGCGTTCAACACTTTCTGAACATACGGCAGCAGGATTTCACCTTCGGAGGTTAAGGCCGCACCTCGCGGCAGGCGTTTTAGTAATTTCAACCCCAGCAATGTTTCGAGTCGGCGGATCTGCTGGCTTAGCGCTGGCTGCGCAACGTGGCAATTCTCAGCCGCCCTTGTGAAATTTTTTACTTTAGCGACTTCCGCGAAGTAGCGTAAAGGATTGATGTCCATGGGTTTACCCGAACCATAAGTTTTAGTTATCGAAGCCATTAGAATCATATTGTTCAATTACTGCTCACGCAAGTTACTATTCTGCGCGAGGTTTCGCTGTGGTCTTGTACCCGCGTTCAGAGGAGTGGCAGAGCGCGGAAGTTACCAGGGAGTCCGAACATGAAAGTTGAATCAGCCGTGGCCAAAAAACCAAGCCGCAGTGACGCGCCGGCAAGCATTAGCATTAAGGATACGCCGGTCGACATCCTCATTGAACTCTATACGAAAATGATCCGCATCCGCCGCTTTGAAGAAGCGGCGTTTCAACAATATCAGAAGGGTTCAATTGTTGGTTTCTGCCATCTGTACATCGGCCAGGAAGCCGTGGCGGTTGGCTCGCTCTCTGTGCTGAACCCTGGTGATAAAGTCCTGACAGCCTACCGCGACCACGCGCACGCCCTCGCACTTGGCATGACAGCCGATTCACTGATGGCCGAGCTCTTCGGAAAGGCGACTGGATGCAGCAAAGGCAAAGGCGGCTCGATGCACTTCTTCAGCGCCGAGCATGGGATGCTGGGAGGAAACGGAATCGTTGGCAGCCACGTGCCGGTCGCAACCGGTGCGGCCTTTGCGCAGAAATACCAGCGCAACCGCGGCGTGACGCTGTGCTTCTTCGGCGACGGCGCAGCGCAGCAGGGCGCCGTTCACGAAGCGATGAATCTCGCCGGGCTCTGGCGCCTGCCGATCGTCTTTGTCGTTGAAAACAACAAGTATGGAATGGGCACCGCGGTCGAACGCTCCAGCGCCATCAAGGACTTTTACAAGCGCGCCGACGCGTACAACTTCCCCGGCATGCAGTGCGACGGCATGAACGTGCTCGACGTCCGCGAGAAGTTTGCCGAAGCAGTGAACGCGGCCCGCGAGAACTTCACGCCCTGCTTCATTGAAGCCAAGACCTACCGCTACCGCGGTCATTCGATGTCTGATCCTGCACTCTACCGCACAGCCGAAGAAGTCGAAAAGTACAAGCACCTCGATCCCATCCTCGTTCTCAAATCCGATCTTCTCAAAAAGGGCACCAGCGAAAGCCAGCTGGAAGGCATCGACAAGGCCGCAAAGGACGAAGCGAAGGCCTCCGTCGACTTTGCCGCCGCCAGTCCGGAACCGGAACTGAGTGAAGGCATTAAGGACATTTACGCGCGGCCCTGGGGCGGCAACCTCCTCCCCAAGATTGAGATCTGATTCGCTTCAACCCGAAACCCGAAACTAGAAACCAGGAACCGACTGCGATGCCCGTGATTGAATACCGCGAAGCCTTGAACCAGGCGCTGGCCGAAGAGATGGAACGCGATGACCGCGTGTTTCTCATGGGCGAAGAAGTGGCCGAGTACAACGGCGCGTACAAAGTCTCAAAGGGTCTCCTCGACAAGTTCGGCGCGCGACGCGTGATCGATACGCCTATTTCCGAGAACGGCTTTGCCGGCGTCGGCATCGGCGCGGCGATGGTGGGACTCAAGCCCATCATTGAGATGATGACCTGGAACTTTTCGCTTGTCGCCTTCGACCAGATCATCTCGAACGCCGCCAAGACGATGTATATGTCGGCCGGGCAGTTCAAATGCCCCGTGGTCTTCCGCGGACCTGGTGGCGCGGTGAAAGGTTTGGCCGCGCAGCACTCGCAGTCGCTCGAAGCGATCTACTCGCATTTTCCAGGACTGAAAGTGGCCTGCCCGGCTACCGGCGCCGACGCGAAGGGACTTCTGAAGACTGCCATCCGCGACGAAGATCCGATCATTTTCATGGAAAGCGAAGCGCTTTACGGCCGCAAGTTCGAAGTGCCCGAAGGCGAACTGCTCATTCCGTTCGGCCAGGCCGACATCGTCCGGCCCGGCAATGACGTGACGATTATCGCGATCAGCAAGCAGCGGCATACGGCCACCGCCGCGGCAGAAATCCTCGCCAACGAACATAAGATTGATGCCGAAGTCATCGACCCGCGCACGCTACGGCCGTTTGACATGGACACCATCGCACAGAGCGTCGCCAAGACGCACCGCGTTGTGATCGTCGAAGAGAACTGGTACTGGTGCGGAATCGGCGCGCAGATCGCTGAAAGCATTTACAAAGAATGCTTCGATGAGCTCGACGCTCCGGTGGCACGCGTGGCGTCGCGTGATGTGCCGATGCCGTACGCGACCAACCTGGAACTGGCCGTGCTGCCCAGCGTTGATCGCGTGATCGAAGCCGTCAAGCAGGTGACGTACGCTTAAAAGATAAACACAAAGACACGAAGACTCAAAGTCACTAAGGAGATGAAATTAAAAGCAGTCGAGTTCAGTTTACGTTTCCACTCTGCTTTCCGATCTCCCGCCTGTACATCAAAAATCTTCGTGTCTTGGTGTCTTCGAGTCTTTGTGTTGAAAGATGATAAAGAGGGGTTCGCAAAATGGCATTTGAAGTCCGCCTGGGCAAGCTTTCGCCCACAATGGAAACCGGCACGATCAATCGCTGGCTGAAAAAAGAGGGCGATAAGATCTCCAGTGGCGACACGCTGGCTGAGGTCGAGACGGACAAAGCCAGCATGCCGCTCGAAGTCTTCGAAGACGGCAAGCTGCTGAAGATCCTGGTCGGCGAAGGCAAAACCGCCAAGATCGACGAACTCCTTGCCATTATCGGCAACGAAGGCGAAGACATTTCGAAGCTCGTTACGGGCGGCGGGGCGCCCGCACCGAAGGCGGCTGCTCCCGCCAAGGGTGCCGCGCAAGCGGCCAGTCCAGCCGCATCTCCCGTCGTTGTGCAGGGTAGTTCACACGCTGCCAGCAGTGGCCGGATCAAGGCCAGCCCGCTCGCGAAAAAGATCGCAAAAGAACGAGGTGTCGACCTTGGCGCTGTTAAGCCTTCCGGACCCGGCGGACGCATCGTCGTGCGTGACGTGCCGGAACGCGGTGCTGCTCCGGCAGCGGCCACCGGCGCGGGAATGGCACAGCCGGTTCTGCCGGGAGCGATGCTGCCGGGCGACTCCGACGAGCCACTCAGCAACATTCGCCAGACAATTGCGCGCCGCCTGCTGCAGAGCAAGCAGACGATTCCGCACTTCTATCTCTACAGCGAAGTGAATCTCGATCGCTTGACGGCCATGCGCGAAGACCTGAATGCGCAGCAGGGCGAAAAGGGCGTGAAGATCAGCATCAACGATTTCATCATCAAGATGACGGCGGCGGCGCTGAGCCGCCATCCGGAAGTGAACGCCGCCTTCAACGGCACGAGCATCCGCCGGTTCGGCTCGATCAACATTGCCATCGCCGTCGCCACTGACGCGGGACTTTACACACCCGTGCTGCGCAACGTCGACAAGCTGAGCCTCAGCGGAATTTCCGCGGGCGTGAAGGACATCGCCGCCAAGGCGCGCGAGAAGAAGCTGAGGGCCGAAGACCTTCAGGGCTCGGGCTTCACCATCAGCAACCTGGGCATGTTCGGCGTCGATCATTTCTTTGCGATTATCAATCCTCCCGAAGCGGCCATTCTCGCCGTTGGTGCGATGAAGCCCAAGCCGATCGTCAACGCCGCCGGTCAGATCGTTGTCGGCAAGATGATGGGCCTGACACTCTCCTGCGACCACCGCGTGATCGACGGCGCCGTCGGCGCGAAGTTCATGGCAACGCTGAAAGAGCTGCTGGAGAATCCGGCGAAGCTGCTGCTTTGATCAAATTCGAAATTCGAATTTCGAAATCCGAAACAAATTCGAATGAGGAAAATACAAAATGCTCAAAATAGCGAGGCGCATACGGTGGCGCCTCGCAGTTTAAGAAATCCGAACATTTCAGTTTTGAATTTGTTTTCGAATTTCGTGTTTCGGAATTCGTGCTTAATCAAAGGGTTGAAACATGGCTGATTCGTATGACGTAGTTGTGATAGGCGGTGGTCCCGGCGGGTATGTTTGCGCCATTCGCGCGTCGCAGTTGGGCAAGAAGACGCTGTGCGTCGAAAAGGCTGAACTCGGCGGCATCTGTCTTAACTGGGGCTGCATTCCCACGAAGGCTCTCATTCGCACCGCTGAGCTCGTCGATGAGATCAAGCATTCTGAAAAGCATGGAATTAAGGTCGAAGGCCTTTCGATCGATTTTTCCAAAGTTATCGGCCGCAGCCGCGACGTTTCGGGCAAGCTCAACCGCGGCATTCACGGACTGTTTAAAAAATATAAGGTTGATCATCTGCAGGGCCAGGCGACGCTCTCATCGCCCTCAACTGTCGACGTCGTAACCAAAGACGGCGTGAAGAAAATCACAGCCAAAAATATTGTCATCGCCACCGGCGCGCGGCCGAAGTTCCTACCGGACCTAAAGCCCGACGGCAAGGTCGTCATCACCAGCCGCGAAGCGATGGTGCTGCCGAAGATGCCTAAGCATCTGCTCGTCGTCGGCGCGGGCGCGATCGGCATCGAGTTCGCGTACTTCTACGCGACGATGGGTGCGCAGGTCACAGTTGTCGAGTATGCCGACAGCATCCTGCCAAGCAACGATCGTGAGATCGCCGGCCTCCTCGCCAAGTCGCTCACCAAGCGCGGCATCGAAATATTTACAGCGTCGAAGCTCGACAAAGTCGCCGTCAGTGCAACTGGCGTAAAGGCGAAGATCGTGGGCGCCAAGGATGGGAAGGAAGTCAAAGCCATTGAGGCAGACGTGTGTCTATCGGCCGTCGGCATGACTGGAAACATTGAAGAGCTGGGCCTCGAAAAAGCGGGCGTGAAGACCGACCGTGGGTTCATCGTTGTCGACGGTTACCTTAAGACCAACGTTAAAGGCATCTTTGCGATCGGTGACGTGTCCGGCCCGCCACTGCTGGCGCATAAGGCAAGCTTCGAAGGCCACGGCGTTGCGGACCAGCTCTCAGGTCATCACTTCGATCCGATCAACAAGGACCAGATCCCGGGCTGCACGTACTGCCATCCGCAGCTCGCCTCGGTTGGCCTCACTGAAGAACAGGTCAAAGCCAAGAACATCGAGTACACCGTCGGGAAATTCCCGTTCGTCGCCAGCGGCATGGCGATCGCCGCCGGCGAAGAGGAAGGCCTCGTAAAAATCCTCTTCGGCAAGAAGCACGGCGAACTGCTCGGCGCGCACGTCCTCGCCGGCCGTGCTGCGGACCTGATTGCCGAGCTCGGACTGGCGATGAAGCTCGAATGCACCTACGAAGAGATCCTGGCGACAATTCACGCACACCCCACGTTCAGCGAATCGGTCCAGGAAGCCAGCGGCCAGGCGTTCGGGAAGGCCGTGCATATTTAGTCGGTGGTTCGTTTTCAGTGGTTTGTGGTTGGTAAAACAAAAACTCGTGCAGCAGGCGAATGAAATCGCCTGCTGTTTTTATTGAAAGAGGTCTTTTGCTGGAATCGTGCTGACTTCACGTCCGTCCACAATCACCGGCACGTGTTGATCAGTGCCGAACTGCTGCGACTTCTGATAATTCCCATTCGTATCCGGATCGGTGAAAACCTCGATGCGCTTACTCGAAACATTAACAATCCCGTAAACGGGAATTCCGCCCATGGCGTAAATGCGCTTCTTCAGGCCTTTGTCGCGATATAGAGACGCGTCAGCGACTTCGGCAATGAATGCGACTTCCGACGGATGCGGATGCCGAGTCGTAAAGTCGCGTCGTTGTCCTCTTACTAAAGCCAGATCAGGTTCAGGTTCGCTATCTTTAAATGTGATTGGATCCTGCATGCGTAAGAAGTAACCCGGCAGATTGAGGGCACCAATTGCGTCCTGCAGCGCGCCTGAAGAGAAGGAATGTGCTGGATACTTTGTCATCTTCTGCACCAGGAAACCTTCGAGCAGTTCGACGTTGTCGTCTTCCCCGATAATCCCTGTTCTGACCATCTCGTGATACTCCTCGACGGTCAGGCGCCAGATGGGCTCGGAAGGAATAGCCGGCTCGAGGCGGTTTTTGGTGGCTGACGATGACATGCCTGGTGCTCCCAATTCCGCCTATACTATATCATAGCAGAAGAGCGAAATCACTTGTCCTTCAGCTTGGGCTCGAGGTAGTTGACGCTCGAATCGAGCGTGGCCAGCTGCATGTAGTCGGGTTCGGGCACTTCAACGTTGTAGCGCTTGCGAAGTTCCATGACGATGTCGAGGAAGTCCATGCTGTCCAGGTCGATCTGGTCTCGCAGCCGCACATCGCCCTTCAGGTTGCTCAAATCTTCGTCCGGCGCGATGTCCGTGATGATGTCGAGAATCGCCTGCCGGATCTGGTCGCGTGTCATGTCTTTCGTTACCCTTCCTTTAACAACGTGACGGGTGGCGGGTGACGAGTGGCGGGGGCTTGCGCTCGGCCGCTTCACCCGTCACTCGTCACCCGTCACCGTTTAAGGTTCGTACCGCTTCACCACTACCACTGAATTGATGCCAAGCATTCCCGATGAATTGTTAAGGATGTAGTTCACCTTGTCAATTTGCTTGGGCTCATTGAGTACCAGGTTGCGCAGCGCGCAGTCTGGATCCAGGTTGTCGACGTTGATTGTCGGATGAACAATTCCGTCGTCGAACGCCGGAAGATTTCCAGTCAGCTCCAGCGCTCCGGCCGCGCCCATCGCGTGCCCGATGAAACTCTTCGTGTTATTGATGTGCACGCCGGGGTGGTCGCCGAAAACATTTCGGATGCCCTGGCATTCCTGGATGTCGCCCTGTTTGGTGCCGGTCGCGTGCGTGTTGATGATGTTCACGTCGCCTGGACCTATGCCGGCTTTTTTCAGCGCCGCGAGCATGCACTGCGCCTGGCGCTCGGAATTCGGCAGCACGAAATCGCTGGCGTCCGAATTGATCGCGTAGCCGACGATTTCTCCGTAGATCTTTGCGCCGCGCGCCAGCGCGTCCGGAAGGCGTTCCAGCGTGTACACGCAGCCGCCTTCGCTCACCACGATGCCATTGCGGTCGCGATCGAACGGGCGGGAGGCCTTTGCGGGATCGGCATGCGTCGCCAGCGCGCCCTGGCTTTTAAACGAAGCGAAGATGCCGAAGGTGTGAATGCTTTCAGAAACGCCGCCAGCGAATGCCAGATCCACCTCGCCCAGCCGCAGCATCTGCAGGCCGTGAATAAAGCCGATATTTCCGGCGGCGCAGGCAGCCCCGAGCGTGTAGTGCGGCCCAACAATGTTCATGTTCAGCGTGACTTCGCCGGCTGGATTGTTCGCCACGGTGCGCGGATTATGGTGGTGCGACCAGAATTTTACGTCGTAATTGTATTCTTTGATTGCCGCAATTTCGTTTTCAGTTTCAACATTGCCGTGCTCGGTCACACCCAGGTACACGCCAACGCGCGATTTGTCCACGCTTGAGAAGTTGATGCGGCTGTCGGCGAGCGCTTCATTGGCGCAGTAAATGGCAATCGAGCCGGCGCGGGTGCCGCGGCGCAGTTCCTTTTTCTTCTGATACTTGAGCTCGTCGAAATCGCACACACCGGCGAGCACGTCGCCCATGTAGCGCGTGCTGTAGTTGCGCACCCCGGATTTGCCGGTCAGCAGGCTCTTGCGAAACGTGGCCAGGTCACTGCCGTTCGGCGCAGTCAGGCCGATGCCGGTAATGACGATGCGAGAAGCCGTTAAGTCCCGTCCCAAGCGCGTTTACCCCAATGCGCGCAAAAGACAGCAAGCGGCGTCTTGTTCCCTGCTCCCCCGCGGCAATCTGCTCCCGTAGAGGCGCCTTGAACCCCGGCTTGCGATCGTTTGCGCTCACCCTGTGAGTTTTAACGGTGCTTACTGTAGCCGAAACAGCGCGTTTGTGGAGTGCTGAATAAGCAACTGAGAAGGAATTTTGACTCGCGGTGCCGTTGGCTCCCAGCGCCATTCTGCTGGGAACCTTGAAACGGAGTCTATTAAAAACCTGGCACGTGTTCGGAACGCTGTCGCGCCTTCTGAACCCAGGTCAGCAGCGTCGAGAGCTCGATGGGTTTGGTCACGTATTCGTCGTAACCGCATTCTTCGCACAGCCGCCGCTGCAGCGTGCTGGCGAAGCCGGTGAGCGCCACCAGGTACGGCCGGTGGGGCAACTCATGGCGAAGCAGCATATGCCCGAACTGCCAGGCGCGCATGCCTTCCAGCAGACCATCGCATATAACCAGGTGAGGCTGCCAGCTCTCACAGATCATGAGAGCTTCGGAGCCGGCGCTGGCGCCGCGTGCTTCGCATCCATACATATTGAGCGTGTTCACCAGCGTGTCCACGTGCTCCTGATAGTCGTCGATAACTAATGCCCTAATCACAGCGCCCTCCGTCGGTTATAGAGGCCCTGACGTCTCTGCCAAAGAAGCAACGGCAAATACCGTGCGGAGCACTCCGCGGGGGCTGTTTTTTTTTGCATTCTTCTGGCCCGCTCTTTGCCCTCCTGCGACAGAACTCAAGGACACAGTGGGGAGTGAACCTATGCGAACTGAAAGCTCTAAGGATATGCGCCTGAGAATTTATCTGCGCCGCGAAGCGTATGTGTGGATTTACCGGCGTAACAAGCCGGGACTGTGTTTCGGCTGGATTCTATCGCTGCGGGGAAATGACAATATCGTTTTCAAGGACGATGAACGTCATGGCGCGATCGTCATTCCTGTCTCGGAGATTGAATGCTGCGGCGCCGTGTAAAGCACATTGCATTGTTACTTATTTGCCTTCGTTAGCCTGAAAGCACCCAGCGCGCTATCCCCGCAGAGGGGATTCGGAAGACTTGAACCATGCCGCCATGCGCTCTATGCCTTCTTCAATACTAACCTTCGGTTCCCATTTCAGGTTTTCCATTGCGAGCGAAATATCGGGAATGGCAACGGCCAATTCGCCGGGAACGGCCGGTTTGTAGACGAGTTCGGCCTTCTTGCCCAAAGATTTCTCAATCAGCTGCACCAGTTCCAACAGCGAGGTGCCAAAACCCGATCCAACGTTCAAGGCCTCATACGTTTCGTGACCCACGCACGCTGCTTCGATTGCCGCCACCGCGTCGCGCACTTCAATGTAGTCTCGCATGCTGCTGCCGTCGCCAAAAACAGTGAACGGTTTGTTACGCAGGATCGCCGCCGCGATCAGGAATGGCACCAGGTCCTGCCTCAATTCCGGTCCGTAGACGGAAAACAGTCGCAGGTTGACCACTTCCATTTTATGCAGAGCGTGAAAGGTATTGAGCAAAACTTCGCACGCCAGCTTGCTGGCGCCATACGGCGACGCGGGCGAGCTGCCCAGCTGGTCCTCCATGTACGGCAGCGGGGCATCCTTGCCATACACCATCACTGTGCTGCCAAATACGATTCTCTTGCAGCCGACCAAGTGTAGGGACTGTACCAATCCAGTCGTAAAGCGGTAATTGGCATCAATGTAAACTTCGGGCCAGCCGACGGACTCCCTCACCCAGGACCGGCCGGCCAGATGAATGCAGACGTCGGGCGCAAATTTCTTCAGCAGATCGGGCAAGCCCTTTAGGTTTTCGCCGCGCAGGAGTTGAAATTTATCGCGCTGCTGCGCTGTAAGTGCTTCCAGCCGCGCCACGCGCCGCTTGCTGCTGTCGGATGCCGTTGTTGAGAAGCGCACGAGTCCGGCGACCGTGTGGCCGTGCTGCAGCAGCGTGGGAATCAGGTGCGAACCGATAAAACCGGCGGCGCCGGTTACGAGAATTTTCATTCCAGTTAAACCGCCTTGCCTTCCCGGCGCAACTCCTCGCGCACCCATGCGACTGTTTTTTCAAGCCCCTCGGCAAGCCTAACCTTCGGCGAAAAGTTTAGATCCTTGCGCGCTCTGGAAATGTCCGCGCAGGTACGCTCGACGTCGCCCGGCTGCAGCGATGTGCGCTGAAGATTGGCCGTCTTGCCGGTGGCTTTCTCAAGGGCTTTGATCAGATCGTTGAGCGTGATCGGCGCTTCGCCGCCGAGATTGTAGATCCCGTAGTCGGCCGGTGACGAATTCACCGCGGCCGAAAGGCCGTCCACAATGTCGCTCACGTAGGTGTAATCGCGTGCCGACGAGCCGTCGCCGTAGAGCGTGATGGTTTCGCCGAGCAGAATTTTTCGGGTGAAGGGCGCTATGGCCATGTCCGGGCGCTGGCGCGGTCCATACACCGTAAACGGCCTTACGATGATGGCTTTTAGACCATGCAGTCCGTTGTACGTGCCAAGGAAGATCTCGCTCGCGCGTTTGGTTGCGCCATAAGGCGACAGCGGCTTAAGACAAGGCGCGTCTTCTTTGAAGGGTGCCGGCGTTGTGTTTCCGTACACTGAACTCGATGATGCCGCAACGATGCGTGTAATGCCCGATTCGCGCATCGCTTCGAGCATCGAAATCAAGCTGCCGACGTTGACCTTCTCGTACTTCAGGGGATCGACCAGCGATTGCCGGACACCGGCCTGCGCTGCCAGATGCAGCACGAGTTCTATCTTTTCCGACTGCAGCAGTTTGCTGACAAAAATGCGGTCGCCGTAATCACCTTCGACCAGACGGAAATTCGAGTTCTGCAGGGCAACGTTGAGGTTGCGGCGTTTCTGATCGGGCGAATAATACGGATCGAAATTATCCAGCGCAATGACACGATGGCCCTGCGCAAGAAAATGTTCTGAGGCGTGCGAACCGATGAACCCCGCCCCGCCCGTAATGAGTATGTTCATTGGCGCTGATCCTAAAGAAAATCACCCGGCGTGCAACTCATAACGGTCAGCTGCAGGAGTCTCCCGGCAGAGGGAATTTGTTTTCGCCGGCAACTCGGCTAAAAGAGGAACCATGAAGACGCACGACATGTTCCTGGCCATGGTGCTCACCAACGCCAAGCGCGCCGAAGCCCGCGGCGTAATGCTGACGGTTGATCGCGCCGAATCGCGCATCGACATGCTGCTTCTTGATGGCTCGTGCCAGCCGATGACACCGCCGCCCGCTGACGTTCTTCTAAAGATCATTGAGCGCCTTGAACAAGGCGAACGTGAATTCACCTCCAGCGTGTTCTCAATCGTTATCGAGGAAGTTAGTATTCAACGCGGAATCGATAATACCATCGCGCACATTTCGAACTGGTCGATGGAGCACGTCTGAATTCAAGCGTCGGAGTGTTACATAAAAAAGCCCCGCGCAGTGCACAGGGCGAACTCTCCATGACAAGTCCGGTCCAGCGCGGCCGGAAGCTACTTGCCGCGCTTGCCGCCCATGTTTGTTTCGAACCACTTGTTCCAGCGTTCGGCGTCGGTCCCGAAATCCTGACCGGTGATGAACGAGAGCGTTTCGGCGATGTCTTTTTTCAGCTCGTCAGTTGTTTTCGGCTCGCGCATTTTGAACGTGAGCGCGTCAACCACTTCGCGGTGTTCATTCTTGAACTTCGCGTAGTAGAGATAACGCAGTGCGAAAATCGCGGCGCGCTGTACGTTTGAAGCCGGATCATCCTCAGCAGCCTTCACCAGCAGCACGGTGCTTTCGTGCACGGCCTTCTGGTCGTAGGCATTCTTCTTTTCGCCCTGTCCGTTGAGCACCGAAATCAGTGCTTCGATAACCGCCATGCGGATATCCGTCTCTTTGGCCTTCTCCTGCTTCTTGGCGTTGGCGGCTTCGCCGGAAGCGGGTACAGCGGGCGCGTCGCCGGCGGCAGCTCCCGGGGCGGCCACGGCCGGTTTGTAGTCGGCGTAGGCCTGCTTGAGCGGCTCGACCGCCTCGGCACTACCGATAATACCCAGCGCTTCGATGCCGCCTTTGACCAGCTTGTCGTCCGGATTGTTCTTCACGAATTCAACGATCTTCGGGAAGGCGGCCTTCGCAGCAGTGGTCTTGCCTTCGCGCATGATCTGCGCCAGCACCTTCATCACGTTTACTTTCAGCTCGGAAGCCACCGTTTTGCTGTCCAGCATTTCGACGAGCTTGTTGATCGCCGGAAGAGGAAGCTCCGTTCCAGCGCTGCGGTTGAGCGCTTCATAGACAGCCGCGGCAGTCTGTTCGACAACAATCGGCTCGGGATCCGAGAGCAGCGGAACCAGTGTTTCGAGGCTGTCGTCTGCACCGAAGTTTCCGATTGCCAGGATCGCGCTGGAGCGCAGGCCCACCGGCTCCTGCTTATTTTTAGCGACGTCGACGAGGCCCCTGTAGGCATCTTTGTCGGGAAGATCTTTCTTGTTCAGCACATCGCGAAAGATTGAGCTGACGGCGCGGCGGAGCTGGAAGTGTTCCTTGGGATCCTTAAAGATAGCCGTGAAGTTCGCCATGTATTTGTCTTTGAACTTCGCATCGGCGTTCACGGTCAGCTTGCCGAGCGCCTTGATGGCGGCGATGCGTACGAAAAGATCGCCTTCCTTTTCGGTGGCAAGCGTGACGAGCTCTTCGGCCACGCGATAGTCGCGGATTTCTCCGGCATTGGTCATATCGCCGAGCCGCTCGATGGCCGTAACGCGGGCGCGGGCGCCCTTGTTCTTGGACTTAACGAGCAGGACGGTTTCAGGAATGGTGAGTTCCTTTTCTTCAGCGCGAACGCTGGCGCCCGAAACGGCGAGGCTCAGCGCGACGGTGGCGCAGCCGAGTTTGAGACCAGTCCAGGAGAAGGCACGCATAACCATAGAAAATTCCTCGCTTCCGATTCAACTCCGGCGCCGCGCGCCGCTCAAATTCAGCGGTATGACGGCGAGCAGGTGAAAAGACTGCAAATTTGTAACGGAATTAAACGCACCCTGTCAATCGCTGAAAACGCACGGTGCATGGCGAGAGGATTTCTTTTAACCGCCAAGGACGCCAAGACTCCAAGAGCGCCAAGAAATCAGGTACAAAGAAGCTGCGTGACGCGTACGTTCTCACTGGCCACTCGCCACCCGTCACCCGTCACTTAATCCAATTCAGCGCCACCTTCGGATCGACGTTGCCGCCGCTGACGACCAGTACGACGTCGCCGGCGTGCTCGGGTGATTCGGGGTCGTGATCGGGGTTGGTGAGCTTGCCGTTCAACCAGGCCGCCACCGCGACCGCCCCGCTGGGCTCGACCATCAGTTTCACTTCGCTCAGCAGCCACGAAACCGCACCGAGCACCTCTTCGTCCGAAACTGTCACGACGCCTTCGAGACACTTCTTCAGCAGCGGAAACGTAAGCTGTCCCGGCGTCGTGGAGCGCAGACCGTCGCAAACCGTCATCGGCGAGGGAATGCTGACGCGCTCGCCCTTTGCCAGAGACTGCTGGGTGTCATTCGCGTCCTCGGGCTCGATGCCAACAATGCGTCCGCCGAATCCGCGCGCGCGCAGGCCCGCTGCAATTCCGCCCATCAGCCCGCCGCCACCAACGGGGCCGGCGAACATGTAGAGGCGCCGCGTGCGCGAAGGCACGCCCATCCACTGATCCATGATCTCGCCGGCCAGCGTGCCCTGTCCGCAGATGATGCGCGGGTCGTCGTAGCTGGGAATCACTTCACGGCCGGTCGCGGCTGCGATCTCAAGCGCTTTCTTGTGGCGGTCTTCGACTGTGGTTCCGCAGTGCACGACTTCGGCGCCGAGCGCTTTGACTTTCGCGGTCTTCACCGGACTGGCGCGCTCGGGCATGACAACCGTACAGGGATAACCCTGCCCGCGTTCCATGCGCCCCATTTCTTGCGCCGCGAAGGCGATCGCCGCGCCGTGGTTGCCTGAACTGAATGCGATGACGCCGCGCTGGCGGCTTTCCGGCGGCAGTGAGGCGAGCGCATTGAATGCGCCGCGTGCTTTGAACGAGCCGGTGCGCTGGAGATTTTCGGGCTTGATGTAAACGCGCCGACCGTCGAGTTCCAGGCCTTCGGCCCGCAGCAGCGGCGTCTGGTTGATGTAGGGCTTGATGCGTTCGCGGGCCTGGCGGAAGTCTTCGCCGCTGGGAGCGTATTCCATCGATGGTTTCCTGAAAGCCTGTAATGCCGCGCGCGAAATGTCCTCTGCTTCGCACAGCCCGTGCGGTATAGTTCTCGCGGCTTTATCGCGAAGTATAAAAGGAATCGCTGGAATGCGACTGCAAAAAGACATCCCTTCTCCCGCTCCAGGGAGAAGGCCGACTGAGCGGAGCGAACGCGGGATGAGAAGAAGCGCGCTCTCTGCAGTCGGGGGTTACCCCTCACCCCGGTCTCGATTCGCTCACTCGGCCCTCTCCCGAGAGAGGAGAGGGATTGCGGTTGCGACGCTCCTTATTATTTGGGCGCTGCCGGTTCTTGCTGGGCAGCCGGCGCTGCCTGAAAATGAGCTCACGGCGCCGGCGAACATGGACGAGGTCGTGCGCGACCTGGTTGTCAATCTTTCCCGCGACAAAGTGGCGGCGCAGGACGCCGCGCTGAAGCTTTCGCGGCTGGGCAAGCGTTCCATTCCGGTGCTTGCCGATCTGTTGAAAAGCAGCCTGATCATCGAAAAAGAGGAGAAAGACGAAAAGAATCCCACGCCGAAAACTGCGGCGCAGAAGGGGAATCCGCACCTGGCATATTACACTGCGCTGGCGCTCTCCCGCATCAAGCTTGCAGACGCCGCAAAGCAGCTGCTGCCGGCATTGGAATCACCGAAGGTAGACCCCAATCTCCGGCAGCTTGCGATCGAAGCCCTGGGATTGGAATTCGTGCCCGAGGCCGGGGCGGTGCTGCAGAAAATTGCGGCCACCGACGCCGACATCGAGCTTCGCCGGAAAGCGTATGGGCAGCTGACGATCATGCCAAACTTCTGGGCAAGCTCGGAAAAGCTTTTCGTCGATGCGCTCTCCGATCCCGATGACGAAATCCGCGCGCTGGCCGCCAAGCAGTGCATGTTCACGCGCATTTATCTCAGCGGCACCGAGAAGCTGATCGACCTCGCCGAAAAGGATCCCCAGCCAACGGTGCGCGCCAACGCGATGCTGGCTCTTTCACGCATGCGCGCGACCCGAGCCGTGCCGATGCTGGTGCGCGTCTGCTCAGATGCCCAGGCGTCGGCGGCCACACACACGGCCGCACTGCGCACGCTGAACTTGATCACCGGAATGGGTCTGAAGGACAGCGCGGCTGTTGAGAAGTGGTGGAAAAATTTCGGCGAGAAGGAATACACGAAACCCGCGCCGCCGCAATTGACTCCCGCGGACGCGCCCGCGCAGCCGAAGATTTCTCCGCCGGCGCCCTCATCCACCGAGCCGAAGGAAAAGCAGCAGCCATGATCTCTCAGGCTCAGGCTTTTGAGCAGAAAGCGACTGCGGCTGCCGAGCACGACAGTCCCGCGCGCAGCGCCGACTTCATCGGCCGGCTGATAATTGCAATGAGTGTCGTGGCGCTGCTGTTTGCGTTCTGGGAGCCGCGTCTCGGGCAGGCCGCGGAATGGACCGCCAAAGAACTACGGATTCTCCCGCGCCTGAGCGTGTTCGTCGTGGCCGGGCTGTTTACGTTAATCCTCCAGGGCGCGCGGCCTGCTCGGATTGTTCTGTTGTTGCTGGGTGCGGCGAGTTTGCTGACGAGTTTTCTGCTGCTGCCATCCGTCGAGTCGAGCGGTTTTTCGCAGACCGAGTTGCTCAATCCAGTGCGGCCAAGCGGGAGCGTTTCACCGGCCGGTTACACGATGATGGCAGCAGGGCATTTTCTCGCGCTGCTGCGGCTGGAGCTGGCTGTTACATCGGCGCTGCTGCTAGGCATGTGGCTCGGCCGCGACATCAAAAATGGCTCGCAGATGCTCAGCCTGCTTCTGTGTGCCATCGTCGGAGACGTGTGGCTAAGCCTGGAGCACGTCACAGAGAATGCTCCCGCTTCGCATGCGCTGAGCCTGCTTCGGCTGCCCTGGCCACCGCCGACAGGGCATCTGGGTTTGAGCCCAGCCTGGACAGATTTGCTTTTTCTCGGCGCAACGTTGGAAGCCGCCAGCCGCCTGAAGCTGCACACGCTTTCAGTCGTGCTTGGGGCCGTCTCAGGTTACTGCGCCGCAGGTTTCCTGGCGCTCGAACCCTGGCCTGCCTGGCCATTCCTGACGATGATGATGTTCAGCAGCGGCGTGATGGTCGCAAGCTGGCCCGACATGGAATTCAAATTCGATGAAGTACTGCGTGGCTTCATCCTGGCTACCGCGCTGCTGATGTTCCTGATCGGCCTCACTGCCATTCAACGCCGCCTCAGCCCGCAGCCCGAACCGCAGATTGATCTCAGCCGGCTGAAGAATGTGACGGAGGATGTGCGCAGCCCGAAGGCAAAGTGGGATTTAAATGCATGATGCATAATGCATAATGCATGATGCATAAACTGACGGTACGGCTCGCTAAAGTTACTCCCCTCTCTTTGCATTCTTGGCACGTTGGCATTCTTGGCGGCAAAATGTCAGGCGCCTAGCTTGATTGTCGCAAGAACCGAATGCATGGCGCCTTTGGGGGAGAGGTCGCTGCGCATCAGGAAAAGTTCACGCACAGTCCATTCTCCGGAAGGAACCACTTTCGTTTTACTGAGCGTTTCGCCGAGCTCGCGCAATTTTCGATAGTGCGATTCGCGCGTGCGGCCGAGCGTGAGGTGCGGCGCGAAATCGCGCTCGGGCTCCTGGCCGGTAAGCGTGATGCATTCATAATCAATGCGCGCCTGCAATTCTTTGAGCTCAGTTAAATCACCGCCGAGCCCGGCCCAGATGATTTTTGGTTTGCGCTGATTCGGAAAGGCGCCAACCGCTTCAAGCCGCAGCGTGAACGGTTTGAGCGTGCTGCAGCCGCGGCGCAGCGAAGCCTCAAGAGGCGCGATGCTCTCGGCAGCAATCGACCCGAGAAACTTCAGCGTGAGATGCAGTTGATCGGGACGCACCCAGCGGACGGCTTCGCCGAGTTTAAGTTCGGATTGCAACCGCTGCAGTTCGCTGCGCACGCGCGTGTCCGGGTAAATGGCGATAAACGTCCGGACGTTCTCTGAAGGCGCAGACATCGGCGGCTATCTCGCAAGCCAAGAAAAAGGGCAGGAATCTCCGGCTTCTCCTGCCCTGATCTTCGCACTGCTTCAGATTGTTACTTCTGTGGCGCCGGCGCCGGTGGCGGCGGCGGAGCGGCCGGGCCGCGTGCTGTTGGCGGCAGCGCTGTCGGCTTTGATTCCAAGCCGTGCTGGCGCGCGCGGAGTTTCAGCAGCGTCAGCTCGTGAATGCGCTGTTCCCACTCCTTGTGGCGCGTGAAGAAAACCGTATTGGTCGTGATCTTCACTTTCAGCTTGGGGCAGGAATCGCTGTCGCGGCTGTCGATGCGGACTTCAATTTTTGAGTAATGGATATAAGGCGCTTTGAGCAGCGTGACCTTTCCGTTTTTGTTGCTCTCATCACACTGCTCAATATCGCCGATCTTGACGAACGCTTCTTCGGAGAGCGCCTGCAGCGCTGCTTCGACCAGCCGTTCATGCGTGACGGTGTAGGCGCGGCTCGTGTGGCCCCAGCCGCTCAGAAATAGAAAACAGACGAGCGCAAGCAGAGTAGAAACGACGTAACGCAAGGTAATCCCCTCCTCGATATATATTGCATAGCGCATGCCGCCGGAAAAAACAACTGCGCTGACTTACTTCTCTTCTTAATGGGGAGAGAAGACGTGAGCACAACCGGCTATCGGCACCGCCGGCGAACGCGGGCTGATGGGTAACCACTTCTTGCAAGAGACAGTTACCCCTCCCCCGGCACTCGCTACGCTCGTGTCCGCCCTCTCCCCGGAGGGGAGAGGGAA
>Ga0196964_10000331_pt1 | contig 32490 bp, 27 predicted proteins | sample S1_10metaG_FD_148615 | JGI IMG/M metagenome (GOLD analysis project Ga0196964, IMG submission 148615) | Soil microbial communities from Anza Borrego desert, Southern California, United States - S1_10 | ecosystem: Environmental > Terrestrial > Soil > Desert | place: USA: California | collected... | reverse complement strand
CGAAGTCCTGGGCCAGGCGCACCAGGGCGTCGTAGATCGCCTGGTCGCCGTGCGGGTGATAGCCGCCCATCACCTCGCCCACGACCTTGGCCGACTTGCGCGCGGCGCTGTCGGGGTTCAGGCGCATTCCGTTCATGGCGTAGAGCACCCGCCGGTGTACGGGCTTCAGCCCGTCGCGCACGTCCGGCAGGGCCCGGTGGGTGATGGTCGACAGGGCGTAGGCCAGGTAGCGCCGCGACAGCGCCTCGCCCAGCGGCTCGTCGACGATGCGTCCGCCGTCGTCCGGCGGGGAGAATGGCTTGGTCATGCCCCGTCTTTAGCCGAGTCTGGCGGGCGGGGGACCGCGCATCGGGTCGCGGGCCGGAGCGCTATCCACAGCTTCACCATACGAAACGGTGGAAAAGCCGAATCGCCGCATGATGCCGGGTTCGCGCGTGAGCTATCGGTTAACCCATGACGCTTCTCGCCTTCCCCCCCGGCCAGAACGCGGACGGTTCCGCGATCGCCCACCTGCCCCACAATCTGGAAGCCGAGCAGGCGCTGCTCGGCATCCTGCTGTTCGACAACGCCGCCTACGAGCGCCTGCCCGACACCCTGCACGGGCGGCACTTCTTCGAGCCGTTTCACCAGCGGCTGTGGGACTCCATCGAGGAGCACGTGCGCAAGGGCCTGCTGGCCGAACCCGTGGTGCTGATGGAGCGGTTCAAGCGCGACCCGGCGTTCGAGGAACTGGGCGGCCTGCGCTACCTCGCCGACCTGGTGGACCGGGCGCCGCCCGCCGCCAACGCCTTCGATTACGCGCGGGTGATCTACGACCTGGCGCTGCGCCGCGACCTGATCCGCATCGGCGGCGAGATCGCCAAGGTGGCGGTCGAGGGAGAGCGCGACGGCGACCAGATGGAGGCCCGCGACCAGATCGAGTCGGCCGAACAGCAGCTCTACGTCCTGGCCGAGACGGGGACTTCGTCCACCGGCTTCGTGCCCTTCGCCGACGCCCTGCGCGGCGCGGTCGAGATGGCGGCCGAGGCGTTCGAGCGCGACGGCGGCATGGCCGGCCTGTCCACCGGCCTGACCGACCTGGACCAGAAGCTAGGCGGCCTGCACCCCTCCGACCTGCTGATCCTGGCCGGACGACCGTCGATGGGTAAGACGGCGCTCGCCACCAACATCGCCTTCAACGTGGCCCGCAACTACGCCTGGGAGCCGCAGGCGGACGGCACCCGCAAGACGGTGCGGGGAGGCGTCGTGGCCTTCTTCTCGCTGGAAATGAGCGCCGAGCAGCTGGCCATGCGTCTGCTGGCCGACGCCTCGGGCGTGTCCTCCGACCGGCTGCGCAAGGGGGAAATCGACGCCTCGGAGTTCGGCCGGGTGCGCGACGCCGCCATCGAGATTCAGGAGAGCCCGCTCTACATCGACGACACCGGCGGCCTGTCCATCGCCAAGCTGACCGCACGCGCGCGGCGGCTGAAGCGGCAGTCGGGTCTGGACCTGATCGTGGTCGACTACCTGCAGCTGGTCACCGCCTCGGAGAGCAAGCAGAGCCAGGGACGCGTGCAGGAGGTCAGCGAGATCACCATGGGCCTGAAGGCCCTGGCGAAGGAGCTGTCGGTGCCGATCATCGCCCTCTCCCAGCTCAGCCGTAAGGTCGAGGAGCGCGAGGACAAGCGGCCGCAGCTGTCGGACCTGCGCGAATCCGGCTCGATCGAGCAGGACGCCGACGCGGTCATGTTCGTGTTCCGTGAGAGCTACTACCTGGGCCGCGGCGAGCCGCGCGAGGGCACGCCCGAGCACCTGACCTGGCAGGAGGAGATGGACCGCGTGCGTCACCTGGCCGAGGTGATCATCGGCAAGCAGCGTCACGGCCCGATCGGCACGGTGAAGCTGAGCTTCGACGAGAACACCACCCGCTTCGGCAACCTCGCCCGCGAGGGGCGGTACGAGAGCTATAACTGAGGGCTATCCCCTTCGCCGCACGGCGAGGGTGGTTTCCCCCGGACGGGGCGGTTATGAACCGCGCCTTCCCGTTCGAGCCCCGAATGCCCCTCGCCTCCCCGTCCCGCCTGATCGTCGATCTGGACGCGCTCGCGGCCAACCACGCCCTGCTGCGCAACGAGGCGCGCGGCGCGGAGGTGGCGCCGGTGGTCAAGGCCGACGGCTACGGCCTGGGCGCGGCCGAAGTCGCGCGGCGGCTGTGGGCGGAGGGCGCCCGCACCTTCTTCACCGCGCGGATCGCCGGGGGCGAGGCGCTGCGGCGCGAACTCGGGTCCGACCGCCCCGCCGTGATCTACGTGCTGGACGGCTGCCCGGACGGCGCCGCGCCCCGCCTGGAGGCGGCGAGCCTGACCCCGGTGCTGAACAGCGTGGCCCAGGTCGAGGCCTGGCGCGCCCAGGCGTCGGGCGGAGCGCGCCTGAAGGCGGCGATCCACATCGACACCGGCATGAACCGCCTGGGCCTCCGGGTCGAGGAGGCCGAGGCGCTGGCGCTGTCTCCCGACCGCCTGGCCGGGATCGAGGTCTCGCTGGTGATGAGCCACCTGGCCTGCGGCCCGGACCCGGCGCACCCGATGAACTCCGTCCAGCGCGACCGCTTCCGCGAGGCGCGGCGGCTCTTCCCCGACGCCCCCGCCAGCCTTGCGGCGTCCTCCGGTACGTTCCTTGGCGAGGACTATCTGTTCGACCTGGTCCGGCCGGGCGTCACCCTGTACGGCGGCGGCCCGCGCGAGCGGCCGGACCCGCGCGTAAAGGCGGTGGCGACGCTCGAGGCCGACGTGCTGCAGATCCGCACCGTGCCGCCGGGCGAAAGCGTCGGCTACGGCGCGACCTGGACCGCCGAACGGCCGACGCGGGTCGCCATCCTGGCCGCGGGCTACGCCGACGGCGTGCTGCGCGCCAACTCCAGCCCGAACGGCCAGGCGTCCGTCGGCGGCGAGCGCCGCCCGGTGCTGGGCCGGGTGTCGATGGACCTGATCGCGGTGGACGTGACCGACGTCGCCGCCGCCCTCGGCGACCCCGTCCAGCTGTTCGGCCCCGAGCTGCCCGTCGACGAGGCGGCCGCCGCCGCAGGCACCTTGGCCTACGAACTGCTGACGCGCGTTGGGAGCCGAGTGCCGCGGGCGTACGCGTCGCGGACGTGAAGGTGCTCCCGGCGAGCTTCCTTCTCCCCTTGCGGGAGAAGGTGGCCGCGCGAGCGGCCGGATGAGGGGTGTCGGCGCCGAGGTCTGACGAGCTTGGCGCGTCCCTTCTCCGCCCGTCAGACGAGTCAACCGGCGCCCGCCCCCAGGATAACCAGCGCCGTCGCGCCCACACCCCTCATCCGGTCGGCTCCGCCGACCACCTTCTCCCGCAAGGGGAGAAGGGAGCAAAGAGCGGGCATTACGCCCGCCTAGCACAGGGAAACAGCCTCCCCCGAATCACGAGATGATCGGCGGCTGAGGTGTCCATGGCCCGTGACGGCGCGTCCTATGTCTGCCAGTCCTGCGGCGCGGTCCACGCCAAGTGGTCCGGCAAGTGCGACGCCTGCGGCCAGTGGAACACCCTGGTCGAGGAGGTCACCGCCCGCCCGCCCGGCGCGCTCGCACCCACCAAGGCGACCCGCACCCGCGGCCTGGCGTTCGAAACGCTGGAGACCGCCACCCCCGAGCCGCCGCGCATCGCCACCGGGCTGGAGGAGTTCGACCGGGTCTGCGGCGGCGGAGTGGTGCCGGGCTCGGCCATCCTGCTGGGCGGCGACCCCGGAGTGGGCAAATCCACCCTGCTGATGCAGGTCTGCGCCCGCGCCGCCGCCGGGGGCGCTTCGGTCGCCTACGTCTCGGGCGAGGAGGCGGTCGACCAGGTCCGCTCCCGCGCCTGGCGCATGGGCCTGTCGAGCGCGCCGGTGAAGCTGGCGGCCGAGACGGCGCTTCGCGACATCATCGACGCGCTGAAGCGCGAGCACTTCGACCTGGTGGTGATCGACTCCATCCAGACCCTGTGGAGCGACGCGCTGGAGGCCGGTCCCGGGTCGGTAGCTCAGGTGCGCGCCTGCGCGGGCGAACTGGTGCGGCTGGCCAAGAAGCGGCGCACGGCCGTGATCCTGGTCGGCCACGTCACCAAGGACGGCCAGATCGCAGGCCCCCGCGTGGTCGAGCACATGGTCGACGCGGTGCTCTCCTTCGAGGGCGAGCGCGGCTATCCGTTCCGCATCCTGCGCGCGGCCAAGAACCGCTTCGGCGCCACCGACGAGATCGGCGTGTTCGAGATGGGCGACTCCGGCCTGCGCGAGGTGCCCAATCCGTCGGCCCTGTTCCTGGGCGAAGGCGGCGAGCGGGCGGCGGGCGCGGCGGTGTTCGCCGGCATCGAGGGCTCCCGTCCGGTGCTGGTGGAATTCCAGGCGCTGGTGGCGCCCTCGGCCTACGGCACGCCGCGCCGGGCGGTGGTCGGCTGGGACACGGGGCGCCTGGCCATGGTGCTGGCGGTGCTGGAGGCGCGCTGCGGCCTTGGTTTCGGCGCTAAGGACGTCTACCTGAACGTAGCCGGCGGCCTGCGCATTAACGAACCGGCGGCCGATCTTGCGGCGGCGGCGGCGCTGGCCTCCTCCGCCCTGGACATGCCGCTCCCGCAAGGGTGCGTGGTGTTTGGAGAGATCAGCCTGTCGGGCGAGGTCAGGACCGTAGGCCGCATGGAGACGCGCTTGAAAGAAGCGGCGAAACTCGGCTTCAGTCAGGCCCTCGCGCCGGCCGCCGCGGCCGAGAGCGCGCCGATCCCGGTGGCCTCCGCGACCCGCCTTGTCGAGGCGGTGCGCCGCATCGGCGACGGTGACTGGAACGAGAAGGGAGCGGCCGCATGACCCTCTACGACGTCTTCGCCGTGGTGGTGCTGATCGTCTCCGCCCTGGCCGGCTTCGTCCGCGGCGGCGCGCGCGAGATCGTCACCCTGTTCGCCTTCCTGGCCTCGGCGCTGGTCGCCCTGCTGATCCTGCCGCTGACCGGGCCGCTGTTCCGCACCCTGGTCGACCCCGACTGGGCCGGCAGCGCGCTGGCGGTGGTGGTGGTGTTCATCCTCGTCTACGTCTGCATCCGCCTGTTCGGCGCCTGGCTGAGCCAGAAGCTGCAGACGACCGAGCGGCTGGGCGGCGTCGACCGCAGCGTGGGCTTAGGCTTCGGCGTGGTCCGCGCCCTGGTGTTCCTGGGGATCGTCCATCTGGTGTTCCACGCCGCCACCCCGCCCGAGCGGGTGCCCGGCTGGTTCCGCAACTCCCTGTTCTTCCCGGTCAGCGCCGCCACGGCCAAGGCCATCCAGGTCGTGCTGCCCAAGGGCGCCAAGGTGGCCGACAAGATCGCCCCCAGGGTCGAGGAGAACGTCCGCCGCGGCGCCACCGACCGGCCCCAATCGGCGCTTAAGCAGCCCGCCGCCTACGACCGGCGCGATCGCGACGAGATGGACGCGCTGGTGGAGAAGTCCCGATGAGCGCCGTGCACCGCGAGTACGTCCACGCCGTCCCGGAACGCGACCCCGACGACGACCGCCCCAGGCTCGAGTGCGGCGTGTTCGGCGTCTGGGGCGTGCGCGACGCCAGCGCGGTGGCCGCGCTCGGCCTGCACGCCCTGCAGCACCGCGGCCAGGAAGCCTGCGGCATCGCCTCGTGCGACGGCGCGCGGTTCTACACCGAGCGGCACATGGGCCTGGTCGGCGACGCCTTCACCGGCCCCGATCTGGTCCAGCGCATGCCCGGCCGCTCGGCCATCGGCCACACGCGCTATTCCACCGCCGGCGGCTCGTTCATCCGCAACGTCCAGCCGATGTTCGCCGACCTGGACACCGGCGGCATCGCGCTGGCGCACAACGGTAACCTGACCAATTTTATGGCGCTGCGCACCGAGCTGGTCGCCGGCGGCTCGATCTTCCAGTCCACCTCGGACTCCGAGGTGATCCTCCACCTGATAGCCCGCTCGCGGAAGGCGCGCGTCGTCGACCGGTTCATCGACGCCCTGTCACGCATCGAGGGCGGCTACGCTCTGGTGGCGCTGACCAACAAGAAGATGATCGGCGCGCGCGATCCGCTCGGCATCAGACCGCTGGTGCTGGGCGACCTGGACGGAAAGCCCGTGCTGGCGTCGGAGACCTGCGCGCTCGACATGATCGGCGCCCGCTGGGTGCGCGACGTCGAGCACGGCGAAGTGGTGGTGATCGACGAGGACGGGATCCGCAGCCTGCGCCCCTTCCCCGCCGCGCAGGCGCGTCCGTGTCTGTTCGAGTACGTCTACTTCTCCCGCCCGGACAGCGTGCTGAACGGCCGCTCGATCTACGAGGTGCGCAAGGCCATGGGCGCGCGCCTGGCCCAGGAGACCCCCGCCGAGGCCGACGTGGTGATCCCGGTGCCGGACTCCGGCGTCCCCGCCGCCCTCGGCTACGCCCAGGAAAGCGGCCTGCCGTTCGAGATGGGCATCATTCGCAACCACTACGTCGGGCGCACCTTCATCCAGCCGACCCAGGGCGTGCGCGAACTCGGCGTGCGCATGAAGCACAGCCCCAACCGCGCGGTGCTGACAGGCAAGCGGGTGGTGCTGATCGACGACTCGATCGTGCGCGGCACCACCTCGGTGAAGATCGTGCGCATGGTGCGCGAGGCCGGCGCGCGCGAGGTGCACCTGCGCTCCGCCTCGCCGCCGATCATGCACCCCGACTTCTACGGCATCGACATGCCCGAGCGGGACCGCCTGCTGGCCGCCAGCAAGTCGCTGGAGGAGATGCGCCGCTTCCTCGAGGTCGACAGCCTGGGCTTCCTGTCGGTCCAGGGTCTGTATGACGCCATGGGCGCCGGCCCCCGCGACCCTGCCTGCCCGCAGTACACCGACCACTACTTCACCGGCGACTACCCCACTCGCCTGCTCGACCGCGAGATCGCCGAGGGCCGCAACGAGGCCGAGGAACAGCCCCAGCTGTCGCTGCTGGTCAGCGCCTGATCGGGAGCGGCGCTCAGCTCCCGAACGGCGGCGGCGACCCTTTGCGACACATCCTGAGCAGGCCGCGCCCGGTGCGCAGCACCAGCCGGCCCGACTCGTCGAAGGCGAAGGCGTCCGGCGGCGCGACCGCCAGCGTGGAGACCGCCCCGCCGACCCCCACGGCCTTACCCGCCTCGTAGGGCGTCGCCTTGGCCGCGCAGGCCGCGCCGCCGCTCTCCGGCTTCAGGGTCAGCAGGGGCCCCTCCGCCCGCCAGCTCGCCACGCAGCCGGCGTTGTCGCGCATGGTGCGGTCGTCGATCTCCAGCGTCACCGGCCCCTCGTGGAAGGCGCCCAGCAAGGTGTCGCCGCAGGCCGCGTACTCGCCGGGCAGCCGGCGGTCCGGAACCGGCGGGCGGCGCAGGACCATCCCCGGATTTCCGGTGAAGATCAGCCGATCGCCCTCCACCCGCCAGGCCGTGGGTCCGCGGATCGCGCGGGCCATCAGGTCGTCCTCGGCCCGGTCCTCGGGCGCGCAGCCGATCGCGGTGCCGACGATCGGGCCGCCGACCACGATGCGGCCGGGCGCCGGCACGGTGAACTCGCTTCCCATGCTGTTGCAGTCGCCGTGAGCGCCGATGGAGTTCATCCCGATCGACACGGTGGCCGGGCGGCGCTCGGTGACCAGGGGTTCGCCGTCGATGCTTTCGATGAGCCAGCGCCCGGCGATCTCCGGGTTCGGCTCGACCGGACGCGTCAGCACCGCGCGCACCCCGTCCCGCGAAGTGAGCACCAGCGTCCGCTCGTCCGGCCGGCTCCAGCCCGCCGCCTGGTCCATGAACGCCGCCAGCCGCCGCTCGCTGGCGACCGCCGCGGCCCGCCCCGCCGCCGTGGCGGACGCGCACTTGCCGGTTTGGACGGGTTCGATCCGGGTCACCGTCACCCGCTCGCCGTCCAGCCTATAGAAAGCCGGATAACCGCCGCTGCACCCCGCGCCGTGATTGATGAAGCCGCCGGCGCTGAAGTGCGCCCAGGACTTCCAGCGGGTGAAGTCCTCCTCGCCGATCCGCTCGACCCGCCACTGGCCGCCCAGCGGATCGATCCGCGCCAGATAGCTCCCGTCGTCCGCGGGAACGGCCTTCACCACCGGCGCGGCCGCGGGCGGCGGAACCGGCGCGGCCCCCCGCTCCGCCGGGGCCGAACAGGCCCCGACGGTCAGCACCGCGAAAACTGCGAGCAGACGCTTCATCCTCGATCAACGTGGCGGGCGGGCTGCGCGTTGCGCCTGGGCTCACTCACTCGCAGCGCATGGTCGGCCGGTACACCTGCATGGCGTTGGTGCCGCTGTTGCCGCCAAGGGTGATCCCGCCGCCCGGCAGGAAGATGCGGCCGCCGATGACCGCGGCGCCCTTCAGCCCGTGCACCGCGATCGGCAGGTCCGGCAGGCGGGTCCACTTGTCGGCCTTGGGATCGTATCCGTAGGCGTTGGGCGTCAGGCCCAGCACATGGGTGCGTTCGCCCTCGCCGCCGAACACGAACATGCAGCCGGCGTGGGCCGCGCCCGTGATCCCGCCCCGGGGCGCGGGCATCGGCGCGCCCCTGGTCCATTTGCGGGTCGCGGGATCGTAGATCTCGACGATGTCGGTGCGCTCGGCCATGGCGCCGGGCCCGAAGCGGCCGCCGGCCACCACCACCTTGCCGTTCAGCGCGACCATGGCCAGGTGGTTGCGCTGGGTCGGCATGTCGGGGAGCTTCTCCCACTTGTCGGTCGCCGGGTCGTACACCTCGAAGGCGTGGCCGCCGGGCGGACGGCCGCCCGCGACGTAGATCTTGCCGTCGATCACCGCCTTGCCGCCGCCGCTCCGAGGCGTGGGCATCGGCGCGCGCTGGATCCAGCCGCCGATCTTCGGGTCGTGCATCCACACGTGGTTGACGTAGATCTCCGGCCGGCCCGTGCTGGCGCCGTCGATCTCCCCGCCGATCACGTACAGCTTGCCGCCCACCGCCGCGGCCATCATGTGGTGCAGCGGCTGGGGCAGGCGCGGCCCCAGCGACCAGCGGCTGGTCGCCGGGTCGTAGATCTGCACCAGGTTGGACGGCAGCCGCCCCGGCGGATAGCCGCCGAGCACCCACATCTTGCCGTCGAATTCGGCGACCCCGTGCTCGGAGCGCGCCAGCGGCATGGCCGCGCCCATGCTCCAGCCCTCGAACTCCGGCATGGCCCCGACCGGCGGGCCCATGCTGACCCGCTCGTTCCAGGTCTCGACCAGTTCGTTGTCCCCGACGGGGGTGGCGGGGAGCGGCGGCGGGGGCGGTCCTGGAGGCGGCGCGCCGCCGGGGCCTTGCTGCGCCGACGCCGCCGTGGCGAGCAACAAGGCCGCCGCCGTGATGATCGCTTTCTCACGCTTCATGATCGTCCCTCCCCTATGGTGCGCCCCGTGTCACGACGCGACCCTGCCACGACTTCGCCCGTTCAGAAATCCGCCGTCACCGACAGGTACGCCCGCCGGGGCGCGGTCACCTGGAAGGCGCCGTTGGAGCCCACGTCCCAGTCGCGATTGTCGGTGACGTTCAGGACTTGCAGCCGAACCACCCCGCGGGTCTCGCCGACCTTGAACCGCCAGCGGGCGCCGAGGTCCAGCGTGGTGCGGCCGGCCAGGATCAACTGCTCTCCGCCGAGCGCGGGGACCGGCTTGCCGCCCGCCGCGCGGTCGCCGGTGCTGAGCAGCGCCAGATCCACCGACAGGTCGGGATTCCAAGGCAGGCGCCAGTCGGCGTTCAGGCGCAGCTGGCGCTCGGTCTTGCCGACCGGGCGCGATCCGATGAGGCCCAGGTCCACCAGCTCCCCGCTGACCTCCGCGTCCAGCAGCACCGCGCCGGCGATCACGCTCAGGCCCTCGACCGGGCTGCCCGCCAGCGACAGCTCCGCCCCCCTGTGACGCACCTCCCCGAGCTCGCGATAGACCAGCGACGGATCGAGGTTGAAGTAGGGCTTCTTCACGTCGAACACGCCCGCGACCAGGGTCATGCCGAACGGGGTCTTCCAGCGAAGGCCGGCGTCCTGCTGCTCGGTGCGTAGCGCCGGCGGCGCCTCGTTGCGGTTGACGGCGTTCTCCGGCGCGACCGGGCTCTCCTCCAGCCCGACCGTGTAGCCGGCGTAGGCGGACAGACTGTCGGTGATCCGTAAAGCCAGGGCCGCGTCGTACAGCCAAGGCGTGTCGGTGGAGATCACCGGGTCGGCCCCCGGCGCGAACACCGCCTTTTCGTAGTCGACCTTCTGCAGTCCGAGCCGCAGCTCGCCGACCCCGGCCCAGGCGCCGTTGTAGGCCACGCCCACGGTGGCCTGGCGCACCTCGTCACGGCTCTGCGGCCCGAAGGTGAACGTCGGCTCGGGCAGGTCAGAGGCGTCTTCGTAAAGGCTTCCCGGCCCCAGCGCCTGCTGCACGCTGCCGCCGTAGACACGATCCGCCGCGCGTCCCCGCAGCGAGAGGTGGACGGCGTGCCGCCTGGAGCCCTCCTCCCCCGTCCAGGTCGCCCGGACCTCGCCGGAGGTGGAGGTGAACGTCTGGTCGTCGGCGGCGGACACGAACCGATCGACGGAGCCGTCCGGCTGGGTGTTGCGGTACAGCAGGGTGCGCTGACGCGTATTGTCGTTGTGCACCCGGAACAGGCCGGCCTTGAGCGCCCACGCGTCTGACGCGCGCCAGGTGGCCAAGGTCCCGTAGAACGGCCGGAACGCCGCCCCCTCGGCCCAATCGGGGGCCAAGTTGCGCGCCGGCGAGGGCGGCGGCGCGGTCGCGCCGTCGGTGAACACCAGAGGGGTGGAGCGCAGGCTCGGATAGTCGAACACGCCGACCAGGGGCTGGATCAGCAGCCGCTCTGTCGGTCGCCAGTGCAGCACCCCGCCGGCGCCGTAGAACTTGTCCGCGTTGCCCGGAATTTGCTCCTCGGACCGATAGGTGAAGCCTCCGACGAAGCCCAGGCGTTCGCCCAGGATCGGCTGCTGGGTGTCCACGGTCACCGCATGGGTCGCGAAAGGCCCCGCTTGGACGTTTACCGTGATCACCCCCTCGCGGCCCACGCCGCGAAGCGCGTAGTCCGCGACGCCGGTGGGGGCGGGGAACGGATAGCCTTGGGCGGTGATGCCGACGCGAAGGGTCGAGCCCGACACCACCCGCCCGCTGAAACCGATCGGATTGTCGATGTAGAGGCCTTCGATCCGGATATTGCCGGCCGCCGCGGGGCTGAAGCCTCGCGCGTCGCCGTCGTTGTAGAGCCCGATACGCTCGTTGCCGACGCTGCTGCCGAACGCGTCCTCGGCCGATTTCACCGCGTTCTCGTCGGCGCGTTGGGCCTGGGCGCCGCCGGCCCCCAGGCAGACCAGAGCGGCGGCCGCCACGCCGGAACACAGATTGACACGGCGACGAACTGTACGATTACACAAGACGAAATCCCCTGATGAAGGCGTGGCCCTCATCAGCAGGAAGCCGGCGCTCCGCGCGCGCCTGGTTTAGAATGCGGCTAGACGGATTCCAAAATCGGCGAACCGGTGGCGACGCGCCGGTCGCTCCCACGGTCGCGGAATTCGCTGGGCGTCACACCCTCCGCCGCCTTGAACGCCCGGTTGAACGGGCCCAGCGAGCTGAAGCCTGCGTCAAGCGCGATGGTCGAGATGGGCACGTCGCGCTGGGTCGGGTCGAGCAGCGCCGCCTTCGCCTCCGCCAGCCGCCATCCGTTCAGGTAGGCGCTGAAGTTGCGGTAGCCCAGCCGTCCGTTGATCAGCCGCCGCAGGGCGTATTCGCGGGCGTCGATCCGGGCGGCGAGGGCGCCGATGGTGAGCCCCTCGAGCCGATAGGCGCGTTCCTCCTCCATCAGCCGCTGCAGCCTGCTCAGCAGCCGCGCCTCGGCGGGGTCGGGGATCTCGACGCTCCTGTCCTGTCCCACCGTCGAGGCGACCGCGTCGCCGGACGGGGCGAACATCTCCTCCGACCGTAGGCCGGAAACCAGCAAGGCCATGCCCGCGGCCATGAAGAACATCCTCAGGACGTTGAAGTCGGCGACGAGCGGCCCCGGCAGCCCCGGCGCGAGGTAGGCCACGGAGATGCCGATCATGAACAGGCTGGTCAGCACCACGTAGGCGATGCGCGCGCGCCGCCGCGGCTCTACCAGATCGCCGCCGCGCCCCTTCCAAGCGATCCAGGCCGCGGACCCGGCGAGAACGATATGCGCCGTGTGACGAGGGACGCCCAGCAGATCGGTCTCAAAGCCGAACCGGGCCCCCAGGTGCCAGATCGAGCCCAGCACCACCATTCCGCCCCAAACCGCCCAGTCCAGCGGCTTGAGCCTGAAGCCGTCCTCGAACAGGGCGCGGGAGAACAGCCAGAAGGCCGCGTACTTGCCATGCGAGAGCACCCACAGGGGAAAAGCCCAGGTGAAGCTCCACGGGATGAACGGTTCGGTGTTCAACGCCCACCAGCCGGTGCTGAGGCAGAACAGCGCTCCCAGGCCCGCCAGCGTGCGGTTGCCGCCGTCGCGCAGCAGCATCACGCTCAGGAGCACGAACGTGGTGACCGTGCCGCCTCTGACAAGCGTCTCCAAGAATTCCGGCATGCGAGCATTCTGGAGCAAAACCCTTGTGCGGCAAAGCGGCGTGATCCCCGATCAGGCGATCACGAAGCGATCACGGGTTCGTGATGATTCTGCTGGCGTCGCTCGCCCCGTCTGCTACGCTCCTCGCAGCAGAGGAGACGGCTGATGCTTCGTCGGGCGCTGGTGGTGTCGGCCGTGGTTCTCGTGCTTGCCGGGTGCCAGAAGTCCGAGCGGGCCGCCGGCGAAGAGGCCGCCGTATCCACCGACATGCTTGAAGCACCCGCCGCCGACGCGGCCGCCACGCCCGGCGGAGCGCCGGCCTCGTCAGCCCCGGCCGTGCTCCAGCCCCTGCTGGCCTATGAACACGCCTACACCCTCGAACTGCCGGCACGCCGGGTGTCCGCCGTCGCCAAGGCGCACGAGACGCGGTGCGTCCAGGCGGGGCCGGCGCAGTGCCAGGTGGTCGGCTCGACCTCGCGCAGCGTCGGCCGCGACCAGACGGAGTCGGAGCTGGAGCTTCGCGCCGCGCCCGCCTGGCTGGCCCGCTTCCGGGGCGGACTCGAAGCCGACGTCGAGTCGGCCGGCGGCCGGCTTGTGGAGGCGGACACCGAGAGCGAGGACCTGACCCGCGCCATCGTCGACACCGAGGCGCACCTGCGCGCCAAGCGCGCGTTGCGCGGCCGGCTGGAGGCCCTGCTGGCCTCGCGCCCGGGCAAGCTGCAGGAACTGCTGGAGGTCGAACGCGAGCTGGCCCGCGTGCAGGGGGAAATCGACTCCGCCGAGTCGCAGCTGGCGGTGATGCGCACGCGCGTCGCCACCTCCAAGCTGACCATCCGCTATCGGTCGGCCTCGGTGCTCGCGCCGGACGGCGCGTGGTCGCCGGTCGCCGACGCCGCCGGCGGTTTCGCGCGCAACATGGCCGCCGCCTTCGCCGCCTTGCTGACGGTGGTGTCGTTCCTGCTGCCCTGGGTGCTGGTCGGCGCGCCGCTCGCCTGGCTCGCCCGCCGGGCGCTGATCCGCCGCAAGCGCCGCGGACCTCCGGCGACGCGTCCGCCGGAGGAGTCCTGAGTCCGGCCCTTCTCGCCGGAAACCAAACCCCCTAAACCCCGGGCCATGACCGACTCAGCGACAAAACCCCTCGACGGCCGCGTCGCCCTGGTCGTCGGCGCCTCGCGGGGCATCGGCTGGCACACGGGGCTGGCGCTCGCCCAGGCGGGGGCGCACGTGGTCGCCACCGCGCGGACCCAGGGCGGGCTGGAGGAGCTGGACGACGCGATCCGCTCGGCGACCGGCCAGGGCGCGACCCTGATCCCGTTCGATCTGGTGGACGGGGGCGCGATCGACCGGCTGGGCGGGGCGCTGTACGAGCGCTTCGGCCGCCTGGACGTGTGGGTGCACTCGGCCGCCGCCATCGGCCCTAACGGCTTGTCGCCGGTCAGCCACTTCGACCCACGCGACTTCGCCAAGGTCGAGAAGATCAACCTGACCGCCCCATACCGCCTGATCCGCTCGCTTGAGCCGCTGTTGCGCCAGTCGGACGCCGGGCGGGCGATCTTCCTGACCACCAGCCTGGCGCATGCGCCCAAGGCGTTCTGGGGACCCTACGCCGCCACCAAGGCGGGCATGGAGGCGCTGGCGCGCTGCTGGGCGGACGAGATCGAGAACACCCCGATCCGGGTCAGCGTCGTGGATCCCGGCCGGATGCGCACGCGCCTGCGCGCCGAGGCCTTCCCAGCCGAGGACGCCTCCGCCCTGCCCGACCCGGCCGAGATCGGACCGCTGATGGTGGAGCTGGCGACGCCCGGCCGCACGCCGCCGCTGGAGGTCAGCTTCCGCGGGTGGAAGGCCGGCCCTTCGGCGGCCGCCCTGGTTTAGGCTTGGCGCCCGGCCCCGACCGAGGCCTGACCACCACCCCGCCGGGCTTGGTCGCGCGATTGCCGGGCAGGCCGCCGGGCTCGGCCTTCTTCTTCGCCGCCCGCGCAGCCGCGCCCACGGGCAGCTTGCGCGCCGCCTTGGCCTTCAGGCCCCGCGGCGGCGTCTTCGACGGCCCGGCCTTCTCCCCGCCCTCGGCGTAGGGGTTCGCGCCCGACTTGATGGTGATGCGCAGCGGCACGCCCGGCAGGTCGAAGCTCTCGCGCAGGGAGTTGATCAGGTAGCGGCGATAGCTCTCGGGCATCTGCGACGCGCGGCTGGCGAACAGCACGAACGTCGGCGGGCGGGCCTTGGTCTGGGCCATGTACTTCGGCTTGATCCGCCGCCCGTCAACTGCTGGCGGCGGGTGGCGCTGCACCGCCATGGCCAGCCAGTCGTTCAGGTCCCGCGTCTTGACCTTGGTCGACCAGTTGCGGTGCGCCTTCAGGATCGCCGGCAACAGCCGGTCCACGCCCCGTCCCGTCTGGGCCGACAGCGCCACCAGCGGCGAGCCGCGCAGCTGCGGCAGCGAGGTGTCGGCCAGCTCCTGGACGACCTTCAGCCGCTCGCCCTGGTTCTCCACCAGGTCCCACTTGGCGATGCAGTAGACCAGCGCCCTGCCCTCGCGCTCGACCAGGTCGGCCAGCTGCAGGTCCTGGGTGTCGAAGGCGTTGGCCTCGTCCATTACCAGCACCACCACCTCGGCGAAGGTGATGGCGCGGATGGTGTCGCCGACCGACAGCTTCTCGAGCTTCTCCTGCACGCGCGCCTTGCGCCGCATGCCCGCCGTGTCGACCAGGCGGATGCGCCGGCCTTCCCATTCCCAGTCCACCGAGATGGAGTCGCGGGTGATCCCGGCCTCAGGTCCGGTCAGCAGCCGGTCCTCGCCGATGAGCCGGTTGATCAGGGTCGACTTGCCGGCGTTCGGGCGGCCGATGACCGCCACCATCACCGGCTTGGCGGGATCGTCCTCCTCGTCGAAGTCCTCGTCGGGCTCCATGGCGGCAAGCGCCGCATACAGGTCGGCCAGGCCCTCGCCGTGCTCGGCCGAGAGCGCCAGCGGCTCTCCGAAGCCCAGGCCGTAGGCCTCGCCTATGCCGGTGTCGCCGGCTTTTCCCTCGGCCTTGTTGGCGATCAGGATCACCGGCTTGTTCCGCTTGCGCAGCAGCTCGGCGAAGATGCGGTCCAGCGGCACGACGCCCTCGCGCGCGTCGATGACCAGCAGCGATACGTCCGCCTCCTCGACCGCCTTTTCAGTCTGGGCGCGCATCCGCGCCTCCAGGCTCTCGTCGTCGACGTCCTCGAACCCCGCCGTGTCGATCAGCGTCAGCTCCAGGTCGCCGATCCGCCCGTCCGCGTAGCGGCGGTCGCGGGTGACGCCCGGACGATCGTCGACGATGGCCAGCTTCTTGCCGGCCAGCCGGTTGAACAGGGTGGACTTGCCGACGTTGGGACGACCGACGATGGCGACCTTCAGCGGCATGCGCGCGAGTTCCTGAACCAAAGACGAAGCCCCCGTCCTATCCGGACGGGGGCTCCAAAACAAACCGAAGCGGACGGGCGATCCGTCAGCGCAGGGCGACCAGATCGCCCTTGTCGGTGACCACGTAGATCATCCCGTCGTAGGCGATCGGCGCGATGTAGGCCGCGCCGCCGAGGCGGACGGTCTTCTGGACCGCGCCGGTCTTGGGGTCGAGCGCCACCGCCTCGCCCTGGTCGTTGACCAGCACCAGTCGGCCCGAGGCCAGCATCGGACCGGTCCACACCGGTTCGACCGACCGCCCGCCGAAGCCGGCGAAGCCGCCCTTCTTGCGGCCGCGCCCCTCGTTCAGGTCGCGCACCCAGTAGGCCTGACCGCTGTCGCGGTTGACCGCGACCAGTTCGCCCTGCTGCGACAGCACATAGACCACGTCCCCGGCCGGCCACGGGCTGCTGACGCCCGACAGCGGCAAGTCCCAGCGCCGGCGGCCGGTGCGCAGGTCCACCGCGGCGAACACGCCGGAGTGGCTGACCGCGAACACGTCGCCGCGATAGACCGCAGGGCGGCCGGCGATGTCGCGGATCTCGGACAGGGCGCTGGTGCGGCTGGTGCGCGACAGCACCTCGCTCCACAGCGGCGAGCCGTTGCCGGCGCGCAGCGCGATCAGCTCGCCCGAGGAGAAGGGGGTGATCACCGCGTCGCCCGACACCGCCGGGCTGGAGGCTTTCAGGATGCGCGCGGGCTCGACGATGGCCTGGTGGCTCCAGGCGATCGAACCGTCGGCGGCGTTGAAGGCGATCACCTGGTTGTCGACGTCCACCGCATAGACGCGCCCGCCCGACACGGTCGGGGCGGCGTGAATCGGCGACTCGACGCGCGTCTGCCACAGCACCGCGCCGGTGGCGGCGTCCAGCGCCGCGGCGAAGCGGAAGCCGGAGGTGACGAACACCTTGCCCTCGGCCACGGCCAGGCCGCCGCCGAACGCTTCGCGGTCCTTGCCCTCGTTCGGCTCCAGGTCGGCTCGCCAGGCGGCCGAGCCGGACTTGGCGTCGCTGGCGGTGACCGTCGCCTCGCCGTCCATGGTGTAGACGCGGCCGTCGATCGCCACGGGCGGGGCGGTGACCTGGGTCTTGCGGCCCGAACCCGCGCCGACGCCCCTGCGCCACGCCACCTCGAAGGCGGGCGCGGCTTCGACGTGCTCCATCGTCTGCTCGGCCGTACCGCCCGGCAGCGGCCAAGCGGACACGGCCTGCGCGTCAGGCAGCAGGAAGTCGGTTCCGGCCAGGGCCTCGGACGGGGTGACCGTCTGGTCGAAGGTCAGGACCGGGATGCGTTCGCCCTTGGACGCGGTGGCGCCCGGGCCGTCGTCCTTGCCGAAGGGGTTCAGGCGCGAGATCGTGCCGCACGCGCTCAGGCCGACGCAGAGCGCCGCGACGGCGGCGGCGACCTTCAGGGAACGGTTCATCACTGGGCGGCTCCGGCTTGCGGGGCCGGCGAACCGGCCGAGGACGCGAAAGGATCGAAGCCCGCGGGGGCTTCGGGAACGGGCGGCACGGCGGCGGCCGCCTTGGCGATGGCCGGCAGCCGGGAAGCCACGCCGGAATCGATCATCTGGATGGCCACCTGGGCCCGCTGGCGCAGCCCCTCGGGCGTGTCGAGCTGAGCGGCCAGCAACTGGAACTCGGCGCGGGCCTCCTTGGTGCGGCCGGCCGACAGCTGCGCCATGGCCAGCGCCTCGCGGGCCAGCGGGCGGTAGGGCCGCCCCTCCTGCGTCAGGGGCCGCAGCCGCTCCTCGATGGCCGGATACGGCGCGGTGTCCATCAGCGCCAGCGCCGCCTTGTAGCGGGCTAGATCGGCGATGACGGGGTTCTTCGCCGCCTTGGCCGCCTGGTCGAACAGCGCCACGGCCTCGGACGTCTTGTTGTCGCCGATCAGCACCCCGCCCCGCTGCATCAGCGCGAAGGCCTTGTAAGACGGAGATCCGGCCTTGGCGGCATCGCCGAACGCCGTGTCGGCGGCGGCCTTGTCGCCCCGTTCAAGCGCGCGCATGCCCGTGTCGTAGGCGATCGAGGCTTCCGCGGCCTTGGACTCGCGCCACTCGTTCCAGCCCCACACGCCGCCGGTCACCAGCAGCGCCGCGGCCGCGCCGCCGGCCAGCCAGGGGCCGTACTTGCGCGCGAGGGTGCGCCAGCGCTCGGCCCTCAGGCCTTCCTCGACCTCTTCGAATACGTCGACCACTCACGCACCCCGCGTCACGAAACCGCGCGAAACTATAGCCTCGCCGCGAGACCCGCAACGCGGGCTCGGCCCTAGACCGGCTTTTTGGAGAAGTAAGTCTCGGTTGCGGCGGGAAAACGACGCTGTTTCACGTCCTCGGCCCAGCTTCCTACCGCCCGGCTGATGTCGCCGCGCAGATCGGCGTAGCGGCGCACGAACTTCGGCGTCCACTCGAACAGGCCCAGCATGTCGTCGGTGACCAGGATCTGCCCGTCGCAGGCGGCCGAGGCGCCGATGCCGATCGTGGGCGCATGGATGGTCTCGGTTATCTCGCGCGCCAGTCCCTCGGCAACGCCCTCCACCACCACGGCGAAGGCGCCGGCGTCGGCGGCGGCCTCGGCCTCGGCCAGCACGCGGGTGCGCTCGTCCTCCGTGCGCCCCTTCGCCCGGAAGGCGCCGTCGACGTTGACCGCCTGGGGCCGCAGCCCGACGTGGCCCATCACCGGTATGCCGCGCTGAACCAGATAGCGGATGGTCTCGGCGATGGTGGGGCCGCTCTCGACCTTCACCCCCTGGGCGCCGGTCTCCTTCATCACCCGCGCGGCGTTGCGGTAGGCTTCCTCCGGCCCCGCCTCGTACGAGCCGAACGGCATGTCGATCACCACCATCGCCCGGCGGGACCCGCGCATCACCGCCTGGCCGTGCAGGATCATCATCTCCAGGGTGACGCCGACCGTGTTGGGCAGGCCGTGCACCACCATGCCGACCGAGTCGCCCACCAGCAGCAGGTCGCAATGCGGGTCGAGGATCTCGGCCATGGGCGCTGTATAGGCGGTCAGGCAGACCACCGGCGCGCCCCCCTTGCGCGACGCGATGTCGGGGGCTGCGATGCGCTTGATCTTCTCGTCGCGCTGGGCGGACAGGTCAGACCTCGTCCAGCAGGCGGGTGGCGGCGATCCCGGCGGCGATCACCATCATCGCCGAGACGGTCCAGAACATGCCCGCGCCCATGCCGAAACCCAGCAAGGCCTCACCCTGACGTGTCATGTCGTTCAGCGCCTGATCCAGCGCCACCGCCGAAGAGGACGACGCCTCGCGCAGCCGCATGCCAAAGCCCGCACCCACCGTCTGGCCCAGCGCGATCACCCCGCCAATCGCGCCGGCCGCGGCGATACCGACGGTGCGCAGCCGCCAGGCGCGATCGAGCCGCTCTTCCACCGCCCGCGCGAACAGATCCGCATCGGGCATGGGCGCAGGCTCGGAGAACATCCGCTCCAGCTTCGCTTCGAACTCCCGCTCAACCATGAGCCCGGCTCCCCGCCTGCCCGCCGTCCGGCGCCAGGCGTTCTCTGAGCTTATCCAAACCACGTTTGACATGGGATTTGACCGTACCCAAGGGCGTGTTCAAGGCCTCGGCGACCTCGGCGTGCGACAGCCCCGCCCCGTAACAGAGCGACACGCACAGCCGTTCCGCCGGGCTGAGGATCTTCAACGCTTCGTCCAAGTCGATCCGCCCCGCCGCGTCGGCGTACTCGGCCGCCCTTTCGGGCTCCCGGGCCTCAGCCTCCAGAACGATCTTGGCGTCTTTGCGGCGGCGTTTCAGCCACAGCCGCGCGGCGATGCGCTTCACCCAGCCCGCGAACGTCCCTTCGCCGCGGAACTCGGCGATCCGTTCGTAGGCCTGTAGAAAGGCGTCCTGGGCCATGTCATCGGCGGTGGAGGCTTCCGCCCCCATCCGGCGCAGCAGGCTCCGGACCGCCGATCCGTGCCGGCGGACCAGTTCCCCGAACTCCCGCCGCCCGCCCGCCGCCGCGAGGGCGGCGAGCTCGACGTCGTGCATTCCGCTCAGGCGCTTGTCAGGGGTGGCCCCCATGGCGCGCTCCTATCCGGCCGGGGTTCAGGCCAGCTTCTTGCCGCGGGTGAACAGGGCGATCAGCAGATAACCCAGGCCGATGAAGCCCGGGAAGGACGCGCCGGCCCACCAGCCCCACGCCTCGTCGTAACCTTCGTTCTGGCCGTGGGCCACGCCGACGACGCCCAGCGCCAAAGCGATGGCGATCAGCACCACCGCGCGGCGGATGTCGCGATAAGGCGAGATCGCCGGCTTCACGTCGCGGGTCATGGCCTCGATGATTTCCGGCGGGACGGGCTGCCCCTTTTCATAGGCGACGCGCAGGGTGTCCTGCATCTTCTGCCGCTCTTTGCTGCGCAGCCAGTTCGGCACGATCACGATGGCCGCGATCATGGCGAACATGCTGATCGGTATCAGGATGGCGATGCTTTCGTCGTGCATTGGAGAATCCCCGGTCTCGATGTCTTACGGCGAAGCCTGTCGCTTGCGCCTTCTGATCACAAGAGGCCGCGGAAGATCGCAACGGATGCGCGAAACGACGTGAAATCTTCGTAAGGCGCGCGCCGGAGACATCAGGGCGCGGGAGAGCGCCCTTCCCAAGGCCGATCAGGGCTAACGGCCCTCACGTCGGGGTCGACCAGGTCCGGCTGGACGGCGCGGGCGGCGGCCAGTTCCTCGGCGGAGGCGCGGCGCTTGAGCTGGCCGAACTCCACCGCGTCGTGGGCGCAGAAGACGCGCACGTCCGACTGGCGGTCGCGCGCCAGCTTTCGCAGGCGGTCCTGGTTCCACAGCCGCTTGTCGCGGTCGACCTCCATCAGGTTCTGGTAGGCCCGCAGGCCCGGCGGACACAGGCGCTCGTGCCCGCCCATCTCGGCGTGATGGAAGTAGGCGTCGCCGGCCTGCAGCAGCCAGCCGCGATCGGTCTCCACCGCCACGCCCGCGTGCCCGCGGGTGTGGCCGACCAGCGGCACCAGCAGGATCTCCGGCGGCAGGCCCTCCAGGTTGCGCACCGCCTCGAAGCCGAACCAGGGCTCGCCGCCGGTCTTGTACAGCCGCCAGTTCCGGACCTCGTCCCACTGGGCCGGGCGATAGCGACGCCGGGCCACGAAACCCCGCCGCTCGTCCGCCGCGCGGCGCTCGTCCGCCGTCACGTGGATGGTCGCCTCGGGGAAGTCCTCCAGCCCGCCGGCGTGGTCGAAGTCCAGATGGGTCAGGACGATGTGGCGAACGTCGCGGGCGGAGAACCCCAGCGCCTCGATCTGGGCCAGCGCCGTCTCCTCGCGCCGCAGCCGGGTGTTCAGCAGCGCCATGTACAGCGGGCTCAGCCGCCGCGTCGGGCGCTCCACGTCGCGGGTCCCCAGGCCTGTGTCGATCAGCACCAGCCCGTGGTCGTCGGTTTCGATCAGCAGGCAATGGCACACGAGCTTGCCGAGCGGCCCCTTGCTGAAGCCGTCCAGGAACCGGCCACCGAGAGGACAGAAGGTGCCGCAGTTCAGGTGATGGATGCGCATGACCCGCCAACCCCCGTCCCCGCCCCGCCGTTCCGGCCTTGCTGTTTGCATCAAGCGGCGCCGTTATGGTCGGGCGCGTGGGAGGAAGCGGATGATCGTCTTGGCGGCGGTGCTGGCGGCTTCGGCCGCGCCGGATCTCGGCTGGCTGGAGGGCGACTGGCTGGCCTGCCCCGCCGGCGGCGGCTCGGTGGAGGAGCGTTGGGCGGGGCCCAGCGGCGGGCTGATGGTCGGGCTGAACCTCGCCACCACCGCGAACGGCCGCGCCAGCTTCGAGCACATGCGGGTCGAGCGGGCGGCGGACGGAACCCTGGCCTTCGTGGCTGTCGCGGGCGACGCCCCGGCGGTGCGGTTTCCGCTGAGCCGGGCCGAGACCGGCACGGCGGTGTTCGAGAACCCGGCTCACGACTTCCCCCGGCGGATCGTCTACCGCCGCGAAGGCGACGTCCTGCACGCCTGGGTGGACGACGGGGCGGGCGGAAACCGCCTGAACTGGCGCTTCGAGCGCAAGACGCCCGGGCGCCGCTGCCCCTGACCGGAACCGCCGCCGTTCCGGAAAGTTGAGCCGGAGTACGGGTACGGCGGAGTTTGGTTCGATGAGCGTTCGGGCGTGGCCGCTGTGCGCGGCGGGGCTGTTGCTGGCGGCGTGCGTGAGTTCGCCCAAGGAGACGGTGCTGAACCTCGACACCACCGACCGCAAGTGGACGTCCAAGCAGTGCGTCGCCGCGCGCAAGGCTGTGGCCCGCTACGACGACAAGGCCGGCACGCGCAGCTGGATCGGACTGATCGGCAACTTCGTGGCGCCCTACGCCGGAACCGCCACCTCGCTGGCCATGAGCGCCGCCCAGGACGACGAGCGCAAGCGGCTGAACGACCAGGTCAGGCGCAGCTGCATCTCCGACCCGTTGCAAGCCAAGTCCGCGCGCGAACGTCGTGGATGAGCCGCTGGACTGCCTGATCGTGGGCGCGGGCCCCGCGGGGCTTACGGCGGCGATCTATCTGGCCCGCTTCCGGCGACGGTTCCTGGTGCTGCACGACGGCGACCCGCGCGCCGCCTGGATACCGCGCAGCCACAACTTTCCGACCTATCCGGAGGGGATCACCGGCGAGGGGCTGCTGGAGCGCATGACCTCCCAGGCCGAGCGCCACGGCGCCGACATCCGGCGCGCGCTGGTGGACGAGCTGCGGCTGGAGGACGGGCTGTTCGTGGCCGACGGCGAGGCCGGCCGGGTGCGCGCGCGCACCGTGCTGCTTGCCACCGGCGTCAAGGACGCAGATCCCGCCCTGCCCGGCGTGTTCGACGCGGTGAAACGCGGCCTGATCCGCATCTGTCCGATCTGCGACGCCTACGAGGCGACGGACAAGGCGATCGGGGTGATCGGCAACGGCGAAAAAGGGGCCCGCGAGGCGCTGTTCCTCAAGACCTACAGCGACCAGGTCACCCTGGTGCACGTGGGCGAGCCGTCGAACCTGCCCGAATCCGAGCGCCGCCGGCTGAGCGAAGCCGACATCGCGGTGATCGACACGCCGATCGACGAGGTGGTGCTGGAGAAGGACCGCATCGCCGCCTTCGGCTTTGCCGGCGTGAAGCGGAGTTTCGACACCGTCTACTCCGCCCTGGGCTCCGCACCGCGGGCGCAGTTGGCGGTGCAGGCGGGCGCGCGGACCGCCGAGGACGGGCGGCTGGAGGTCGACGACCACCAGCGCACCAGCGTGCCGGGCCTGTACGCCGCCGGGGACCTAGTGAAGGGCCTGAACCAGATCGCCGTGGCCATGGCCGAGGCCGCGATCGCCACGACCGACATCCACAACCGCCTGCGCGGCGCGAGCTGAGCGTCGGGCTTTACGTTCCTGTTCCGTTCTGCCATGTTCCCTCCGGGGCGAGGGTCGGCGCATGCGGTGCGATCAGGGTCTGTTCGGAGGCGTGGCGGAGGCTTCGGCCCGCGAGATCGTGCCCGCCGCGGTGGCGTCCGGCGCGGCCGGTCACCGCGAGCGCCTGCGCGCGCGGGCCCGTTCGGCGGGGCTGGAGCACCTGCCCGACTACGAGCTGCTCGAGCTGTTCCTGTTCCGCTCGATCCCCCAGCGGGACGTTAAGCCACTGGCCAAGGCGCTGCTGGCGCGGTTCGGCTCGGTCTCGGCGGTGCTGGCCGCCTCGGCCGAGGACCTGACCACGGTGTCCGCCAAGGACCTGCGCGGCAAGACGCTGAAGGTCGGGCCCGAGACCGCGCTGGATCTGCGCCTGCTGCACGAGGCGTCGCGCCGGGTGGCGCTGGAGGCCGCCAGCAAGCGCACCGTGATCTCCTCCTGGACGGCGCTTCTGGCCTACGTCCGCCTGGCGCTCCAGCACGAGACCCGCGAGCAGTTCCGGGTGCTGTTCCTGGACAAGAAGAACCAGCTGATCGCCGACGAGGTGATGAACCGCGGCACCGTCGACCACGCGCCGGTCTATCCGCGCGAGGTGATGCGCCGGGCGCTGGAGCTGGCCGCCAGCGCCGTCATCCTGGTGCACAACCACCCCTCGGGCGACCCAATGCCCAGCCAGGCCGACATCGACATGACCAAGGAGATCGTCTCGGCCGGCCGCCCGCTGAAGATCGCCGTCCACGACCACCTGGTCGTCGGCCGCGAAGGCGTAGCCAGCTTCAAGGCGCTGGGGATTTTCTGATCCCGCCGGTCAATCGGCTCACTCCGCCTTGGCGATGGTGAAGTCGCCCGCCCTGGCGCCCGGCCGCAGCCGCCAGCCGGGAGCCAGCTTCAGCGTCCAGCCCGGGCCGGACAGTTGTCCCGTCTCCGCCGCGCCGGACGGCGCCACCACCCGCACGCCGCTCCAGGAGCCGTCGACCAGGGCGCCTTCCTTCACCTCCAGCACGCCCCAGGCGTCGGTGATCCTGAGGGCGGGGTAAACCGTCCCGTGCTCCTGCAACGGAAACAGTTTGCCCGGATCGAACTGGATCTGCATCTGGCCGAACGGCAGGCGCAGAACCGGCCCGTCCACCAGCTTGGCCCGCCACTGGGCCGCTTGGCGGTCCCGCTCCGCCGCGGCTGCGGCCTCTTCGGCGAGAACCTGATCGAACCCGTAGCGCGCGCCGGCGGCCTTCCAGTCCGGTACGGACGGGCGCACGGCAGCGGCGAGCATCTGGCCCAGATCAGACGCCTGCGAAATCCGACCGCGCCAACCCGGCTCGTAGCGGTCGAGCAGCAATCCGTAGGCAGGACCGGAGGCGTAGGCGAAGCTGCGTGCGTAGGATTCCTGGCCTTCTGCACGGGCCAGCGCGGAAGCCGCATGCTTCTCCGCGTCAGGGCGTCCGCTGAGTTTCTGTCCGGTGTATTCGGCCAAGCCTTCGTTCAGCTCCAGATCGTTTTCCAGACGCCCCGCGTCTGGCGCCAGGGAGCGCCGCCACGCCCGAAACGCTAAAGCGTCCGCGATAGCTGTACGCCGGGCGGCGTCGTCGGCGGCCGACAAGGCGGCGGCGAGCGCCCGCCACTCCATGCGCATGCCGGCCCGCCCGTTTGCGTCGGCGAGGTGCGCCGGAACGGGCGAGCGCATCGGGATTTTCAAGTCCGGCTGCACACGGTGGAAAGCCTCGTGCATCAGCAGGCCTAAGCGATCCGCCTTGTCTGAGGGCAACGGCCACAGGACCATCGTCCACCGGCCGCCGCCCCACTCGACCGCCGTATTGGCGGCGTTCATCTCGCTCGGCAGCCGCCCGAGGAAGAGGCCGCCCTTGAGTTTCGCATCGACCGGCGCCTCTCGGTCGGCGACGAACATGCGCGTCTGCGGATCGACGAAGACCACAGGCCCGCAAAGGTCCCTTTTCCACAGTCGGCCGCCGTCCGCCGCGCAGGCGGCGCGCATCTCGGAAAACGCCGCGGCCGCCTGGGAGGTCGGGATCGGTTCAGCCGCGGTCGCAGACGCAAGCAGCACGGCGACGGTTCCAGGCGTCAGGATCATCGGTTCCCCCAAAACAAAGGAAACTACCGCCTGACAATGTGACGCTTATGGGGCGCCGGCCTCCGCCAGCGCCGCCCGTTCCCACTCCAGGAACTCCGGCGTCGACAACAGGGCCTCGACGTAGGCCTGGGCGGTTCCGTCGTCGCCGTGGGCGGCCAGGTCCAGGCCGTAGCTCCGGATGCGGGTGGCCACGGGCGTGTAGAAGGAGTCGACGACGCCCCAGTCGCCGAAAAGGAACGCACCACCCTGGCCGAACCGTCGGCGCAGACCGCCCCACGACTCGACCAGCCGACGCAGGTTTTTCGCCACCGCTTCAGACGGCTCCTTGCGGGTCCTCAGCGCCAGGTTCATCGGATGTTCGGCCCGAAGCGGCGCGAATCCGGAGTGCATCTCGCAAGCCGCCGAACGGGCGAGCGCGCGGGCGATCGGATCGGACGGCCACAGGCCGGCGTCCGGCCGCTGCTCCACCGCCCACACCGCGATCGCCATCGAGTCCCAGATCGCCTCTCCGCCGTCCAGCACCAGGCACGGCACCTGGGCGGTCGGCGACCACTTGAGGATCTCGGCGGTGGTGTTGTCGCGGTTCAGCCGCACCACGACCTCCTCGAACGACAGGCCCGCCCGCTTCAGCACCAGCCACGGCCGCATGGACCAGGAGGACAGGTTCTTGTCGCCGATCACCAGTCGCATTTCGCCTCTCCGCCGCTCGGCGGCGCTTGTAGCACGCCCGGTCCCCCGAGCGTCCAGTTCGGCTAAGTCTTTGCCCCGCCTCCCGATAGCTTGGGAAGTTTCCGCAGCGTTAACCGTCTCGGGAACCCGGACCTTCGTTCCTCGTTTCGTGCTCCGGAGGAAAGCGGACGAGGGAGGACGCCCGAGGGGACTGCGCGTCGTGGGACGGGAGGGGACGCCCGAGCCGCCGCGAAAAGAACGCCCCCGGGTCAAGGCTCAAGCCGTCATTCGCAGCCGCTGGCTTCCTTCGTTCCTGCGCGTCTTTCGGCGCGTCGGGATGAAAGGCGCCCGGCCCGTCGTTGAACGCTCAGGCGTCGCCGTCGGGAGGGGATCACGACCGCGCCGCTCCAGGCCGGCAGAGGAGACGACCCTAGATGACTTACTTCAGCCCGTTCAGCCGTGCGTTCGCCGTGTCCCGTCCGGACAGCTCCTGGAAGAGCAGGATCGAGCGCAAGCAGGACGACTTCTTCGACGGCTTATTCGGGTCGCTGGACGGCGGCTCCACGCGCCAGTCCTTCCTCAGCGCAGCAGCGCTCGAGCCCATGAACCTGTCGGTCATGGACGTGTCCCAGAACGCGACCCCCGCGGCCCTGCTGGCTTGCGGGTGCGCGTCTTGCATGAAGAGCTACTACTACTCGGCGATCGACGGCGGCCGGGACGGGGTGGGCGACGCGCCGAAGGGCGCCGCGGTCACGCCGATCATCCTGATCCCTGACACGATCGCGGGCGACGCTTCGACCGCCTCTAGCCTGACGATCGACGGGGCGCATATCGTCTCCACGATCAACAGCCTGGGCGACACCGACTGGTTCGCGATCAACGTGGTGGCCGGCCAGAACTACGAGATCACCATGCTGGCCCGTAACCAGGGCCCCAGCGGCGTTCCGCTGATCGACTCCTACGTCAACCTGTACGACGCGAACGGCAACCTGGTGACCAACGCCGACGGCGGCGCCGACACCATCAACAACGCGATCAACTCCGGCTTCGACGTCGCCCTAGTGTTCGAGGCCACCTACACCGGGATCATGTACGTCAGCGCCGAAGGCTTCAACCAGCCGGAGACGCCCACTCCCGACGGCGTCGGCGACTACGAGATCTTCGTCAAGACGGTCGACGAAAACCAGGCGACCTACATTCCGTTCTACTCGGTCGACAGCCCGCTGCACTCGATCGACTGGGGGACCGAGGTCGACGGCACCTCGCGCAATCCCGACGGCGACAACGGCACTCGCACCGACAACGGGGTGCCGAACGGCGGCACGCCGGTGACGAACAACGAATACGGCGTCGTCGGCAAGAACGTCATCACCTACTACTTCGCCCGTCCCGGCGACGTGTTCGTGGCCGAGGACCCGACCAACCCGGGCGTCACCGCCACCATCGTCGCCCAGGGCATGCAGGAGTGGGAAAAGGCGGCGTTCGAGGCCTGCTTCAACCTGTATGAGCAGGTCGCCGACATCATCTACATCGAGGTGAACAACCGCGAGGAAGCGGATTTCAAGATCATCACCTACGAGGGCACGCCGGGCGTAGGCGCCAGCCTGCTCGGTCGGATGAGCCCGCCCGACACCAACAACGAGGGCCAGACCGAGATCAACACCGGCGACGTGCGCTGGACCGAGGAAGGCGTCAGCCCCGGCGGCTTCTACTTCTCCACCCTGCTGCACGAGATCGGCCACGGCCACGGCCTGGCCCACCCGCACGACAACGGCGGCCGCTCCAGCGTCATGCGCGGCGCCGGCACCGAAACCACCGACGTGGTCGGCGGCGGCTACGGCGACTTCGACCTGAGCCAGCGCGTGTTCACGGTGATGTCCTACAACAACGGCTGGGAGACCTCGCCGTACGGCACCCCGCGCTCGGGCGGCATCACCGGCACCGAGGTCGACCACTTTGGCTGGGTCGGCTCGCTCAGCCCGTTCGACATCGCGGTGATCCAGGACAAGTACGGCGTCAACGAGGAGTGGGCGACCGGCGACAACGTCTACACCCTGATCGACGAGAACGGCCCCGGCGCCATGTACACGTCGATCTGGGACGGCGGCGGCACCGACGAGATCCGCTACCAGGGCGCCCGTGACGCCAACATCGACCTTCGCCCCGCGACCCTGCAGTACGAGTACGGCGGCGGCGGCTGGGTGTCCTACGCCTACGGCGTCCACAACGGCTTCACCATCGCCAACGGCGTCACCGTCGAGAACGCCACCTCCGGCTCGGGGAACGACACCCTGATCGGTAACGCGGCGGCCAACACCCTGAAGTCGGGCGCGGGCGCCGACACGCTGAAGGGCGGCGCGGGCGACGACGTGCTCGAAGGCGGCGCCGGCGCCGACCAGCTGAACGGCGAGGACGGCTTCGACTGGGCCAGCTATCGCACCGCGGCCGGCGCCCTGGCCATCAACCTGGCCGCCGGCACCTTCAGCGGCGACGCGGCCGGCGACACCTTCCTGTCGATCGAGGGCTTCAAGCTCGGCGGCTTCGGCGACACCTTCGTGGGCTCCACCGGAGCCGACAAGGTCGAGGGATGGGCCGGGAACGACAAGCTCGGCGGCGGCTCCGGCGACGACAGCCTGGACGGCGGCGACGGCGACGACGAGCTGGAAGGCGGCGCCGGCGCCGACGCCCTGATCGGCGGCGCGGGCTCCGACATCGCCAGCTACCGCGGCGCGTCGGCGGCGGTGACCATCAACCTGTCCACCGGCGTCAACGGCGGCGAAGCGGCGGGCGACACCTTCTCGTCGGTCGAGCGCTTCTGGCTGTCCAACTTCGACGACGGCTTCGTGGGCGGCTCGGCGGCCGACAGCGTCGCCGGACGCGCGGGGAACGACAACCTCTCCACCGGCGGCGGTAACGACACGCTCGACGGGGGCGACGGCGACGACACCCTGAACGGCGGCGAGGGCGACGACCAGTTCATCGGCGGCGCGGGCGCCGACGCCTTCATCGGCGGCGGCGGCTCCGACGTCGCCGACTATCGCGGCGCGACCGCCGGCCTCAGCATCCACCTGAACCTCGGCACCGCGTCCGGGGCCGCGGCGGGCGACACCTTCAGCTCGATCGAGCGGTTCTGGCTGTCCAACTTCGCCGACTTCTACTCCGGCACCACCGGCGCCGACAGCGCCTGGGGTTACGGCGGGAACGACGAACTGCACGGCGGCAGCGGGGCCGACTACCTCGACGGCGGCGACGGCGACGACCTGCTGGAAGGCGGGCGCGGCGGCGACCGGCTGATCGGCGGGAACGGCCGCGACATCGTCAGCTACCGCACCGCCACTGCGGCGGTCAGCCTGAACCTGGTCACCGCCGTCCACGGCGGCGACGCGGCCGGCGACATCATCTCCGGCGTCGAGGGCTATTGGCTTTCGAACTTCGGCGACTCCTACGTCGGCACCGCGGCGGCGGACTTCGTGCTCGGCCGCGGCGGCGACGACGTGATCGACGCGCGCGGCGGCGACGACTACCTGTCGGGCGGCGAAGGGGCGGACAGCCTGACCGGCGGCGACGGCAACGACGAGCTGGACGGCGGCCTGGGCGCCGACGCCCTGATCGGCGGCGCCGGCAACGACGTCGCCACCTATCGCGCGGCGACCGCCGGGGTCGGCGTCAACCTGGCCACCGGCGTGAACTCCGGCGAAGCGGCCGGCGACACCTACAGCTCGGTCGAGCGCTTCTGGCTGTCCGAGCACGCCGACAGCTTCGTCGGCTCCTCGGCCGGCGAGACGGTGTTCGGCTACGGCGGCGCCGACACCATCGATGCGGGCGGCGGCGCCGACTACATCGACGGCGGCGCGGGTAACGACCAGCTCACCGGCGGCGCGGGCGTGGACCAGTTCGTGTTCGGCGCGAACTCGGGCAACGACCGCATCCTGGACTTCCAGGACGGCGTCGAGAAGATCACCCTGAAGGGCATCGCCGGGGTGGACGACTTCTCCGACCTGGTGATCGTCTCCGACAGCAACGGCTACGCGGTGATCAGCTGGGGCGGCGGCGCCCACAGCATCACCCTGGTCGGCATAGGGGTGAACCAGGTCGGCGCGGACGACTTCCTGTTCGCCGCCTGATCTGAGCCCAGGTACCGAGCGCGAGCCCTCCCGGAGCGATCCGGGAGGGCTTTCGTTTGCTCAGCCGAGCGGAGCGAAGCCGCCGAGCAGCCGGCGCGAACCCTCGGCGGTCAGGTGATCGTCGTCCCGGAACAGAATCACGTCGTCCTTCACCGTCCGGCAGCTCCCGACGTCGCAGAGCCGCCCGGACGGAAGCACGATCGTCACGCGCGGCCGGTCGACGGACAGCGCACGCAGGGCCGCGTCCGCATGGGAGAGGCGCTCCAGCGACGGCGCGGACCGCGGGGCCGCGCAGGCAGCCTCGTCCCGCCCCAGGAACCGCGCGCGCGCGAAGCACTTTGACGGCTCGAAATCGAACTCCGGGGTCTGACCCAGAACCACCACCTTGAGGTCGGGCCGGATCGCCAGCAACGCGTCGACGGTCCGCGCCAGCGCCCGGTCGAACACGCGGCGGGAGGCCTCGCGGTTGAGGCCGCGATCCTGCGAGTCGATCAGGTACGCCCGCGCGCCGTCCTCGTGCGCGGATGGAACCGTCTCGGTGAACACCGACCACCGACCGGCCAGCACCACCACCTCGAGGTTCGGGTCTGCGCGCACCTGCTCCAGCATGCGGGCGTTGAAGCGGACGCAGTCGCCCATCACCGCGCCGCGCGTCACCTGCTCGGCGCCGACCAGCGGAGCGCAGGCGCTCTTGGTCGCTTGGCGGCCGATCAGGCGCGCGCGCTCCGCCCAGACCGCCACGCCCGGCGCGTAGTGGTTTCCGTGCGAGTCGCCCCACAACAGCAGTCGCGCCCGCTCGCCCGACGGGCCGAACCGGCAGCCCTCGTCCGGCGGGAGCGCATCGCCGTGCACGTGACAACGGCCGGTCAGCGGGTTCTCGTCACGCGCCGCGGCCTCGGCGCTCAGCACGCCCGGACCCGCCCGGCCGGGCAGACCACCGGTCAGGTGGAGCGCAGAGCCCGCCAGGAACAAGACCGCCATTAGCCCGAGCGCCGGCGCGAAGCTCCTCAGCAGCAGTGGCCCCGTCGAAGGCTTGCGGAACGGCCGCTCGACGAACCGCCAGGAGATCACCGCCGCGACGACGCTGACCGCCACCGCCGCCAGCGCCTCGACGTCGGTCAGCGGTCGGTTCAGCCACAGCCGTCCCAGCACCAGCACCGGCCAGTGCCAAAGGTACAGCGAGTAGGAGATCAGCCCCACGAACACGACCGGCCCCAGCCCGAGCGCACGTCCGACGAGGCTGTCCCCGTCCCGTCCTGCCCAGATCACCAGCGCCGTCCCCAGGCATGGAACAGCGGCGGTCAGACCGGGGAACGGCGTGTCGCGCCCGAACCCGAACACCGCCGCGGCGATCAGCAGCGCGCCCGTCGCCGCCGCCGCCTCTCGCAACGGACGCGAGCGCAGCGGCGGCGCGAAGCCAAGCGCCAGGGCCGCCCCCGCCAGCAACTCCCACGCCCGGGTGTGGAACAGGTAGAACGGCGCGCTGGAATTCGCCCGCACGCCGACTTCCGCCGCGATCAGCGATCCGGCGAACAGGATCCAGAAAACCAGCGGAAACCATCGCCTCAGCGACGCCCGGGCGAACACCCACAGGATGATCGGCCAGAACAGGTAGAACTGCTCCTCCACCGCCAGCGACCAGGTGTGAAGCAGCGGCTTGTCGTGTGCCGGGCCGGCGAAGTAGCCGCCCTCCAGCCAGAACACCACGTTGGACAGAAAGACCGTGGTGGCGGCCGCCGTCTTTCCGAACTCCTCGAGGTCCGACGGGATCAGCACGAGGACGGCCGCCGTCCCGGCGACCGCCAGCATGAAGAACAGCGCGGGAAAAATGCGCCGCACCCGCCTGTCGTAGAACGACCGCAGCGAAAACCGCCCTTGCTCCGCCTCGCGCCAGACGATGGAGGTGATCAGATAGCCGGAGATGACGAAGAACACGTCCACGCCGACGTAGCCGCCGGGCGCCAGCGGCGGCAGGGCGTGGAACGCCACCACCGACAGCACCGCGACCGCCCGCAGACCGTCGATGTCGCGTCTGTACGCCTGCACGCCCCGTCCCCCTCGGCTCTCCTTTCCAGCCCCGGCCCGCGAGATCAAGCGGCCGCATCGACGCTCGCCTTGACTCCGCCGCCCGCGCGCGGTCGAAACCGCGGCCATGATCCCCCGCTACGCCCGACCCGAAGCCGCCGCGATCTGGAGCCCGGAGACCAAGTACCGGATCTGGTTCGAGATCGAGGCCCACGCCGCCGACGCCATGGCCGAACTGGGGGTGAT
>Ga0196964_10000330_pt1 | contig 33018 bp, 18 predicted proteins | sample S1_10metaG_FD_148615 | JGI IMG/M metagenome (GOLD analysis project Ga0196964, IMG submission 148615) | Soil microbial communities from Anza Borrego desert, Southern California, United States - S1_10 | ecosystem: Environmental > Terrestrial > Soil > Desert | place: USA: California | collected... | reverse complement strand
CTGCACAACCGAATGCGTGAACACACCGTGGCAACCGTAGAGCCAGCCGTCGGGGCCCCAGATAAACGAGTTCAGCAATTCATGCGTGTCCTGCCGGCCAAAACCGCTGAGCAGCACTTCCGGGTCGCCGTCGGGAACATCGTCGCGATTGCGATCGGGAATGAACAACAGGTGCGGCGCGGCACCGACAAACACACCGCCGTAGCCGACTTCTAATCCAGTGGCAAGATTCAGCCCTTCGTAGAACGTCTTGATTGTTTCAGCGCGACCGTCGCCATCAGTATCCTGCAGAATACGGATGCGATCTTTTCCTTTCTGCCCGACAGGCTGGCCTCTTGGATATTCGTAGCACTCCAGCAGCCATAGTCGCCCGCGCTCATCGAAACAGAACCCAACGGGCTGATGCACGTCCGGCTCGCTGGCCACCAGTTTCGCCGTGAAGCCATCGGGAACCTGCATCAGCTTTACAGCCTCCTCGGCCGTCTTGCCGGCTGCAAGACGCACGTCCGGACCGGCCGCAACAGGGGGCTGGGAATCGGCCGGCTTTGCGTCGTGCTGCCTGAAATCATCGAAATTGATGTGCCCCCAGCCGCCGCTGGCTTTGTCGACAATCTCGATAATGATGTCCTGCCCCGAGTACTTCTTTACATCCAGCGCAACGCGGCGCATGGCTTCCTGTTCTTCGCCAGCCGCGCGGAGAATTTCGGTACCGTCTTTGGCGAGCTTGAGGGCCACATACGTTTCGGTGCTCTTGCTGCCGCCCCCAACCAGGAAGGACACCCAGGGTTTCTCGATTTTGATCGGCGCAGACGTCAAAGTGCCAGTTGGCTCGTCGCCCTGCGTACCGCCGGGGCCGGCTTTACTGTTCTCATAAGTGCCGATCCAGAATTTTCCCTGCAGACGCGAGGGTTTCTGGCGCAGCGCTGAATTGTCGCCTTCGACCGGCTGGTTCTTGAATGCCGTACCCGTCGCCGTCCAGCCGCGCAGATCGCCTGTCTCAAAGTCGAGAGTGATCTCGCCTGCCACGCAGCCGAGTGAAAGAATCAGGTTCAGGAATGCCAGTAGCCGTGTCGACATCGAGCGCCTCCTTGTTGCTGTACATAGACAGGTTTACAAGCGTACGCTCGCGAGTGCTATTACGTTAGTTCGTAATACTATTATGATTTTGCGTACCATCTACAGCCGCGACTGCTTGCGAAATTGCTGCGGCGTTGCGCCCGTAAGCCGTTTGAACACAGCGAACATGTATTCCTGGTTTTGAAATCCGGTCTTCTGCGCGATTTGCCGGGGAGAAAGTTCGCTGCCGGCGAGCAAATCCTTAACTCGTTGTACGCGCAGCCTCAGGATCTCCGTCTTCGGGCGTGCGGCCCAGCGCCTTTTGAATCGTCTCTCGAACAAGCTGCGGGACATGGCCGTGTGCTTCAGCACATCGCTCACATTGATGCCCTCACAGACGCGCTCGCGCATGAAGCGCAGCGCAGCAGCGATGTCACGGTCGTCCATGGCCAGCACGTCGCTGGAGCGGCGCGCCACCACGCCCAGCGGCGGCACGAATATCGTCCCAGTCGGCGCGCGCCTGCCCGCCATCAGGCCACTCAAGAGTTCCGCGGCCATATAGCCGATGCGCAGCGTATCCGGTGCGACACTCGACAGCGGCGGATCGGACAGTTCGCACAGAAGATGGTCATTATCGACGCCAACGACGGCTACTTCGTCCGGAACGGCCGTCCCGATTGCGCGACATGCGTTGAGTACCTGCTGCCCGCACACATCATTGCAGGCCAGAATAGCTATGGGCCTGGGCAGCAACGTGAGCCAGCGCGCGATGCCCTGCTCGCGCGGCAATCCAAACTGTTCAAAACCAAACTCTGGCGAAGGCCTGGTGCGCAGGCGCGGCTGATGCACGTGGCAGCGCAGCCCGCGGCGGGCGAGCATCTCGACAAAATAGCTGCAGCGCTTATCGGAATAATTTGCACCCGGAAAACCGCAGAATCCAAAGTGCCGGAACCCTCGTTCGCAGAGGTGTTCGACGGCACAGGCAACAACAGCGCGGTCATCCGTTTCAATCAGTGGTATTTTCAGCGGAATCAGCCCGCGCAGATCGATCGCGGGGAGTCCCAGTTTCAAGATGGCACGGATCAGCCGCCGGTCTTCAATGCGCGCGATGACGCCGTCACCTTTCCAGCCGCGCAGCCAATCAGGCGGCGGGTCGCCACGGCGCCGCTCCTGAAAAAAAACCGACCACGTACCATGTTCGCGCATGTAGCGCGAAACACCTTCCAACAATCCGCGGCCGTACCCTCTGGATGATTCGATCAGCAGGGCGACTTTCTTGCGCGGACGTTCGTGTACATCAGGCATCGTGGCGATCCCAGCAGCGACAGGTCTGTTTCAGATGTTATCCCCTAACGGCAGATTTTCCTGTTTATACGCTCACAGGCGTTGCTCTCTGCCTGCATTCTCATCGGCCTGCAATTAGCTCGATTCAGCGGGTGTAGGGCGCTGTTGTCGATCGATTGTTCAGAGCTCTCGGCGCCGTTTGCGGATTGGAGATACTATGCTCTTAGTAGAGGAAACCCGGGCGCAAGTAGCACCTGTACATCCGGTGCAAAGCCGGACCGAAACCGCGCCGCGTGCGGCACGCTGGAAATCACGCGTAAACGTTGGCTATAGCGAGAGAGCGGCATCGGTAGCCGCCGGCGCTGTACTGCTGGCCTTAGGCCTGAGCCGGAGAACGACGCCAGGCTGGATTATTGCCGGAGTCGGCGGCGCGCTGGCCTTTCGCGGGATTACCGGGCGTTCATATGCATACGATGCTTTGAAGATCAACACAGCCGACTACGGCATTCATGTTGAAAAAGCGCTGCTGGTCAACCGCTCTCCTGAAGACCTTTATCTCTTCTGGCGCGACTTCACCAATCTGCCGCGCATCATGACCCATCTCGAGCGAGTGGATATTGTGGACCAACGCATGTCGCATTGGGTCTCGCGCATTCCGCATCTGGGAAACAAGATGCTCGAATGGGACGCTGAAATAACGCGGGACGAACGCAATTCAGTCATCGCGTGGCGCACGATTCCCGGCAGCGACGTCGACCATTGCGGGGAAATCCATTTCACGCCCGCAATGGGCGACCGCGGCACGGAAGTTCACGTCTCGATGGAGTACATGCCCCCGGCCGGCTACGTGGGACACTGGGTAGCAACACTCGTGGGCGAATCGCCACGCCGGCAGATGCACGAGGATCTGCGCAATTTCAAACGGCTGATGGAAACAGGTGAGATTCCGACCATAGAAGGCCAGCCGCGCGGCACTTGCACAGGTCAGGGAGAAGACCCAGAGGACCAATGAAACGCAGGCGCCTCCGTCTGTGAAATGTCGAACCAGAAAATAGGGAACTGATTATGAAAGCGCTTACCTGGTGCGGGCCGTACAACGTAATGGTCGAGAACGTTCCAGATCCAAAAATCCTTAACCCGCGTGATGCGATCATTCGCGTCACGTCGACCTGCATCTGCGGCTCGGATCTGCATCTCTACGACGGATGCATCCCCTTCATGAAGCCCGGCGATATTCTCGGGCACGAACCGATGGGAATCGTCGAAGAGCTCGGCCGAGGTGTGGACAAGAGCCGCATCGGCGTTGGAGATCGTGTGATCGTCCCCTTCCCGATTGCCTGCGGCAGCTGCTTCTATTGCAAGCGCCAGCTCTACAGCTGCTGCGATAACACGAACACAAAAGCCTACATGGGCGAAGAGGCATACGGCTTCGCGACCGCCGGTGTTTTCGGCTACTCGCACATGATGGGCGGCTACGCTGGCGGACAGGCTGAGTTCCTGCGCGTTCCGTACGCGGACGTGAATCTGCAAAAAATGCCAAACGAGCTGCACGACCATCAGCTTGTTTTCCTCTCGGATATTTTTCCGACCGGATACATGGCAATCGAGCACTGCAATCCAAAACCGGACGACACAATCGCAATCTGGGGCTGCGGTCCTGTCGGACAGTTTGCGATCCGTAGCGCGTTCCTTCTGAAAGCTGGAAAGGTGATTGCCATTGATGACGCAAAGCGCGTCCCCGAACGGCTGCAGATGGCGCGCGAGTCCGGCGCCATCACGCTGGACATCAGCAGCGAGGATATCTACGAACGCCTGCTGGATCTCACCGCAGGCGTCGGTCCGGATATCTGCGTCGATGCCGTGGGCATGGAAGCGCACGGCTACACACCCTATGCCATGTATGAACGCGTAAAGAACGCTTTGAATCTCACCACTGATCGCGTGGCGGCGCTGCGACAGGCTATCAATTGCTGCCGCAAAGGCGGCACGCTCTCGATTGCGGGAGTTTATGGCGGCTTCCCGGACAAAATCCCGCTCGGCGCCATGATGAACAAGGGACTGACGGTGAAAACCGGCCAGACACATGTCCACCGTTACGTGCCACAGCTTCTCGAGCACATTCAAAAAGGCGACATTGATCCAAGTTTCGTGGTAACACACCGGTTTCCGCTCAGCGAAGCGCCGAAAGCGTACGAGATTTTCCGGCACCAGGAAGATGGCTGCATCAAGGTCGTGCTCGATCCGGCGGCTTAAAGCGAAGCAAACGAAAGGAACAGAACGTTATGTTTGACCGGCAGATGGCGCGCGCTCTGGGATGGATCAGCATCGGATTGGGCGTGGCCGAAATCGTAGCTCCAAAAAAGATGGAACAGTTCATGGGCATTGCCGACGGGAAAAACACGACGATCCTGCGCATTATGGGTATTCGCGAAGTGCTCCAAGGCGTCGATATCCTCTCACACCGCGACCCTGCGCCCGGCGTGTGGGCGCGTGTTGCCGGAGATGCTGTCGATGCTGTGCTGCTGAGCGCGGCCGCGCGTAAAACACGAAGGCCCAGAGGCATGGCAGCTGCTTTTGCGCTGGCGTTCGGCATCACGGCATTGGATGTATTGACGGCGAAGAGCCTGTCAGAACGGCGCTGAACCGAAGACAAAAGACGGCGGCCCCGTCAGCAGGGCCGCCGTCTCTTTTTAGAAAGCCAGCCTACTTCATTGCGCCGACAGAACCGCTGCGGCACTGATAGTTGACCGCTTTGCTTCCACCGAACGTGCGGTCACCGATAACTACAGTGACCGGCCACTCGGTTTTCAGATCTCTCTGCGTTTTACTCACGCCTCCATCGGACCAGACCGAGCCCAGGTTCCCTTTGATCAGCGAAACGGCAATGACCCATGCGCCCGTTGCGGAATTGAGCTTCATCGAGCATGAGCCGGTTCGTGACCTTGCGCCGCCGCGCGCATCGAGAACAAAATGGGCCATGGCGCCGGCTGCATCGATGCTGACGACTGTTCCTGCAAGCGGGAACTTTTCGCCGAGTCCATTGACTTCCAGCTTCAGCTTCAGGGTGTCGGCATTGCTGCGCGAGTAGCTGATTCCCGCTCGCATTTCACGCACGCGCAGGGGTTCAAATTCGATTTCCTGCGCCAGCGAGCGCGCGGCCGCGCCGCCGAATGAGGCGATCTCGACGAAGCAGATCTTGTTGTTCGCCGAGCCGGCTCCGTTGCTGATCGTCAATCTGCCATCACTGACGGTAACCACCTGTGTCCCTTCCGCCCAGCGCCGCGTGCTCGTCGGAGTAGCACTGACGGTCAGCACGCCTTCGACCAGGATCTGGTAAACGCTGTCGAAGTAACTGGCATCACCGGCCACCACGCGGACACTGTATGAGCCATTGGGTACCGCAATTTCCCACTTCGCGTTCGGGTTTTCCGGCTTCTGCAGATGCTGCAAGGTGTCGTACAGCTGGCTGGGTGAGGCTGCGGAGTCGCGATCGCGCGCCGTGCTGCTGTTATCACTGTTCCAGCCGTAGCTGTAACCATTGCCTCGACTGCCGAATGCCGCTCCTGTATCCGCAACATATCCGGCCGGAGTCGCCGCGCCGGCGCTCTGGAAATTCACGTTCACACTGAAAGGCGCCGCAATCTGGACGTTGAACGTCGTGCTCGCCGATCCGCCCTTTCCATCCGAAACGCTGACCTGCACCGTGTAACTTCCCGGCGCCGTGTACGTGTGCGTGACGCTGGCGCCGCTGCCGATGGAGCCGTCGCCAAAATTCCAGCTGTAGGTGAGCGTGTCACCGTTGGGATCGCTGGCTGCCGCCGAGAATTCCGTCGTCTGCCCAGCTGTGAGACTGCCGGTTGCGCTCGGCATCGACGTGAATGCTGGCGGATCAATCACCGTGAAACTGACGGACAGCGGCGTACCCTTTGTTCCTGTGGCGCCGGATGCCGTGTACGGCGTGGCGGTGACTGTGTGCGTACCCTGCGGCGGCGTCCACGGGTTGTAGTCATTGGCGGTGCCGCCGGCGAACGCATACGGCGCTCCATTTTCAAGATGCCATGCAGCATTCCCATTCAGGCCGAACATCACACTGCCAACGACCGACGGGCTGGCGTTTGCGCGGATATTCAGATTGCGCGTGGGCATCTTCGACAAGTCGATCGTCATACCATTCGTCAGAGCACCAATGTCCGCTTCAGTATCGGCGTTCACGAGAGTGAAGCTGACCACGCGCTGTGCCGACGCATTCACCGTGATGTTGACTGCTGTTGACGTCTTTGTCGCGCCTTTATTGTCAGTGGCTTTCGCGGTCAGAGTGTACGTTCCAGCCGCGACGCCGGTCCAGCTGAAGGCGTACGGTGCAGCCGTGCTCGTTCCGATCAGAGTACCGTTGGCAAAGAACTCAACCTTCGTCACGCTGCCATCGCTGTCGCTTGCGCTGGCCGTGATGTTGACCGTTGCCGGAGCGCTGAACGTGGCGCCACTCGCAGGAGAAGCGATTGCAACAGTTGGCGCCTGGTTCGGCGCGCTGACAGCGATGCTTATTGCGCTCGAAGTCTTTGTCGCACCGCCATTGTCCGTCGCTTTGGCAGTCAGAGAGTACGTTCCAGCCGCAACACCGGTCCAGGTGAAGGCGTACGGCGCCGCGGTGCTCGTGCCGATCAGCGTACCATTGGCAAAGAATTCGACCTTTGTCACGCTGCCATCGCTGTCGCTCGCGCTCGCAGAAATGCTGACGCTGGCAGGGGCTGTATACGTGCTACCGTTTACGGGAGCGGTCAGGCTGATAACCGGGGCGACGTTATTTGAAGTTCCGCCGGTGATTGTCACCACATTCGATGAGGTGCCGTACGTGCCGTTGCTGACAACCGTGAAGCGGCGCGGCTCCTCGAACTTCATCACGCCGCCTTTATAGGTTCGCAGCACCCATTCCATGGTCGTATTCGCACTGACATAGGGCACCTGGAAGCTGACCGGAATATCCATGTGTTCGCCAAGCGTCAGCGTGAAGGTCTTTGTTCCGCTGGCGTACACGGTAGAACCGATGCGCACGAGACATTCGATGGTGATCGAGGTTCCGGAGAACTCATCGTTGTAGAGAACCAGAGTGCGATTCAACGTTGTGCCTTCTGTCACAGATGGCAGCGTTCCGCCGGCGGTTGTTCCGGTCACATAGGGCGCAATACCCAGGTCGTCATAGGCTTTGTCGAACAAGGCCACCGGCGCGTAGCAGTTCTTCAAATTCAGTCCGCGCTGCTTCACTTTGGGATCGGTGCTGACGAGATCCTTGTCCGCAAACCAGAAACACGCCGGGCGGACGTCCGTCCAATTCGTATAACGCAGGCCGCGGGTCCAGATTCCCAGCCACCATTTGTTCCGTTCGACAGCCGTCTGCACAGTCGGGTCCGGCGATTTGGCATGCATGACTTCGCCTGAACCGGTCGGCTGAGTCGCTTTCACTCTGTAGGCCCAACTGTAGATGCTGCCGCTGGGCTCGCGGTTGTAGCCTTCGGGATAATGATAGTTATAGGTTTCCTGTGAAGCCGAAATGTCGCCATCGTAGCCGATCGGACGAGTGCCATCGAAGCTGCGCATCTGATCGCCCATGGCGCGGCATTCGGTCGCGGAGAAACTGCCGAGATGCGCGTATGTCATCTCATTTGTTGCATTGAAGGTGTAAACGCTCGGACGATTGCGATCCTGCTTGATCCACGCGCCGCACCAGTTCTTAAAATTCGAGACATAGGTTGCCTGATCAGCGTCACTCATGCCATCGAGAAATTCGCGACCATAGTTGGGTGATTCGTTGCAGATCAAGAGCCCTTTCTCGTCGCAGACGTCCAGAACATAACGAGGCGGAGGATTGTGGTGCCAGCGCAGGCACCGGATGTTCAGCGCCTTGATGCGATCTATAGTGGCAGGCCAGTTGGCCATGCTGTGCTCGACAGCGGAATTTACGTACCAGGTGTCGGCGTAGGACTGGTAGTCGCCGAAGAGATTGATGCGCACACCGTTCCAGGTGTACTGGTTACCAACGATTTTTATTTCGCGGAATCCGAAGCGGCGCGTCTCGGAATCGATCGTTGTGCCGTTCAGCACGACTTTGCTCGCGAGATGATATAGTTGCGGGCGGTCCGGCCAGTACAGCGTTGCATTGGTCCAGCTTGCGCTCGCGGTGACAGTTTTTGTTTCACCGGAGGCGAGCGTGACCGTCGCTGAAACGGTTTTCTCGATGACGGTGCTGCCCGCTTTCACACAGTCGCCGCTGACGGTTACTGTGCGCGCCACGGTGTCGCTGTTCTTAACCGTGTAGTCAACCGTTATCGTGCCGGCCGACGTCGATGTCTTAATGAAAGCATCAACGATGTGAACCTTGCCGTACGCGCGCAGCGTTACGTCGTCGGCAATGCCGCCGCGCGTTCGCCAGCCGCCCACCGGCCAGACGAAAAAGCCGCTCGCAGCTTTGAGCGCGTTTGAACCAGTCACCAAAACCTTTAGCGTGAACGATGAGCCCGGTGAAACGCGATTGGTAATGTCGAAGCCGAACGGTGTCCAGCCTCCGATGTGGCTGCCCACGAGCTGATTGTTCACGTAAACATCGGCTTTGTGGTTTACTGCAAGAAATTCAATCTTGATGATCCTGCCGCTCCAACTGGACGGCACCGTCACCTGTCTCTCATAGGTCTTCTGGCCGGTGAGGTTGATTCCGTGGTACTCCGGAATCGTCCCGCCGACTGCCCACGCGCCGTTCAGCGAGACTTCCTCGCGCAGTTGTGGCCCCGCGGCGTGCGCACTCAGGCCCAGCATCAGTCCCAGCCAAAATAATGAGACAACAGTTCCCCTGCCCATGGTCGATCCTCCTTGGGACGATGAATGAAACCCGAAATGTCGTGACGAATGTCTAGCGCGTGACGATGGTAAACGTGATCGTCATGGCGCGGCCCGCTTTCCCCTGGCCATCTTTTCCGGCGTACGGCGTTGCAGTGATCGTGTGCTTCCCGGCCGGGGGATTCCACGGCAGGAAGTGATTGCCATCCCAGTTTGTCGTGAGCGCATAAGGCGGTGTCATCTCCACCCGCGCGCGCATTTTTCCGTTTACATCGAAGACGATCGAGCCCACTTCGGCCGGCTCAGTCGTCACAACCATGCTCAGCTTCGGCAGCTTGCTCAAATCAATTATGGCGCCCTCAGCCAGCGGACTGAAGCCTGGCAGCATCTGCCCGGTGTCGGCGTTAACGAGGTGGAATCCCGTAATCGCAAGTTCTCCCTGCGGCACTGGTTTGGTTTGCAGCGCGGTCTGCGCCGCGGGCGCACTCTCGCCGATGCGCAGCGCCACCATGTCAGTGCTCTGCGCAAAGTGTCCGGCTTTCACGAGCACGCTCTTGCCGTCGCTCAGCCGGCGCATGCCCACGAGCCCGTCCTCCACAGTGAGCCGCGTAGTGCCGGGGGAAAGCGCGAGCTCAAAACGCGTTCCAAGCACGGTGACCGAAGCCTGGGGCGTGCGGATCACAAGAGGACGGTCGGCATTCTGCTTTGCAACGCTGGCGCGAAGTGTTCCGGCATTCAGCTGCAGGCGTTTGCCGGCATCGGCGTCGGGAGCCGACACAACCACTTCGGCGCCCGCCTCAACGCTCACGTCTGTCCCGTCGCTATAATGGAGCAGCGCAGATGAGGAAGCGGCTCGGATGCTGTCACCAGCGAGTATTTCCATTCCGCTCGCTGCGCTGATATCACGTCCATCTCGCTTCACGCTCGTGCCTGCCGGCGCGTGTTGAAGGGCGGCCAGAGCGACAGCACTTTCCCGTGCCGGCTTGCCTTTAGAGACGAACAGCGCCAGAAGAAGCACAATAGCCAGCGACGCGGCAATCAGCAGCCCGGCACCGAAAGGATTCTCGCGCGGGCGGCGCACGCGTCGCACCGTGCTGCGTGTGTTTGCGGTAACAGGTGCAGAGATCGCCTTGCGCTTACCCGTTTGCGCGCGCTTCCACGCCGGGCTGCTGCGTGCTTTTATCTTATCGAGCACGCTCTTCTGGGTTTTCTCGCCGGCGATCTGCTGGATTCGTTCGAGAATCTCATCAGTAAGGTCAATTTCCTGTTCCGCCCGCAGAGCGGCTTCGAGTTCCAGTATTGCGATGTGCTCATCGGCCGCCTGCGGATCAGCGGAGATCAGGCGGCGCAGCTCGGCCTGCCCAGCTTCGTTGAGCTCGCCATCCAGCAGCTTCAGCGTGAGATCCTGAACGCGGCTCATACCTGCGCCATTCTCCGGTCAATGCAATCCCGCAGCAGAATGCGCACGCGCGAGAGCAGCTGCCGCGTGGCTTCCACCGTCCGGCCCATCTCTTCAGCGATTTCTTCGAAACTCTTGCCCTGCCGGTAACGCAGATCGAGCGCGCGCGCGGATACTTCAGGCAGTTTCTCACGGCAGCCGGCGAGCGATTCTTTCAGCTCCGACTCGTGCGATTCGGCCTGCGCATCGTCGTCGAGTCTGGCAATGAGGTGGTCGCGGTAGACTTCCAGGCGCTTGCTTTCGCGCGTCTTTTTGCGCAGCTCTTCGCGGACAACATTGCGTGCCACGCCTTTAATCCAGAAGGAGAAGTCCTTACCGCGTTCAAATTGGTCCAGCGAGAGATAGGCCTCAACGAAGACCTGTTCGACGAGTTCCTGCGATGCGTCGAAGTTATGTAGAAGCGAGACGACCACCCGCCATACGTCCTTCTGGTACCGGCGCACGACTTCAGCGAAGGCGTCGGAGTCGCCATCCAGCACGCGCGTAAGAATCGTTTCCAGTGGAGTCTGCTCTGACATTTTCCGCTCCTCACCGACCACTTTGCCGCACGTGTGCGGATTAAACGCACTTTTTTGAAAATATTTTTATCGGGCAACAAAAAAGCAGGCAGAACGTTTCATTCTGCCTGCTTCTGATCCAACGTCAGTTAACCCAAAATTAGTGCCGGTTAACCGCGAGCTTCTCGCAGATCTTCTGGGCGCCCTTGAGTTTCGGTTCCAGCTCAAACGCGCGGCGCAGATGGAAGCGAGCCTTCTTCTCGACGCTGCCTTTGAAGTAGCTCTCGGCGATCTTCTTATGCAGATACGCTTCCGTCTTCTTGCTCACGCCCATGGCCATGACCTTTTCGTAGATCTTGACCGATTCGATGGGCTTGCAGCGGCGCGCGACTTTCTTGCAGTAGATGTCGCGAATGCGGTCCTTGACCTCTTCAAGGAAGAAGCGCATCGGCGAGTTGCGTTCTGCGTTGTACACGTTCTCGTAGAACTTCAAAGCCTGCTTCCAGTTACCCTGGCGCTCGTACTCTTCGCCCATGAGGAACTGGCAGTCCAGGTAGTCTTTCTGATCCAGGTACTGCCAGACTTCGAAGTTGTCGTCCCGCTTGCGCATGCGCTCGTAGATCTCGATCGCGGCGCGCGGATCGTCATTAAGAAGGTTGTACAGAATCAGGCGCGACTGCGCGGCCGGATCGTCCTGGCGCTTGGCCAGATTCTCGCGATACGGGTCCTGGTACGCTTTGAGGAACGGGCGCAGCTTGCGGTCGTAATCGGCACGCTCGGCCTCGTTCATGAGCGTGTCGTAGGCCTTCAGGATGACGCGCATCTTCGCTTCGGCCCACTTTGTGCGAGTCGAGTTGTGATCTGGATGGTACTTTTTGGCTAGACGACGGAATGAGCGTTTGATCTCATCGGCGCTTGCCTCCGGTTGCACTTCCAGAACTTCATAGTAGTTGATCATCCCCGAGATCACTTAGGACCTCCTTCGAGCCACGGCCAAAGCAGTTGGAGCTGTCTGCTAACGCCCTTGCAAATCGAAAAACAACAAAGAATTAGCACGTCCGCGTCAGTTCGACTGCGGCACCTTAAGTCTCTCACTAAGGAGCCTTAACGTCGGAGTGCCCACCTGAGCACTGATTTTAGGAACGCAGAAAAAAAAGTAAAGATTTTTGTTTTCTAAATGGCAGTTTGGTAGAGGAATTTCGCACTTATTCTGCTAGTCGGCGCCACCGCACGTGCAGACGTTGCGGTGGCGGAATCATCTCCTTCATCTCTCAACTATATATAGCATAATATCTTACGTTACATCTTCGCTGTTTATAAGGTAGCATACTTCTTGCAGGCATAAACAATCATGTTGGCTTCGGTCTGGCGATCCAGAACCGATTTGTTGGAGGGGTCCTTTTTGAGGGCCTGATCATAGAGGTCCACTGCGGCCTCCAAATGCTTCATAGCGGTCTTAAGAATTTCATTGTTGTTCCCGTTCGTTCCCTGCCGAAAATTACGGTACACCTTCATTCCTTCCTCGTACTTCGCGTTCGCCTGCTCGACGATAGGGCCCGCCGCGCCGCTGCCTGTCACGCCGCCGCTTTCAACGACAAACTCCATCTGCTCGCCTTCGGTCGCCAGCTGCTTGGCGCTCTGCGCGGGTGGAGCCTTCTTGTTAACCGCGACTTCCGACTTTTTTGGATCTTTGAGCGTGATCGTGGACTTGAAATCGTCGCGCATCTTGCTGAGGACCTTCATCCGGAACGATTCCACTTCGTCCTGCGCCACATCGTAGCCAGGAAGCGTCTTGATCAGACGGTTGAGTTCATCTTCAACGAAACGCTTGGCACGGCCGGCGGCCAGCATCAGCGAACAGCGATCAATCGAGCGGCGGATGACTTCCTTGCGGAACGTGTCGTGAATGTAGGGATCGGCCTGGCGGCTTTCATTACCGTTATAGGCTCGATTGAGGTATTCGATACATTCTTTACCAAGTCCAAGCCTCTTGCTGACATAAACCAGATCATAGTAATCGCTGCTGCGGCTGATCGCCGTGTTGCTTTCAAGACCGCCCAGTAGCTGCAGAAAATCGTCGCGGCGGTCTTTCTGACTGATTGCCGTCTTCTTCTTGATATCCGACACCGGCAGCGGCAGCGTCGTGCGTCCAACCGAGACGGGATTCTGGATCAGCTGCAGCGTGACCATGTCAGCCGTTTCGGATTTCACGATGCCCTGCATTTCACGGCCATCATGCGTTTCGATCAGGTAGGTGGTTTCTGCGGTGGCAAACTCAGAGATTGGAATATGGCGCGTGGCCAGTTCGAACGCCGTTGCTTTTTTCTCCCAGGTGGATACTTCGGCTTTCATCGCCGAACCAAGCTTGCGCTGGCTCAGACTTTTGAACACCGATGCCGCTCTTTCGAACTCGAGCTTCTCCAGCAACGCCACACCCTGCGCGATTCCCGCCTTTGCCGCTTCGTCATCTGCTCCCGTAACAATCCTTTGAAGCGGCTGCTCTGGAACCTTCGGTTTTTCGAGCGGGGCCGTCGGCTTGGCGATCGGTGGAGGAGCGGCATCTGGCGCTTTATCGACCTTTGCCACGGGTGCAGGGGGAGGCTGCGGGGCCGGTTGAGCCGGTTGCTGCTGCGGCTTGTTAATCATGGCCAGGATCTGGTCTTTGTAGACAATCCCGCAACCCACCGCGACACCCAAAAATATCACGAAGACAAAGGTCGAGACCAGACTGCCCTTCTTTGGCTTGGGCTTCAGTCGCATCGTATTTCCATCTTTTCGTTTCGCTGGATCTGCCATGTTTTTAGTCCCAGGTTGATGTGCCGCGCGATCAGGCTATCTGTATAATGTTCTGCCGCTTGCCGGCTGTGACTTCAACTGCTCCAGACCACTCTTATGACGTTTGACATTACACAAACCTGCCATCATTTATGACGCTTGGCCTTTACTCGTATCAGCAAAAACTTTTGCATGGAGCCGCTTTTGCTTCCATTGTAGAAGTCGCCGCCAGATGCGTCTAGATGTAATCGGTCTGCCCACTTTCTGTACCGGGTATGACGGGAAACGCGGCCCGGCACGCCGGATACGCTCAGAGGAGATCGCTTCAGTTGGTTTCGTGGTTTTCACAACCCTGGCTTCTGCTCCTCGTCCCCGCGTTGAGCGTTCTGCTCGTCGCGCAATGGTTCCGGGTGCGGGGTGGCGCCGGAAATGTGGGTCTCCAGCGCCGCCGTTTCGTGCGCCGCCTTATTCTGCAAGGCTGTGCGGGTCTGCTGCTCGCCCTGGCCGCCGCCGGGCTGAGAATCCCGCGCGAGGGGCAGCGTCAGCAGATCGTTGTTGCCGCAGACGTCAGCTCAAGCATTTTCGACCTCAGTTCGCAATCGACACGGCTGAATGAACTGGCCCGAGCGCTCGATCCACAGCAGGCGGAGCTTGCTTTCACGGTGTTTGGGGGAACCGCGGGCACTGAGCGCGCTTTCAGTCCGCTTGCTGCCGCGACTGAAAGAAACACCACCTCCACGCGCCGGAAGAAAGTTGAAGCGCCGCTTTTGCCCGATCTTCTCCAGTTGACCACGGTCGTTGATCGCAACGCGACGGACGTGGGCAGCGCAATCAATTTCGCGCGCAGCCTCTTCCCCGATTCCAGAGCATCCTCCGCAAGCAGGGCCATTCTGCTGCTCTCCGATTTCCGCAGCACGCGCGGCAGCGAACAGAGCGCCGCGGCGGCGCTATCAGGAAGCGGAATCGATCTGTTGCCCACGCCGGCAGTACTGGGACCTTCAGCGGATGTTCATATCGCCTCCCTGCGCGTTCCCGAAAAAGTGCAGATCGGTCGCAGCATTCCGATCGAAGTGACTGTCGCCTCGCAGACGCCGTGCACCCTTCGAGTGGCGGTGTGGCGCCAGAAAGTCGGAAGCGAAGATTACCCGGTGGATTTTAAGACCGTCACTCTCGCCACTGACGCAGCAACCACCGGAGGCGAACTACGCGCGTCCGTGCGGGTGCTCGATAAGCCCGAGACCGCCGGGATTGCTGTCTACACGGCTCGAATCAGCGGCACCGATGGCGATCTACCGGGCGATATTTCCTCCAATAACGTTCTCTCAGCGGCTCTGCGCGTCGAAGGCCCGGCGCTCTGGGCGGTGCTCACCCGGAGCGGCTCTACCCTGGATCGCCTCGCAGGCGATCCCGCGCGGCCATTGGGGGTTCAAACGCGTGTGTACGATGTGAAATCACTGCCGTCCACATCGGCGGCCTACGATCAAACTGCCGGAATCGTCGTGGATGGTTTCTCCGCAGGCGAGCTCACCCAGGGGCCCGCAGTAACAGCCATCGCCGACGCCGTCGACAATGGAAAGGCGCTGATTGCCTTCGGTGGCGAGAAAGCTTTCGGCGCCGGCGGCCATCGCGAGGGCACCTGGGAACGGTTACTGCCAATTGAGATGACACCAGAAGACGACCGCACGCGATCGGTTCTCTTCCTGATCGACGTCTCGAAATCCATGGATGAGAAAATGGGCGCGGCTGGCGCCGGTGTGCGAAAGATTGATTTCGCGGCCGAGCAGCTCGCGCAGGCAGTCCAGCGCCTCAAGCCACTGGACCGGCTGGGCTTGATTACTTTTTCCGGAACGGCGCAGCTGGCCGCGCCGCTCTCCGCCGAGCCCACTCGCAACACGTTCCTGAGCGCTGTTAAAAAAGTACAGATCGAAGCGAACACCGATCTTCTCGCGGCACTGAAACTCGCCTCGGAGACGCTCGCCAAGGACGACGCCGAAGAGCAGCTTGTCGTGCTGCTCAGCGACGGCATCCAGACCATCAAGCGTCCTTCCGAAGAGATCGTCCAGGCGGCCAGAACGCTGTGCCCGCAGCCGCGTGACGAAAAATCAGTGCGCCGCACCACCCTCTTCTCCTTCGGCATCGACGTCAGCAGCAAAGACGCCAACAGCACCGGCGAGAAACTCCTGAAGTCGCTGGCCGAAGCCGGCGGCGGAAGCTACTCGCCCGAATTCCTGAAGCTGGCTCAGCGGCTGGAACAGGCGTTCGAGGCGCAGAAAAAAGATTTCTACGTGCGCTACGAGTCCTTCGGCCTGCGCGCCGCGTACGAACATCCGCTGCTGGGTCCCTCCGGCAGCAGCTGGCCGCTGCTCGGCTTCCGCAATCGGGTGCGGGCCAAGCCGGACACGGAAACGCTTCTGTTATCTGCCGCACCAAACGTGAATCCCTCGTCGTCACGTAAGCCCGACCCACTTTTAGTTCTTTCTGGCTCACACTGGCCTGCGGTGTCACGTCGTGCGGCCCTGGCGCTATCGCTGGACGGCGAAGCCGGCTCGGCCCTGCTGAGCAGCGAGAGCGGCCGGCGGCTGCTGCCGTCGCTCCTCGAGTGGGCTGAAGCGCGCGGTAGCGCTGGTTCAGACGCCTGGACCGTTCACGCCGAACCGGGTGACGATGACGCCTTTGATGTTGAAGTCCGCGGCAGCGACTCGGCGAGCGGTCTTCCCATCAGCGGTCGGCGCCTGACGCTGACGCTCACAAGCCTGAACAGCGCCGGCGAAGCTGCTGAGCAGGTTCGGACTAAAGCATCAACGCACCCGCTCCATGCATCCGCGCCAGGCGTCTACCGCGCCATGGTTCCAGGGCTCACACAGGGCATTTACCGCTTAAGCATTCACGACGCTGGCCGGCTGCTTCATGAACGCTTCGTCACTGTGCCGTACTCTGCCGAACTCCGCCGCTTCGGAACCGACCGAGCGGCCATGCAAGCTTTGGCAGCGAAAGCCGGCGGCGATTCGCAAGTGATCGAAAGCGCAACCGATCTCTTTCAGTGGGCTTCAAAGAAAAAAGCCGCTCGCGAAATGGTCCTGCTCAGTCCGTGGCTGATCGCCGCCGCAATCGTCCTGCTTCTTGTTGAAATCGGAATCCGCCGCAGCTGAAGCGCTCAATTCAGCTTTGCCCAGCTCTCTGAGTTTTCCGCCGACTTTTCATCGCCCGCTTCGCGCAGAAGCTTTCCGGCGCGCAGGAACAACGCTCGTGCTTCGGGCGTCAGGTTCACCGAATCGCCTTTAATCATGCAAAACGCCTGGCGATTGTACGAGAGGCCTTCCTCGCGCTTGAATTTTGCGTTCGCATAAAGGCGCGCGGCTTCTTCGAAGGCCTGGGCCGCGCGGAACCAGTCGCCGGAAGGATTCTTGTCCATCCGAAGGCATGTGCCGCGGTCATAATGCGCATTGGCCAGGTTCAGGTTGTCTCCGGCGTGCGTGTAGAGCTTGACTGCAAGCTCATGGAGCGCCAGCGCGCGAGCCCAGTTTCCTCCCGGGTTTTCGTCGGGCTGCAGCGACGTGCCCCACTCGCTGGCAATGCGCGCCTGCGTCGGCGCGGAGCCGTGTTTCACCGCCATGTCGTAGGCCTTCTCGTAAAGAGCGAGTGCGCGTTCCCAGCTTCCACCTGGATTACTCTTTGGGATGTGGCACTGCGCCAGCGCGTGCTGCAGCGAGACCAGTTCCTCATTTTCACCCAGCTGTGTCGCAATCTCGATTGCTTCATTGTAGAGCGCGATAGCCTTGGCCCAGTTACCAGCGGGATTGTTGTTCGGCCGCTGACAGAAGGCGAGGCTCTTCAGTGCCTGGAAAAGCGTCTTGGTCTGGTTGCTTTCACGCGCATAACGCACGGCTTCCTCAAAGGAGGCCACTGCTTTCGCCCAGTTTCCGGCCCAGCTTTTGTCAGGCAGCCAGCAGTAACCAACACTCTTCAGCACGATGGCCAGCGACTTTTTATCGCCCAGTTTGGCCATTATGGGCACAGCCCGCTCGTAGTGATCGATCGCGCGGCTCCAGTCTCCGCCTGTCGCGTTTCCCGGCTGCAGGCACAGACCGATATTGGCCAGGGATATGGCCAGCGTCTTTTCGTTGCCGGACTTTTTGGCGAGCGCTTCGGCCTCGCGGTAATAATCCAGCGATTTGTCCCAGGTTCCCGGCTTAAGCAGACACGCTCCCAGATTGGAGAGCGTCACGGCAAGCTCGCGTGGATCGTTCACCTGCCTGTGCAGCGCCAGCGATTGCTCGTAGAGCTCGATCGCGCGCTTGAGATCGCCGCCTGGATTGCGCTCCGGGTCCGTGCAGAAAGCCTGGTTGTTGATGTTCACGGCCTGGTTGCGCTTGTCACCCAGTTCCGCGCTGAGCTTCGCAGCTTCTGCATACTTCGCGGCGGTTCTGTTCCAGTCCTCAGCGGTCTTATTTTTTGCCTGCAGCTCCTCCGCTTCGTCCTGCAGTTCGCGCGCCTTGCCCATCTTTACTTTTTTAAGGCCTTCAATGAGCGCGTACGCGTCTTTGTCCTGTGCCAGGCCGCGGGTGAACGCCTCCTCTGCCGCCTTATAGTCCTTCGCTGCCAGCGCGCGCTCTCCAGCCTCTTTGGCCGCCGAGATGCGGGCTTCGCGAATGCCTTCCTGCGCTTTGAGAATGGCTTCGCGGATGCGGGTTCTTTGCGGAGAAAGGACCCAGACTTTTTCAGCTTCCTTGAATGCTGTTTCGGCCTGCTCGAAGCGTCCGGTCGCGAGGAACTGCTCTGCAAGCTCAAGCTTCAGTTTGAAATCATCGACAATCCTGCGCGCGCTTCGGTTGAGCTCGAGAGCTTCCGTACGGCGCGGGTGCTTTTCAATTCCAGGCAGCGCGAGCGCGGGTTTCAGGTTCGTCAGCACCGCGTCCCAATCCTGCTGCTGGCGCGCCAGATCCACAATGCGCAGATAGTCCTGGAAGGCTTTCCACGTCCTGGCCTCGTCTTTAAGAACGCCGATCTGTGGCGAGAGCCCTTGGAGCAGGTCCGGATACTCCTTTGCTGAATCAGCACTTCCGATGCGCTCGGCTTCCTCGAGTTTTTCGAGCGCTTTGTCCGGCATCTGTGCGGAGAGCGCTGCTTGTGCAGCTTTAAGAAGCGTTTCAAAGTCCTCTTTGCGGCGCGCGTGCTCCTCGGCCACGCGGCGCGCGAGCGCTCTGCGGAACTCAACTGACGGATTGGCCCCAGCGTTCAAGTCCGGCAGGTACGTGATCGCATCCGCCTGTCCGAGTTCCTCTGCCTTCGCTATCTTTTCGAGCGCTTCGGACGGCTTGCCGCGCGTCAGCTTATCGGCATCCGTCAGCAGATTGGCGAAGCGGTTCGCTCGATCACGCAGCAGTTCCTTGCGGGCTTTCAGTCGCTGAAAGAGTTCGCGCAGCGGCTGCAGATCCACACTTTTCTGCTCGGCGTGTTTCTGCAGGACCGCTTCAACTGCAGCCAGCACTTCATCCAGTTCCTCGCCGTGCCTGCGCTTGCCAGTTTCTCCACGCCGAATCGCGAACGTCACTTCCTCGCAAATCTGCGCTTCCACGTACTTCTGGTATCCAAACCAGCCTCCGCCTGCGAGCAGCACGAGCACAAGGACGACCGGGACGGTCGTGCGCACCGGGGACGAGGACCCTTGAGACTGAGCGCCAGCCGCATCGCTATGTCTGGCATGCGCGGACGGAGCAGCCGGCGAATAACTGATCACCGGAGGCGATGCGGTCATCAATGTCGCATCCGCTCCGTCGTCCTGCCCGTCGCCGACCCGCAGTTCGGGGCCGTGGTCGCCAATTTTCAGAATGCTTCCCGGCGGCAGCATTGTCGGCACACTGATGCGCACGCCATTAATGTAGGTGCCGTTTGAACTGCCCAGATCGCGAACGGCCAGCTGCCCTTCATAGAAGTAGAGTTCGCAATGGTTGCGGCTGACGCTTTTTTCGGTAGTAAACACAAGCATACAGGACGCAGAGCGGCCGATCGTGATCACCTGTTCGGTGAATGTGAAGGTCTGCCCGGCGCGTGAGCCGTTCTGGCAATGCAGCGTTACAGGCATAGTTCCCTCAAGGTGCAATACCCTGGAAGCGGGACGTTAAAGTATAGCGGAGGCAGGGTGAAATCCAAAAAAAGAAGCAATGTTAAAGCAGCCTGCACGTTAGACATAAAGATTGCTATTCGGTCCTGCGCTAATAATATCAGGCGCTGAAACGTCAGACTTGCACGCAAGGCATTGAAACGGAGGAGGTTGTGGTGCGCACGATAGGAATTTTCCTGCTTCTGGCGGTCGTATCGGGTACGGCTCAGCTTGCCCTGGCCGCCGTGAGCCCCGAAGAAACTCAGAAACAGAACGAATTCAAAAAGTCCTATAAGGGCCTCGAAAAAGAGGAAGACCTGAAGGCGCTTGCTGAGCTCGAGGGGGCGGTTGATCGCAGTACCTGGCAGCTGCTGACGACGGTCATTCAGACCAGCAATTTTAAAGACGTCCGCATCGAAGCGTTCAAGCTGCTCGCGAACATGCCCTGCCGCGACCAGAGCCTGGCGCAGTTGCTGGTACAGGTATTCAACAACGCGAAGATGAACGATTTCGAATCGCGTGTTGCCTACGCTGAACACATGAGAAACTGCGAATTCAAATACCTTATCTGCGAGACGCTTGTTGAGTACGGCAGCAAGCTGCGCTACCCCGAACTGATTACCGGGTACCGCCGCGACAACACCGCCGGTTATTCCGGCGGCAACGGCACGCTTGGCGGCGATCCGAATTTCGGCATCAAGAAGCAGCGCGAAGAGTTTGAAAAGTTCGTTGAGGCTTTCAACAAGACGACCAAAGCCAACGTAGCGGCGAAAGACAAGGATTCGTCCATGGCCTTCAAACGATGGTGGGCCGAATCGAAGGTCAAGATCCTGCGCGAGGACAAAGAGCTTCTCGAAAAGTACCGCCAGGAAGACATGGCCGCGGCGAACAAGAACAACCCGCTTCTGCCCAAGACTGCAAAGAAGGACGAAGGCAAAGACGAGAAACCGGAAGAAAAGAAAGACGCGAAAGACGAAAAGAAGAGTTGAACGCGTTCTAACTGCGGAAGTCCAGAGCCTGTTGCGGCTCTGGACTTCTGCTTTTACACTCTGGCTTCCACATGAAGCCCCTTCCGCTTGCATCGGCCGCATCCCCTGTTTCAGCCCAGAGCCCCGTTCGCTATTTCATCGCCGACCTGCACCTCGACGGTCTCGATACGCCGCGGGCAAAACACTTCCGCGATTTTCTCAAGCGACTCTCCAACGAAGCGGCGGCACGGCCCATCGAGCTCTACATCGTCGGCGACTTGTTCGAGTTCTGGTACGAATACCGCGCCGCGCTCTTCGAGATCTACCGCGCCGATCTCTCCGCTCTTGATGCCGCGAGTAAAGCCGGCGTCAAAATTTTCCTCTTTTACGGCAACCGCGATTTCGCTTACGGCCGCTACGTTCAGCGGCGATTCAATGCCACGATTCTCGGCGACGGCGAAGGCATCACGCTCAACGATTCGCGGCCGCTCTGGCTGGAGCACGGCGATCTGCTCTGCACCGCCGACACGCGTTACCTGCGCTTCCGTTCCATCATCCGCAGTTTCCCGGTGAAGGTCCTCTTCTGGCTGATGCCCTGGAGCTTCGCGCGCCGGACTATCGAGCGCATTCGCAGCCGCACGCAGGCCGACAAATCATCCAAGCCCAAAAGCGTCGTTGCGATCGATCTTCAAGCAGCACGCAGGCGTCTTGAAGCGAACGGCTGCAAAGTCTTGATCTGCGGCCACACGCACCAACCGATCAGCGAGGACCTCGGCGCCGGATACCGCCTGATCGTTCTGCCGCCGTGGTGCGACGCGCCAGCTGGCTACGTTGACGACGGCGCGCTGAAACCGTTTTCGCTGGCTCTTGGCTCTTAGCTCTTGGCTCTTGGCTCTTGGCTCGTAGTAGCATGTTTTCGCTCATCTGTGCTACTGGTCGAGGCGTGTCGTAATCGGCGCCCGTGCAACCGCGTTTGTGCGCGGCATTACTGTCACTTCTTCTTCGATTTCTTCTCGTCTTTGGCCGGCTTTCCTTCGGCGGGAGCCAGCCCTTCCAGCCGGGCATTGGCCCAGATAAAACTTCCATTCAGCCATGAGAGCCCGCCGGTCGCCGAGAGCGTCAGCGATTTGGCGCCGCCAAGATCGACGTCGATCTCCAGCGGCTCGCTGCGCCAGGTCCGCTCGCCCGCTTCAAAAAGCGTCTTGCCGTCGGCCTCGACTTTGACCGTGACTTTCTCGCTCTGCTTGCGGTCGTCGCTCGGCTCGGTCTTTCCGTCCCAACTGACTCCCGCGGTCGCCTTGAAGCGCTTGTAGCCGCTGCAATCAAACGTGAGCGCGTACGGAAATCGCGCGCAGAGTCCGCGCTCAAAGTTCTTGCCAGCGATCTGCAGCACCGACCCATCGAGCGTACGATTGCGCTCGAGGTATTCCTTCGTCACACCGTTGCTCTTGGGAGCGACCTCATCGAGTGGCAGCGCTTCCCGCGCCTGCGCCGTTTGCGGCTTAAGCAGCACGCGCGGCAGCAGTCTTTCGCGGAAGGACGGCACAGCGTTGAACTGCAGTTCCGGCTTCAGTTGCCAGTCTTCGCCGAAGAAACCCCACGTCAGGAATGTCTCCGGGTGGCGGCCGCTGGTGAGATCGTCAAAGATCGCGAAATCATAGTGACGGCGGAAGTCGTAAGGCACCCAGTCGAACCAGTTGCCGAAGCGCACATGAATGTCCGAGTAGGCTTCGGGCGTTGTGCCATGGATAACAACAACGTATTTCGCGGGATTAACTGGGTTGGGATAACAGAAGATCGCGCCGGCATTCGGGCCGTTGTAGACCTTGCCCCCGAAGTGGATGCCATTTTGCTGAACAGATAGCGGGAGCTTTTCTTTGATCTTCGCGGGTATGGCATCGCCGATGAATACCAGGTTTGAATCTGCAATATCCGCCTCGCTCAGTTCATTCAGTTTCTTCCGTCGGCAGGGCACTGCAAAACGTGTTTTCCACTGAGCCACAAAGTCCGACGCGGCCATCTCCACCGCATCGAACATGCGCTGATTCTCGTCGGTCCACTTCGAACGCGGGGCATCTTCGTTTGCAATAATCAAAAACCGCGACATGAACGCGTGCTCGACCGGGCCTTCCATGCTGGCGCTCTTGCGCGGTGGAAATGCTCTCGCTTCCTCTGCTTTTCCGGCAACCCAGTTGTTCTCTTTGTTCTTCACAAATCGCGTTGCCGCTGCGTCGACTTTCTGTGCGTCGATGAACACTTCTGCAGGCGTGCCGTCGAACGGCAGCTTCGCGCGCTCGATCGAGAGTTCTGTGACGTTCTGCGTTTTGACATCAATCAACTTCCTCTCTGCGTCCGCGCGGCCGTCGATGTTCGCATGCTGCAGGCGCTGCTCGATGCCGTGAATCCTGAGCCAGTACGCGCCCGGATAACGCAGCCACGCGGTCTGGTAGCGCACGCGCGCGGGCTTCGCGATGCGAACCATGTTCTTCAATCCCAGTTCGTAATTCGCGGAGATGCTGTGCGTCACGTACGGCAGCAGGTGGAACTGAAAATTCGGATGGCCCAGCTGCTTAAGGCGCTCGTTCATGTTCCGCGCGTGAAGCTGATTGACGATCGGATCCGCTTCGCCCTGCAGCGCGACAATCGCGACGTTATGCAGATTTTCAGCGTACGTGATCGAACAGGTGTCCTCTCTCAAGAAATGTCGCACGCGCGCGATCGGCGAATCCTGCGGCGTCTGCCACTTCCACAATTTCTGCCACACGTTGATGTCAGTGTTTCCGCACAGCGCCATGATGCCGGCAAAGCGGTCCGGAAACTTTGACGCGAGGTGAAACGATCCGGCGCCGCCCATCGATGCGCCGCAGAGATACACGCGCTCGTCGTCGATCTTCAGCAGGCCCTTCACTTCGTCGATCGCCTGCAGCACATCCTGCTCGCCCACGTACATGTAATCCATGCCGCCGCGGCCCTGCGGCGCGAGCACGATCATCTTGCCGATCGGCACCGCGTTGCATTGCAGCGGATTGAACATGCCCTGCCCATGAAGCAGAACGGCAAGCGGGAACGGCTTTGAGCCGTCGTAATCCGGCGGAACGTAAAGACTGTATGGCTGCTGGCTGTCATCGAGATCCGACTGCATTCCCATCAGCACCGTCTTGCCCAGCGGCAGCGAGGCTTTGCCGGCGGCGAGGCGCTCGAGATCTTTGTTGATCGCGTCGAGTTCCTTCTGCGCGGCCTCGGCTTTAGACGTCGTCCAGTCCTTCGCTTTCGGATCGTTGCGTTCGTTGAAAAAGCGCAACCGCAGCGCGAGCGTTGCCGCCACAGACTTGTGCGCCGCGGGCGGAACGTCGATTTCTTTGGCTCCTCCGAAGAGCGGAAGCGAGAGAAGTTGTAAAAAGATGCTCATTGCGAGGTACCTGCGCATGGCGAAAGCTCCTGGGACCGCCGGCGTGTCGCCGGCCCGCTCACTATATTAAGGAGGGGCGACCATCGAAACTCTGAAAAAAGTTGCACCGTGCAGCATGGCCGAGCCTGCCTTTGGTTCCAAATCTGTCCACAAACGCACATGTGCGTTCCGGCAGGCTCAGCCGTTCCAAAATCTTCCCTAATATAGACGCAGGATCCCGCGCTTTATTGCGGACAATTCTTGAAATAAACCTAGCCACAAGCTCACTTTTTTTGTATGACAAATATCACGATTCGTAACACAACGTCGCGGAGTATCCCATGGCAGCCCGCCCGCCTTCCCTGCCCGTCCGGCTCAGTCTGCTTGCGCTTTTTCTGGCGGCCTCATCCTTTGCCGCGGAAGTCGATTTTAACCGTGATGTCCGGCCGATCCTCTCGCAGTATTGTTTCAAGTGCCACGGCATGGACGACAAAACCCGCAAGGGGGCGCTGCGTCTGGATATCCGCGAAGAGGCTCTGAAGGAAGCGAAGTCGGGCGAGAAGGCCATCGTTCCCGGCAAGCCCGACGCGAGCGAGCTGATCAAGCGCATCGTGACGACCGACAGCGAAGAGATCATGCCGCCGCCTTCGACCAAGCGCGTTCTAAGTGAGAAGGAAAAAAGCATTCTGAAGGACTGGATCGCCTCGGGCGCCAAGTACGATGCGCACTGGGCTTTTGTGCGGCCGTCCGAAGCTCCTGTTCCAGCCGTAAAGCCTGAAAGCGGCCGCGTGATCAATCCGATAGACGCGCACATTCTCGCCCGCCTGGAAAAGGAAAACCTCAAACAGTCGCCGGAAGCGGATCGTTATACGCTTGCGCGGCGCCTGTATCTGGACCTCATTGGCATTCCACCCACGCCAGAAGAGGCCGACGCTTTCGTCAAAGACACCGCGCCGGACGCTTATGACAAACTCGTCGACAAGCTGCTGGCGATGCCGCAATACGGTGAACGCTGGGCGCGGCGCTGGCTGGATCTGGCGCGTTATGCCGATACCAACGGCTACGAAAAAGACCGCGCGCGAACGATCTGGCCGTACCGTGACTGGGTCGTGCGCGCGCTGAATGCCGACATGCCGTTCGATCAGTTCACCCTCAAGCAGCTTGCCGGAGACATGCTGCCGAACGCGACGGCCGATGATATCGTCGCGACCGGCTTCCACCGCAACACGATGCTCAACGAAGAAGGCGGTATTGATCCGCTCGAGTTCCACTACTACGCCGTCGTCGATCGTATCAATACGACCTCGACCGCGTGGCTGGGTTTGACAGTTGGCTGCTGCCAGTGCCACACGCACAAATACGATCCGATCACGCATACAGAATATTTCGGCCTCTTCGCATATCTGAATAACACGGACGAGCCCGATTACAGCATTCCCGATGCTGCCCGCGAAAAGCGGCGCGAAGAGATCGAAACGAAGATCGCTCAACTTACGAAAGAGCTTCCTGCGAAGTGGCAGATCTCGAGCGATATGGACTGGAAGAAAACCCAGCCGAAGGTGACGGCCGCCAGCGGTGTCCCGGCGAGCGTCGAAGCTGACGGCGCGGTGAAGTTCAGCGGCAGCGCGCCTGACAAAGACAGCTACACACTCACCTTTGAAAGCGGCCCCGGCGCGTTCAGCCGGCTGAAGCTTGACGTGCTCAAAGACGGCAAAGCCGGCCCCGGCCGCACGCCACACGGCAATTTCGTTCTGTCTGAACTCTCGATCAGCGTCGCGCCAAAGAAGACGCCTGACGCGGCAAACGTGCTGAAGGTTGCAAAAGCAACAGCTGACTTCTCGCAGAAGGATTTCGACATCGCGCACGCGATCGACGGCAAGCCCGAAACGGGCTGGGCCATTGACGATGGCAACACGAAGACCGAGATGAAAGACCGCAGCGCGACGTTCGTTTTCGAAAAGCCGGTGGAGCTTCCTGAAGGAGGACTCTGGACGGTCAAGCTCGATCAGAATTACGGCACGCAGCACGTCATCGGACGCTTACGGCTTTCGCTCGGCGCCGAAATCACCGACACGCGGCCGCCTGAAGCACGCCGCAAGGAGGTTATAGAGTCGCGTTTCGCCGAATGGGAGAAAACCGAAGCGGAGAAAGCTGTGGCCTGGCAGGTTCTGCGGCCGACGGACATCAAGACGAACATGCCGCACCTGGAAATTCAGCCGGACGGCTCGCTGCTCGGCAGCGGCGATGTCACCAAGAGCGACACCTACACGCTGAAATTCGATGCGAAGCTTCAGAAGATCGCAGCGCTGCGCCTGGAAGTGCTGCCGCACGAGAGCCTCCCGAACAACGGGCCGGGCATGTGCTACTACGAAGGCCCGAAAGGCGACTTCTTTCTGAGCGAGTTCCACATCCTGCTGGGCGGAAAGCGGCTGAAAGTCGCGAAAGCCACGCAGTCATTCCCGCAGGATAATAAGAACGGCGCGCTGCAGACGCAGGACGGCAACATGTCCTCGGGCTGGTCGGTGAATGGCGCACAAGGAAAAGCGAACGCGGCGGTTTTTGTGCTGGAGCAGCCCGTCGATCTGGATGGCTCGCTTGAGCTGCAGATGATGTTCGAACGCCACTTCGCCTGCCCGCTGGGTCATTTCAGAATTTCTGTCGCCGGCAGCACCGGGGCCGAAGCGCGCGGTCATCCCGCGAACGTCGAAGCGCTACTGACGAAGCCGGCCGCACAGCGCACGCCCGAAGAAAAGGACGCGCTCTTCCAGCGGTTTCTTGAAACAGCGCCTGAGCTCTCCGCTGCGCGCAAGGAAATTGAAAACCTCCGCAATTCGATTCCGAAATTGCAGACGACGCTGGCGCTTCGCGAGCGGCCGGCGAACAACCCGCGCAAGACCGTGCTCTACCATCGCGGCGAATACACGCAGCCGAAAGACCCGGTCGCCGCGGGCATTCCTGCGTTCCTGCCGAAAATGCCGGCTGGCGCTCCAAACAATCGTCTCGGCTTTGCGCAGTGGCTGCTGGCGCCTGAAAATCCGCTCACCGCGCGTGTGACGGTTAACCGTCACTGGCAAGCCTTCTTCGGGCGCGGACTGGTCCGCACGCTCGAAGATTTCGGCTATCAGGGAGAAATGCCGTCGCATCCGGCGTTGCTCGACTGGCTGGCGCTTGAGTTTGTCAAGCAGGGCTGGTCGGTGAAGAAGTTCCATAAACTTATCGTTACGAGCGCCACGTACAGACAATCAGCAGTGGTCACGCCCGAGCTCGCGCAGCGCGATCCGGCGAACGTGCTTCTCGCGCGCGGCCCGGGCTTCCGCCTCGAAGCCGAAATCATCCGCGACAGCGCGCTGAAATCTGCCGGCCTGCTCTCAGCAAAAATGGGCGGGCCTGGCGTTTACCCGCCGCAGCCGGCGAGCGTCACCTCTGAAGGCACGTACGGCGCCGTGAACTGGACCGCCAGCAGCGGCGAAGACCGCTATCGCCGCAGCCTGTACACCTTCATCAAGCGCACCGCGCCGTTCGCGATGTACAACACCTTCGACGGACCAACCGGCGAATCCTGTCTCGCGCGCCGCGAAGTGTCGAACTCCGCGTTGCAGGCGCTGACGCTGCTCAACGACCAGATGTTCCACGAAGCCGCGCAACAGCTCGGCCGTGAAGCCGTGAAAAAGCAGGGCACCGATGCCGAGCGCGTCACTGAGATTTTCCGCCGCTGCCTGGTGCGGCCGCCCGAAGCCGGCGAGATCACGATGCTGCTGGCATTCGTCTCGAAACAGCGCGAAGCATTTAAAACCAAAGCAGAAAATGCGTCGAAGCTGGCCGGCGCTGGCGAGGGCGACGCCGCCGAACGTGCGGCATGGACCGCTCTGGCCCGCGTGGTGATGAATCTGGATGAAACGGTGACCAAGAGGTGATGCGATGGACTGTAACTGCGGCACGGATCTGAAAGGCCACGCGCGGGAGATCACGCGGCGGCACTTCTTCGAAAACTGCGGCATCGGCCTCGGCAAAATCGCTCTTGCCGGACTGCTGACCGACTCACTGGCACGCTCGGCGCGCGCCGAGGACAAGCCGGGCAGCGCCCTCAGCCCGAAGAAGCCGCACTACCCCGGAAAAGCAAAAGCTGTAATCCACCTGTTCATGGCCGGCGCGCCCTCACAGCTGGAGCTCTTCGACAACAAGCCCGAGCTCGCCAAGCTTGAAGGCAAGCCGCTGCCGCCTTCCGTGATCGGCGGCCAGCGTTACGCGTTCATCCGGCCTGATGCCGCGGTACTCGGTCCGCGCTTTAAATTCGCAAAGCACGGCCAGAGCGGCGCTGAACTTTCGGAGATGCTGCCGCACCTGGCGAAAGTCGTCGACGACATTGCCATTATCCGCTCGTGCAAGACAGACCAGTTCAATCACGCGCCCGCGCAGATTTTCTTCAATACAGGATTTTCGCAGCCGGGCCGGCCGAGCATCGGTTCATGGACGACGTACGGCCTGGGCGCCGAAACAAAAGATCTTCCGGCATTCGTGGTGATGAGCACCGGCAGCGGCATCAGCGGCGGCGCGGCCAACTGGTCCAGCGGATTTTTGCCGACGCTCTATTCCGGCACGCGCTTCCGCAATTCGGGCGATCCAATTCTGAATGTCAGCTCGCCGCAGGGTGCCGACGAGGCGCTGCAGCGCGATTCGATCAATCTCATCGGCGCGCTGAACCAGCAGCGTCTGGCTGCCGATGGCGATCCGGAAATTGCCACGCGCATCGCCAATTACGAGATGGCTTACCGCCTGCAGACGTCTGCGCCCGAGCTGATGAATCTGAAAAGCGAGAGCAAGGAAACGCTGGCGCTGTATGGCTGCGATCCGGACAAGCCGTCGTTTGCGCGCGCCTGTTTGCTCGCGCGCCGCATGGTCGAGCGCGGTGTGCGCTTCATCAACATTTATCATGAAGGCTGGGATGCGCACAGCGATGTGGCCGGCAACGTGAAGGGCAATGCTGAAAAGACCGATCGCGCCAGCGCCGCCTTGGTCCAGGATCTCAAGCAGCGCGGGATGCTCGATTCAACGCTGGTGATTTGGGGCGGCGAGTTCGGCCGCACGCCGATGGTCGAAAGCAGCGCCGTGCTCGGCCGCTCGATGGGCCGCGATCATCATCCGCAGGCGTTTACGATGTGGATGGCCGGCGGCGGTATCAAAGGCGGCATCACGCACGGCGCGACGGACGACCTCGGCTTCCACGTCGTCGACAAGCCCGTTCACGTTCACGATCTGCAGGCCACGATTCTGCACTGCCTGGGCCTAGATCACGAACGCCTCACCTATCGTTACGCCGGCCGCGATTTCAGGCTGACGGACGTTCACGGCCATGTGGTTGAAGCGCTGATGCGTAATGCCTGATGCATGATGCAAAGCATCACCGATCCACCTCACACATCACAAAGTCGAGGCTGCCGATAATCGCGGGCATGTCGGCCATGTAACAGCCGCGCGAAATCTCGGGGATGACCTGGATGGAGTGGAATCCCGGCGAGCGGTACTTGCAGCGGTAAGGCTTGGCGCTTCCGTCTGAAATCAGAAAAATCCCGAGTTCGCCGCGCGCGGTCTCGAAGCGGAAGTAGCATTCACCGGCGGGTGCGTTCCACGTCGCGGGAAGGCCTGCGTGCACGTCAAACTGCTTTTCTGGAATGCGCGGCAGGCATTGGCGCACGAGCTTGATGCTTTCGCGAATCTCGGCAACACGGACCAGGTAGCGATCCAGGCATGAGCCGATCGGGCCATACTCGCCCTTGCCGATGCAGACTTCAAAATCGAGCTCGTGATAGCGTGCGCAAGGTTCGTCGCGGCGAAGATCCCGTGAAATTCCTGATCCGCGCAGGTTGGGACCGGTAATCGCATAGGCGAGTGCGGTCTCGGGCGTAAGAATTCCAATTTTCGCGGTCCGGTCGACAAAAATCCTGTTCCCTGTCAGCACCGGATCAATCTCAGTGCTCATCGCCGTTTCGACATCGCGCAGCAGTTCCTCCATGCGGGCGTGAAAATCGGAAGGAGGCTGGCGCTGCACGCCGCCTGGCCAGATGTAATTGTAGAGCAGGTGCCCGCCGGAAAGCAGTTCGAAGAATTTCAGGATGCGCTCGCGGGCTTCGAAGGCATACAGGAATGGCGTAAACGCGCCGAGGTCGATTCCGAACGTGGCGATCGCCAGAAGATGGCTGGCAATGCGTTCGAGTTCGTTGATCGCCATGCGCAGGAACTCGACCTCGGCGGGCACGCTCAGGCCCATGAGGCGTTCAACGGCCAGGCTGTACGCATACGCATTGGTCATCGGCGCGACGTAATCGAGTCGATCGGTGTAAGGCACAGCCTGGATGTATGTCGAATTTTCAGATTCCTTCTCCGCGCAGCGGTGCATGTAACCGATGTGGCAACGTACGTCCTGAATTACTTCGCCGGACATGACCAGCTCAATGCGCAGGACGCCGTGCGTGCTGGGATGCTGCGGACCCATGTTCATCAGCATCGATTCGCCAAGGTCTTTCTGGCCGCGCGTGACAAATTCAATTTTCTGGCGGTACCCGCGTGAGGGCGTCGCGCTCGCCTTAAGGTTTCGCGCCGGTTCCTCTTCTAGTTGTTCCGACGGCGGCAGCTCGCCGAAGTGCACCGAGTCCGGCTGCTTCTCCTGCTCAAGCATGTCTGGATCGCGGGCAAACCAGTCGTCGCGGATGTCTGAGCTCATGCGTGCCTCGGATCGGGAATGTCGCGCGGCGCTCCTTCATAGTCCGCTTCGGGTTTTCCCGGGTGCGTGGTGCGGCGCTTGTCGGGCGTCAGCAGATTCCAGCGCGTCTGCGCTTCGTCGAAACTGTAGTTCGCGAAGTGGTAGACAAGGTTGCCGGCGTCCTCCGTCGCGTTCTCATAGCGCGGATAGAAGTTGATGCAGTCCGTCGGGCACGCGGCAATCTTGTCGGCTGCGGCGAGCGCCGCCGGATCATCTTTCGATTCCGCAGGGACATACGACGAGCGGCCCGTGCAGAGCCCGCAGTAGCAGCACTGGCTCATGTCGATGTCGAAGCGAATCACTTCGAACGTACGCTTGTGTCCGTCGCTGGTGTCCGCCAGCGTGCCAGCCGCGGCGCGCACCGAATCGATGCGGATGCAGTCGCTCGGGCAGGCCTTCGCGCACTTGTAGCAGCTGATGCAGTCGAGCACCTCCACGTAGAGCTGGGCCTTCGTGCCCCACGGCAGCGCTGGGCGCGTGTCAGGATACTCTTCAGTCACTTCGGGCAGCGATGCGGCCTGCGCAGTCGCGCGCATTCCGCTCAATGCCGTGGAGAGGATTTCGGTCAGAGACAGTTCGCGATTGTTCGCATGCATAAATTTTACTTCCTCTCGGGAGCAGCCGGGGTTGCCGGACGATCTTCGTCGCGCGGCTTATCTTCAGCAGGCTTGGGCGCGGCTGAAGCCTGACCTCTGCGCACCGCTTCGGAGGCATCCCCGCCTGGCACGTCCGTGCGCAGCGTCGATGTTTTCTCGTCGCCTTTTTCGCGGTCCTTTTCATCGACGACTGTGGCGTGCGTACCGTGCCCGGGTGTTCGCTCGACGAGCACCGTGGAGCGCCCTTCCGGAGAATCGACAGTCATCATCTCCGCCGATGTCATCGGCTCGCGTTCGGCCATGTGAGGCGCGGCTCCGATCGCGGCCGGCGTGGCAAAGTTTTCCGGTTCAGCCACATGTGCCGGCGCGAACGCAGGCGGCTGCACATTCTTCTCGGGCTCGTCTTCAGGTGCTGCCGCGGCGGGCTCGTGCGGCGGAGGCGGCGGAATGTTAGGCGGCGCTGGCGTCTTCGGCGGAACCGGTACTTTCGCCGCGGGCGCTTTCGGAACAGCCAGCGGCTTTCCGGCACCCGGCACCGAAGGCTCCGGCTGACTACTCTGAATGGCTTTCTTCTCAACCGCGCACTGCTCGTCGACAGCACAGCGCGCCAGATTCACCCAGATGCCCTTGCGTGGATCGAGCGGCGGGCGGCGCAGAGGAATGCCGTTGAATGACTCGGGCCAGACATAATCTTTGCGCAGAGGAAATCCGGACCAGCCGTGCTCGCACAGAATGCGCATGGCATCCGGCTCGTCTTCGTTCCAATCAGGATGTCCGGGAACGGCGATGCCAAACATGTCGTAAAGCTCGCGTTCATTCCAATTCGCCGCGGGATGTATTGCCGTGATCGACGGGATGCGAGGATTCTCGCGCGGCAAAACTGCCCTGAGTATCACACGTCTTTTTTCGGGCCACGATTCCAAGTGGTAAACGACGGCCAAACCCTTGTCACCGAGGTCGACCCCGCTCAGGTTCGCGAGCACGTTGAACTTCAGCATCGGCTCGTCGGCCAGGAAGCGCACCACCGTCGCGATTTGAGAAGCATCCACCGCGACGTAAGAATCCAGCCGCTGCGCCTGGTAACTTGCAGCAGACTCGCCGAAGCGCGCGTTGATCGCTGCGGCTACGCTCTGCGCATCTGCGCCCCAGTCCGCAAAGCGCTGCGAGAGCGAAACAGCCGCCGGCTTCTGACGAAGAGTTCTTCCGGCCTCGACCTTTATGGGCTCGACGACGTCGATGTGCAGGTCGCGCCAGCTTCGAATTGTCTGTGGCTCGGTGGTGGACTCGACAAACGACGGATCTTTACCGTG